>Ga0070717_10000789_pt1 | contig 20774 bp, 15 predicted proteins | sample LARL113metaG_FD_71366 | JGI IMG/M metagenome (GOLD analysis project Ga0070717, IMG submission 71366) | Corn, switchgrass and miscanthus rhizosphere microbial communities from Kellogg Biological Station, Michigan, USA - LAR L11-3 metaG | ecosystem: Host-associated > Plants > Roots > Rhizosphere ... | reverse complement strand
GGCCGCGGCGACTCCGATCTAGGCATTCACCTCTAGTGGGCAGGGGAGCTGGGGGGCTCCCCTGCCCCTTTCACCACGAGGATCCAGGCCACCAGCAGCGCGACCATCGCCGCGGTCTGACCCACGGCCACCACCGCCGCCACGAGCGGGCTGCGGGCCAGCTCCGCCAGCGGCAGCTGGATGCTGGTCACGCCGCTCAGATCGAAGCCGGGACCGCCGAGGCCGCCACCGGCCCGCCCGCCCGGGCCCCCGCCGCCCGGCCCGAAGCCGCCGCCCCGCGGCCCCCGGAACGCGCCGGGCCCGCCCCCGAACCCGCGGCCCGAGAACCCGAGCGGCGCGGCCAGCACGGCGTGCAGGTTGACGGCGTTGAGGAGCCCGGTCACCACGTACCCGGCGGCGCCGGCCAGCCCCGCCGCCGCCAGCACCGCGCCCGAGGTGAACGCCGGGAACAGGTACCGCTCGTGGACCCGCGTGGGCAGGGCGTAGAACGCGAACGCGATCACCGTGAACCCGACCACGATCGGGACCACGCCGTCGCGCCGGAGCAGGCCCGCCGCCACCAGCAGCGCCACGGCCACGAGCAGGACCGTGCCCACGGTCGATGCCGGCACGGCCCCGACCACGGGCAGCGAGTCTGCCGTCCACTGGCCCACCGCGGCGACCAGCGGCTGCGGCCCGACCAGCGCCCACGCGTTGTACGCGTTCGCGGTCAGCACGCTGTACTGCGCGCTCGCCGACTGGATCAGGCCCACGAGGCCGGCGAAGCTGCCCAGGACCGGCACGCCCGCCAGGGCCGGCGACGCGAACCGGCCGATGTCGAACGGCGCCAGCACCAGCGCGCCGGCGAGCACGGCCGCGAGCGCGGAGGTGACCAGGCGGACCGGCTGCCGCCCGGCCAGCAGGTGGCGGCGGACGAGCACCGGCGCGACCACGACCAGGCAGACCAGCGCCTGCGGCTTGACCAGGACCCCGAGCATGGCCAGCGCGGCGGCCGGCTCGCTCCAGCCCTCGACGAGCAGCACCAGGGCCGCCACCATCACGAGCGCGGCCACGGCGTCCACCTGGCCCCAGAGCGCCGAGTCGTACCAGGTGACCGGGATGAACAGGTACAGCCCGGCCGCCAGCAGGCCGGCCCGGGGACCGCGCCAGCGGCCCGCCAGCCGGTACAGCAGAGCCGCCACGCCCACGTCGGCCAGGATCGCGGGCAGCTTGAGCAGCCCGGCCGGCGGCTGGCCGCCGCTGACCGCGCCCAGCGCCCACAGCACGTACAGGTACGCCGGCGGGTAGTTGGCCGAGGGGGTGGTGGCGTAGAACGCGCCCGGCCCGCCGGCCGCCAGCGACCGTGCCCAGCCGCCGAACAGCTGGAGGTCGGTGGCGAACCCCTGGCCCGGGTACAGCACGTAGGCGAGGAGGAGGCGCAGGAGCAGGCCGGCGCCGAGGACCGCGAGCAGCGGGAGTGTCTTGCGCACGTCGCCTCTCATTGAGCCGCGCGGGCCTGAGCGAACGCTGAGTCCGTCCTGTGACCTCGCTGTGAGGCGGCTCAGCTCTCCAGCAGGCCGAACGGGCTCCACCAGGGCAGGCTGAGCAGCGCCAGGAGAAGGCCGCCGACCAGGCTGGCGGTGACCAGCGACCGGCGCGTGAGCGCTCCCGGCTCCCGCCCGCCCCCGCCGGCCAGGTCGGCGAGCGCCAGGCGCCGCGTCGAGTCCAGGTGGCCGAGGACGTGCGCGCCGGTCGCGAAGAACCAGACCAGGAAGCTGTCCTCGTGCAGCGTCAGCCAGCCGGCGCCGAACCGGAAGCCGAACAGCCACAGCTCCACGCCGCTGCCGAGCAGCAGGACCGTCGCGACGACCACCACCGGGGCGAGCAGCCGCAGCCCGGCCGGCGGCGGGCCGGCGCGCCGGTAGCGCGGGTCGCCGAGCACGTGGCGCGCGACCCGGTAGCCCGTGCTGCCCAGCTTCAGGAGCACCGGCGGCAGCAGGAGCAGGCCGACGAAGTAGTGCGCCGGCAGCAGCTGGCGGATGCGGAACGCGGTCGCGCACTCCACCGCCAGCAGCCCGAGCAGGACCGCGCCGGTGGCGGCGGTCAGGCGCCGGTTGGGTTCGGTCTCGTCGCGGGCGCTCAGAGGTCCACCACGACGTAGCGCTCCTCGACGGAGATCGGGTACGTCTCGGCCACGTACGGGCCCATGACCCGGCCGTCGAGCTCGCGGCCCACGACCACGGCCGCCTCGTAGTGCGCGGCGCGCAGGCGGGCCGGGTCGCACCACGACTGGCCGGTCGTGACGTCGAACTCCCAGCCGTGCCAGGGGCAGGCCAGGACGTGCCGGGCCGGGCTCCAGCGGAAGGCGCCGGGCCGGTCCGCCTCCAGCCCGCCCAGCAGGCGGCCCTCGCAGAGGGGGCCGCCCTGGTGCGGGCAGCGGTTGCGCAGGCCGAAGAACTCGCCGTCCACGTTGAACACACCGATCGAGCGGCCGCCGACCTCCACGATCCGGCGCTCGCCGGGCGGGATCTCGCCGACCCTGGCGACGACGTGCCTCACGGCAGCCGGTAGAGGCGGCGGGCGTTCTCGCCGAGGACCCGGCGCCGCGTCTCGTCGGGGACGGACGGCGGCAGCGCCCGGTCCGGCGCGTCGCCGTCCCAGTGCGGGTAGTCGCTGGCGAACAGCAGCCGGTCGGCGAGCTCGGGGCAGTGCTCGAACAGGCGCGTGAGGTCCACCGGCCGGGGCGGCTCCTCGGTGGGCTGCGTCGAGAGGTAGAGGTGCTCCCGCACGTACTCGGCCGGCGAACGGTCCAGGTGCGCCAGCTCGCCGCCCAGCACCCGCCAGGCCGCCTCCAGGCGCCACAGCAGCGCGGGCAGCCAGCCGAACCCGTTCTCCACCGAGACCACGGAGAGCCCTGGGAAGCGGGCGAACACGCCCTCGGCCGCCATGCTGACCAGGTTGGCCTGGATCGACTGCGGCGGCCCCACGTGGTCCTCTATGTAGTACGAGGGCCAGCCGGTGCCGGTGATCGGGTTGCCGCCGGAGCCGAACGCGTGCGACATGACGGGCAGGCCGCGCGCGGCGCACGCCTCGTAGATGGGCCAGTAGCGGCGCCGCCCCATCGGCTCGTGCGGGCGCCCGCTGAACTGCACCTGGACGAACCGGGGGTCGGCGGCCCGGCGCTCGATCTCGGCCACGGCGGCGACCGGGTCCTCGAACGCGACGATGATCGACGCCCGCAGCCGGGCGTCCTGGTCCAGCCACTCCGTCACCTGCCAGTCGTTCACTGCCGTGGCCAGCGCGGCGGACAGGTCGAGGTTGGTCACCTTCGCGACCGGGGTCAGCGGGTTCAGGATGGCGACCGCGATGCCGTAGCGGTCGAGCAGCCCGGACTGGATGGTGGCCAGGGTCGAGCCGGGCCGGCGGCCGGGCGCCGGCCGCGCCTCCTCGCGGTTGTCCCAGAACCGGGGGTAGGTGACCCCGGAGTAGCCGCCCAGGCCGAACCGGTCCACGTGCCGGCGCCAGTGCTCGGACAGGTAGGGATAGAGGTCGCGCGTCGAGTCGAGCTCGTTGTGGACGTCGCAGTCCACGATGCCGGTGGCGGGCGGCCGCCGCGGCGGCTGCCGTTCGGTCTCGATCATCCGCTCTCCTCCTTCACAGTCGGTACCACGCCCGGGCGTTGCCGGCGCGGACGCGGTCGGCCAGCGCCTGCGGCAGGTGGCGGAGCAGGTCGGCCTCGGCGTCGAACGCGTGCCGGTGGGGGTGGTCGCTGGCGTACAGCAGGATCTCGTCGGATTCCAGCTGCTCGACCACCTCCACCAGGTGCCGCGGGTCGGCCGGCGCGTCCAGCGGCTGCACCGTGAGCCGAACGTGGCGGCGGACGTAGTCCGAGGGCGGGCGCCGCACCCACGGGACCAGGCGGCGCAGGTTCTTCCACTCCTTGTCGAAGCGCCAGAGGTGGGCCGGCAGCCAGGTGAAGCCGCTCTCCAGGAACGTGACGCGCAGGTCGGGGTGGAGGTCGAACACGCCCTCGGAGACCAGGCTGGTGAGCTGGGCGGCGAAGACCAGCGCCATGCCCACGTACGTCTCGTACTGGTAGGAGGGCCATCCCACCGGCGTCGGCGGGACGCCGGGCGCGCCCCCGAAGCGGATGCCGGCGACCAGGCCGCGCGCGGCGATCGCCTCCCACAGCGGGTGGAACAGCCGGCTGCCGTACGGGTGGTGGGCGCGGGCCGGCAGCAGCACCTGCACGAAGCCGGGGTTGGCGGCGACGCGCTCGATCTCCTCGACGGCCAGCGCGGGGATCTGGCTGGGCACGACGATGGACGCGCGCAGCCGCGGGTCGCGGGCGAGCCACTCGGCGGCCTGCCAGTCGTTGACCGCGCGGGCCAGGGCGACGGCCTGGTCGGGGTTGTGCAGGCCGTCGATCGCGTACGTGCAGTTGAGGATGCCGACCGCGACGCCGTCCCGGTCGAGCACCTCCTCGCGCAGCCGGTCGAGCGGGTCTCGTGGCTCGGCCGCGTCCGCCTGCACCTCCGGCGGGTACGCGGCGTCCGCGGGCCCGCGGAACACCGTGGTCTGCACATGCTCCACCCAGTGATCGGGGAGGTGGGGGAGCAGCGACTCGATCCCCGGCACCTCGTTGTGCAGGTCGCAGTCGACGCGATCCATCCCTCGTCTCCTGCACGTGAGGCTAGCAGCCGCGGGCGCGTCTGCTATGGTTGGGCGCGGCTGTAACTCGTCAGTACCAACTCAGGAGTATCAAGATGGGCGTGGCCTGGCGTGTCCTCGTCGTGGCGGTCGTCAACCTGCTGTTCGAGGTGCTGCTCGGACTCGCGAGCGGCGCGCGGCCGACCGCGGAGTCCGCCGTCCTCGGACTGGTCCAGGGCGCGCTCTACGTCGCCGTGCTGGCGCCGCTGGCGCGCCGGCTGCCATACGGCCGGCTGACCCGCGTGGTCGCGGTGCTCGTCCCGCTCTACTGGATCGCGTACCTGAGCAACCTGGTGGAGGCGTGGGTGGACACGACGGTCCCACACAGCCAGCTGGTCGCGGGCGCGGTCTTCCTGACGATCCCCGTCCTCCTGGTCAGCGTGCTGATCGTGTGGCTGTTCCCGGCCGCCCCGCACGAGGGGCCGGCGCCGGGGATCTGGACGTCGCTGGGCGAGCGCCCGCTGCTCTCCTGGGTGTGGCGGGTGGCGGTCGTGGCGCTGCTCTACGCGGTGCTGCTGCAGGCGTTCGGCACGCTGTACGGGCCGCTGATCGCGCGGTACTACCACGACCCCGCGTTCATGGCCCAGTCGCACACGTCGCCCGCGCCCGCGTACGTCGCGTGGCCGGAGGAGATCGCGCGCGGCGTCGCGTTCGTGCTGGCGCTGCTGCCGTTCCTCGCGGTCGTCCGCGGCCGGGACTGGCCGCGGATCGCCTACGTCGCCGGCTACTTCGTGCTGATCGGCGTCGCCCTGGAGGCCTGGCAGGTCGTCGCGATGACGTCCTATCCCGTCGGGTTCCGGCTGGGCGAGGGCCTGGACCTGACCACCGACGCGGTCGCCCGGGGCATCCTGGTGGCGGCGCTGCTCGTCCTCCCCGCGGCCGGCGTCTCGCGCCCGAGGGAGGCAGTAGCCTTGGCCTGATGGCCGCAGAGACGCCGGCGCCCGGGCCCAAGCGGCGTCTCCTGCCCCGCGCCGCGCGGGCGGCGAGCATCCTGCGGGCGGCGTCGCGGACGTTCGCGCGGGGCGGCTACGCGGCCACGGCGATGGACGACATCGCGGCGGAGGCCGGGGTCAGCAAGCTGATGCTGTACCGGCACTTCAACTCCAAGCACGAGCTGTACTCGGCGGTGCTGGAGGAGGTGCGGACGCGGCTGGACGCGGTCGAGCACCGGCCCGGCTCGCTGGCGGGGCTCACGCCGGAGGAGGGGGTCCGGGAGGCGGCGGCCACGCTGCTGGCGACCATCCGGGCGGCGCGGGAGGTGCCGGACGGGTACCGGCTGCTGTACCAGCACGCGGCCCACGAACCCGAGTTCGCGGCCGTGGCGGGCGAGACCCGGGCCAGGGCCGTGGCGAAGGCGGAGGCGCTGCTGGCGCCGCTGATCGAGGACGCGAGCCTGCGCCGCTGGGCCGCCCACGTGATCGCGACCCTGACGGACGAGGCGCTGCTGGCGTGGCTGGAGGTGGGCGACCCGGAGCGCGACGCCGTGATGGCCGAGCGCCTGGCCCGGATCCAGGGCGCGGTGGTGGGCTCGGTGAACGGGCTCGGGTAGCGGCGCGGCGGGCCTCGTCGGAACGACGATTTGCCATACGCTATGGGGCCATGTGGGCGGGACTGATCGCTGATCGACGTTCGTCCGCGCTGCGCCGGACGTGTGCGCGTGCGGTCCTCGCGGCGCTGTGCGGGCTCGCGGTGGCCTGCGGGGGCGGGGGGCAGCCGCAGACCGCGGCGGCGCCGAGCCCGACGCCGGCCGTCATCACCATGGCCCAGGCCAGGCAGGTCGTCGCGAACTACATCGCGACCCTGAACCAGGCCAACCAGCAGCGCGACGCCAGCCTGCTGGGCACCGTCGAGACGGAGGCCAGCTACGACATCGACTCGGAGGCGTACGGCTGGACCAGGATCTCGGACCCCAGCAACAGCAAGTACGTCCGGCTGGCGGTCGCGCAGGCCACGTACTACATCCCGGCGAGGACCGCCGGCGCGCCGTGGTGGGTCGCCTCCGTGACCTGGCCCTCGGGAACGACGTACCAGAACGGGGTCGCCGAGTACCTCGTCTTCACCAGGTCCGGCGGCAAGTGGCTGGCCGCCCGCACCCCCGGTCTCGCGTCGGGCGCCACCGTGCCCGCGCCGGCGGTGGGCCGGCAGGGCGCGGCGAGCGAGCTGACCGACAGCCAGGCCGCGTCGCTGGCCGTACGGCCGTCGGACATCGCGGCGCAGATGGCCACGTACCTGACCCAGCTCACGGTCCCGCTGTGCCCGCGGCCGGGCCTCTGCGGCAAACCGCCCGCCGCCAGGGTGCAGATACCCACCGCGACGAGCCAGACGGACATGTCGGACCTGACGTTCTGGCGCGGCCAGGCGGGCGGCGCGCTGGCGGTCGGCGAGCAGCACTCGCCGCGGACCGACCAGGTCTACGCGATGGCGACGGCGGACGGCGGCGCGCTCGTGTGGTGTGACGTCGGCGCCCAGCTGAGCCTGGCGGCGCCCGACGGCAGCGCGATGCACCTCCAGATCCCGACCTTCTACACCAACGCCCAGTCCGAGACCCAGGCGACCGTGCCGTACCTCGACCAGTACCTCGTCTACGACCCGCCCCAGGGCCAGGGCGACGCGCGCGTGGTCGCGGACCTGACGGGACCGATCGCGAAGTCCTGACGGCGGGGCGGGCCGGCGGGGCCGGCTGTCTTCCCTCGGCGTCGGCCGTCCACCCGTGCCCACCCGTCGGCCAGCCCTGGGAGCTACGCACTCGTACATATGCGTAGCTCCCGCGCCGCTACCATCGGTCCCGCGATGGCGACGATTCACGTCGAGGACTGGCAGGGCAGTTACGGCAGCCCGTACCTGGTGCTCGCGGACGACCCCGGGGTCGCCGACGTCCACCTGGTCGAGGACGGCGACCGCCTGCTCCGCCACCCGTCGGACCCGGCCATCGGCCCGCACCGGCGGATCGCGTTCGTGGACGGCGTGCGCCGCATCGAGGCCTCGCTGTACCGGTTCGACGAGGCGAGCGGCCAGGTGGCGCGGGCGGTCGCCGGCAGCCACGCCTGCGGTGCCGTCGTCGCGGACGGGGCCAGCCGGCCGGCGTTCGTGCGCGAGCAGGTCCGGCGCCTGGTGATCTGCGGCGGCGACGTGCCGTTCGCCATGCCCGCGGTCCGCGGCGGCTGGGCGTGGGACGTGCGCTCCACCCACCGCGACGACCCCGAGTCGCTGCGGGCCGAGCTCCAGGCGCGGATGCGGCGGGACGAGGGCGACCTCGCCGAGCGGCTGTCCGAGGAGGGCCACCTGGTCGTCGTGGACGGCCCGCTCACGTACGTCCGCAGCCGCGACCAGCCCGTGATCGGGTACGTGAAGACGCACAGCCGGGCGCTGCTCGACCCCGACCACCACCGCGAGCTGCCCCGGCTCCGGCCCGGCGAGCGGACCAGCCTCTTCACGCTCGGCCGCGACCGGTACTCCTGCTACCTGCGGCTGGTGCCGACCGGCGGCATCTCGGGGCCGTGGGCGGGGATCGTGCGCCTCGAGCTCCCGCAGTCGGCCGGGCTGCCGGCCGCGATCCGGGTGGTCGAGGAGGCGGCGGCCGTCCTGCCCCGCTATGCCGGCGTGGCCCACCGCGACCCGCGGGCGCCCCAGAACCTCCAGCCGGTGGGCGCGCTGGAGGCCCGGCTGCGCCACCTGCTCGGCGACCAGGGCCTCGCCTACCGGGCCGTCCGCGAGGCGATCCACCACCTGGCCGCCGCCCCGTAGGGCCCACCGGTTCTGGACGCCGGCCGCCGCGCCGGACTACGCTCCATCGTCATCGATGGCTGACGAGCAGACTGGAGGCAGTCGGCACCTGGGCCTGGTCGACGGCGCCGTGGACGCGACGACCAGGCGCTTCTCGCTGCTCCTCGACGAGCGGGCCGTCGTGCAGCTCGACGACCTGGTGGCGGTCACCCAGGAGCTGCCCGACGGCCGCTGGCTGACGCACTACGGGATCGTGGTCGAGGGGTTCGGCCGCATCGAGGGCGCCAGCCTGGCCACCGACACGCGCCGGATCGCGGGCGACCAGACGATGCCGGGCGAGGAGATCCGCCGGGTGGACGTGCAGGTCCTGCGCACGGTGCCCGAGCTGTGGCTGCCGCCGCGGCCGGGATCGGCTGCCGTCGCCGCCGAGGGCGTCCACCGCGACCAGGCCCTGTTCCTCGACCAGATGGAGCGGCGGCTCGCCGTCGGCCTGGACCAGTCCGGCCTGCCCGTCTACGCCGACTTCACGTTCCTGAACGGCGAGAAGGGCGGCCACCTGTCCATCTCCGGCATCTCGGGGGTCGCCGCCAAGACCAGCTACGCGCTGTTCCTGCTGTACATGCTGTTCGAGACCGCCGAGGGCCGCCGGCTGCTCGGCGCCGGCTCGCCGCAGACGCGGGCGCTGGTGTTCAACGTCAAGGGCGAGGACCTGCTCCACCTGGACCGGCCGAACGCGCGGTTCCCGAGCCAGGCCGGGGCGCGCGAGCAGTGGCGGGCGCTGGGCGTGGAGGACCCCGGCCGGTTCGAGCGCGTGCGGATCTACGTGCCCCGGTCGCCAGCGAGCCGCCCCGGCGTGGTCGTGCCCGACACCCGGACCCGGCCCGCGCGCGACGTGGTCACGTTCGGGTGGTCGCCGATGGAGTTCATCCGCCAGGGGCTGCTCCGCTTCTGCTTCACGGACGCGTCCGACGTCCGCAACCAGATCTCGTTCGTGGAGCAGCGGGTGCGCCTGCAGCTGGCGCGCTGGGCGTACCCGATGGAGTCCGAGCCCGGCAGCGTGGTCCTGGCGCCGCCGCCGCCGGGCACCAGCTTCAACCTGGACCGCGTCCTCGGCCAGCGGCGGCCCGAGAAGCGGCCGGGCGAGGGCGCCCCGTTCCGCGACTTCCCCGACCTCGTGGACTTCCTGACGGCGCAGCTGGTCCCCGAGGACGGCGGGCCGCCGGACCCGGCGTGGACGGGGAGCGTCGCCCAGACCACCGCGCTCGCGTTCATCCGGCGGCTGGCGGCGCAGGTTCAGCGCGTCGGCCAGCTCGTCTCCGCCGAGGTGCGGGACGTCACCCTGGACGAGCCGATCACGGTCGTCGACATCCACGCGCTCCACGAGGACGCCCAGCGGTTCGTCGTGGGCGCACTCCTGAGCCGGGTGTTCGAGGAGAAGCAGGGCCAGGGCCGGGAGCCGCTCCGGTTCGTCGTTCTGGACGAGCTGAACAAGTACGCGCCGCGGGAGGGGACCAGCCCGATCAAGGACCTGCTGGTGGACATCGCCGCCCGCGGCCGCAGCCTGGGCGTGCTCCTGATCGGCGCCCAGCAGTCGGCCGGCGACGTGGACGGCGCGGTGGTCCGCAATGCGTCCGTCAAGGTCGTCGGCCGCCTCGACGCCGGCGAGTCCCACGAGTACCGCTTCCTCTCGCCCGAGCTGCGCGAGCGCGCCGCCCGGTTCCTGCCCGGGACCATGGTCCTCGACCAGCCGCTGATCCCGGCGGCCATCCCCATCCGGTTCCCGTTCCCGGCCTTCGCCACCAACGTCGCGGACGCGGCGGCCGGCGACCCCGAGGCGGAGGCCGGCGAGGTGGCGGAGATCTTCCGGAGCCTCTGAGTGCGCCTGCTGCACACGGCCGACTGGCACATCGGCCGCGACCTGATGGGCCAGTCCCGCGACGAGGACATCCGGGCCGCGATCGAGGAGGTCGTGGCCATCGCGCGGGCGGAGCGGCCGGACCTGGTCCTCCACGCCGGCGACGTGTTCGACGGCCTGCGCCCGGGCTACGACGACCTGCGCTGGGGCGTGGACGCGCTGCGCGAGCTGGCGGCCGTGGCCCCGACCGTCGTCGTCAGCGGCAACCACGACGCGCCGGCGCTGTTCGGCCTCCTGGACCGCCTGCTCGGCGAGGACTCGCGGCTGCGGTTCGTGGACCGGGCCCGCCCGCCGGACGCCGGCGGACTGATCGAGCTGCCGGGGCCGCGCGACGAGGTGATCCGCGTCGCCCCGGTCCCGTTCATCCACGCCAACCGCATCGTCCCGCTCCTGGAGGACCCGGCGACGTGGATGACGAGCTACGCCGACCGCGTGGACCGCGTGCAGCAGGCGCTGGCCCGCGGCCTGACGCAGGGCTACGACCCCGACCGGCACGTGCTGCTGCTGGTCGCCCACCTCTTCGTGACGGGCGCCCGGTTCTCGACGAGCGAGCGGCCGCTGACGGTGTCGGACGTCTACGCCACGCACTCCGAGCGCCTGCCCCAGGTCAGCTACGCGGCGTACGGCCACATCCACCGGCCGCAGCGCCTGCCCGGCGCGGTCGCCGGCCGGTACGCGGGGAGCCTGGTGCAGCTGGATTTCGGGGAGGCGGGCGAGCGCAAGGAGGTCGTGATCGTGGACGCCGAGCCGGGCCGGCCGGCGCGGGTCGAGACCCGGCCGCTGTCCGCCGGCCGCCCGCTGCGCCGGATCGAGGGCACGCTGGACGAGATCGCGGCGGTGGCGCCGTCGGTCGGCCGGTCGCTGTGCACGGTGGTCGTCCGGACGGAGACGGTGACGCCCGACCTCAGCCAGCGCGTCGCGGACCTCCTGCCCGACGCCGTGCTCCTGAACGTCCAGGAGGACTGCGCGGCGACCCGGGTCAGCGTGCTGACCGAGGCGGACGCCGAGCCGGACCGCGAGCCTACGTTCCCGGAGCTGTTCGCCGAGTTCGTGGCGGCGCGCGGCACGCGGGCCGGGTCCGCCGGCCGGGTGACCCGATACTTCGCCGACCTGCTCGGGGCGGTGGAGCAGGAGGACCCGGCCCAGCTCCCCGACGTGGACCGGCTCGAGCAGCGCGCGGAGGCCGGGTAGCGTGCGCCCGCGCCGCCTGACGATGCGCGGCCTGCGCAGCTACCGGTCGGAGTGCACGATCGACTTCCGCGACCGCGGCCTGGTGGCCGTCGTGGGCGACACCGGGGCGGGCAAGAGCTCGATCCTGGAGGCGATCACGTACGCGCTGTACAACGCGACGACGTGGGACCAGCGCGCCAGCCAGCTCATCTCGGACGGCGCCCAGACGATGAGCGTCGAGCTGGAGTTCGAGGCCGGCGACCGCGTGTGGTCCGTGCACCGAGCGTCCCACCGCGCCGCGGGCCGGGCGTCGACGCACCGCCTGCGCTGCCTGACCGACCGGTCGATCGCCGACTGCGACGGCGAGGCGGCGGTGAACCGCCAGGTCGAGCGGCTGCTGGGCATGAGCTACCGGGCCTACCTGGCGGCGGTGGTCCTGCCCCAGGGCCGCTTCCAGACGCTCCTGCAGGAGACGCCGGCCAAGCGGACCGCGATCCTCGAGGGCATCTTCCGGCTGACGGACCTGCGCGCCGTCCAGAAGGCGGCCCGGGATCTGGGCGACCGGGCCAGCGCCGCCGCGCGCGACCTGACGACCCGGCGCGCGGTGCTGCTCGCGGACCCGGCCGGGACCGTCGCCGAGCGGGCGGCGGAGGCGGAGGAGCTGCGGCGGGGGGAGTCGGTCCTGCTGGAGCTGGCGGCGGCGGCCGGCCGGACGCGCGACGCGGTGCGGACCGCGCGGGAGCGGGCCGGCGCGCTGCGCGCGCACACAGGCCTGGTCAGCGCGGCGGACGAGGGGGCCGCCCGCCGCCTCGGCGACCTGCTGCCGCTGGCCGCCGCCCTCGGCGCCGAGCTGGAGACGGCGTCGGCCGCCGAGGCGGAGGCCGCGCGGCGGGCCGAGGCGGCCGGCGCCGCCGCCGCGGCCGGCGAGCGCGTGGAGGACCTGGCCGCCGGGACGGAGCAGCTGCGGTCGGTCCGGCAGGCCCTCGCCGAGCTGGAGGCCGCCGGCCTCGCGGCCGAGCGGGAGCGGGCGGACCTCGACGCGGCCGCTGCGGCGCTGGCGGCCGGCGAGTCGGGGCTGCCGGCCCTGGAGGAGGCGGCGGGCACGGCGGGCGCCGCCGCGGCGGCCGCTGCCGCCGCGGTCGAGGACCAGCGGGACCTGGCCCGGCGGGTGCGCGAGGCGCTGCGGGCGGCGCGGGCGGCGGCCGCGGAGCGGGACGCCGCGGCCGGCGACGAGCGAGCGCGCCGCGACGCGGTGCCGGCCGCGGAGGAGCGGATGGCGGAGTCCCGGCGCCTGGCCGAGGCGGCGGAGCACGTCCTGGAGTCCCGGCGCGCCGCGCTGGAGGAGGCGCAGCGCCGCGACGCGGCCGCGCACGCGGCCGAGGGCCTGGGGCCGGGGGATCCGTGCCCGGTCTGCGGCCGCCCGCTCGTCGCCGGCTTCCAGCCGCCCGCCGGCGGCGCCCTCGACCCGCTGAAGCGGGCGGTGCGCGAGGCGCAGGCTGCGCTGACGGACCGCCGGGCGGCCGAGACGACGGCCGCGAACCTGCTCGATGAGGCGGAGCGGCGCCTCGCCGAGGCCGCGGGGCGGCGGGAGACCGCGGAGGGCGCGGCGGCGGAGCGGCTGGCCGACCTGCGCGGCGCGGCACCGGACGCCGACCTCGGCCTGGACGACGCCGCGCTGCTCCGGCCGATCGACGAGCGGGGGCGCGAGCTCGCGGCCGCGGCGGCGGCCGCCGCGAAGGATGCCGAGGCCGCCCGCGACAAGCTGGCGGCGGACCGCGCCGACCTCCAGGCGCGCCGCGGCGACCTCGACCGGCGGCTGGACCTCCACGAGCGCGAGCGGCGCCGGGCCGGCGAGAGGCGGGCGGCGTGCGCGGCGCGGCTGCGCGCGCTCCCGGGCGGGCTGGCGGTGGCCGAGCCGGCCCGCGCCGCGGACCTGGACCCGACGATCGTGGCCGCCGAGCGGCGGCTCGCCGAGGCGAGGCGGCGGCAGGCGGAGCTGGACGCCCAGCGCGCCGAGGCCGTGCGGCTGGCCCGGGCGCGGTCGGACCTGCAGGCGCGCCTCCGCGACGAGCTGGAACGGCCCCGGAGCGCGGCCATGGCGAGCGCGGCGCAGCTCCGGATGCGGGTGGACGACGGCCTCCGCGCGGTCGGCCAGCCGCCCGTGGCGCCGCCGCCCGCCGACGCCGGCCTGGAGGCCGAGGCCCGCTGGGCGGCGGAGCTGGAGCGAGGCGCCGCGGCGCTGCTGCGGCGGCTGGAGGAGGCGGTCGCCGAGGCCGGGCGGGCCGAGGCGGAGGCCGGCGCCGAGCTGGGCCGGAGGCTGGCGGAGCACGGGTTTCCCGACGCGGACGCCGTGGACGCCGGGCTGCGCCAGGCCCGGCTCGACCTGGGTCGGGTCGAGAGCGAGATGCGGACGGCCGAGGCGCAGATCTCCCTGGCGGCCGAGCTCGACGGCTGGATCGCGACCGGGACCGAGGTCCGGGACTCGCTGTCCGAGCTGGCGCGACTGCTCCAGGACGCCCAGTTCATCGGCCACGTGATCGAGCGCCGGCAGCACCAGCTGCTCGTCGTGGCCTCGCAGATCCTCGGCTCGATGACCGGCGACGCCTACGGCTTCGCCGCGGACTTCGAGATCGTGGACCGGGCCACGAACCAGCCCCGGCCGACGCGGACGCTCTCGGGCGGGGAGACGTTCCTCGCCAGTCTGGCGCTCGCGCTGGCCCTGGTGGAGATCGCGGGCCGGTCGGGCACCCAGCTCGACGCGCTGTTCCTGGACGAGGGCTTCGGCTCCCTGGACGCGAACGCGCTGGACGACGCGCTGTCGGCCCTGGAGCTCCAGGCCAGCGGCGGCCGGCTGGTGGCCGTGGTCAGCCACGTGCGGGCGGTGGCCGAGCGCATCGAGACGGTCCTGGAGGTGACCCGCACCGCCGCGGGCAGCCGGGCGGAGTGGCGCGACGGGACCGAGCGGGAGCTGCTGCTCAGCGCGGAGCTGGAGCGCCGCCTGCTGGCGTAGGGGCGGGCCGGCTCGCGACGCCGCTGTCCATGACCTTCGGCCGGCGTCAGGTTCGGCGGGTGGTCATCCAGACGACGGTCCCGACCGCGGCCAGCGCGCCCACCAGGAACAGGACCACGAGGGCGAACAGGAGCAGCCGCAGCGTGGGGCCGAGGCTGGCTCCCGGGGCCGGGTGCGCCGTGGTGGTGCCGCCCAGCCACTGCCCCTGACCGCCGGGGTCGGCGGCAGGTCCGGCCTGCGCCCTGTGCACGCTGGTCGCCAGCCCGGGGAACCTGGCCTGGAACTCGGCCGCGCTCAGCGTGTGCTCCGAGATCTTCGTGAAGTCCACGCCTCCGTAGACGTACGTCCAGGTGTCGATCTCGTTGCCCTGCTGGGTCTGCCGTGTGACCTTGAACTCGCCGTTCTTGTACGACTGCACGTACCGGTCGAACACGTCCCTGGGGGTCCACGGCTGGCGCGAGGCCCATGGCGACACGTTGCCCTGGTCGATGAGCTTCCCGTACAGCGTCGGGTGGGTGGCGCTGCGCTGGCGATACCACTCGGCCGCGACGCGGCTGAGGTACATCCGGCGCAGGTCCGCGTACTCGGGGGCCTCGTTCACGGCCTTCTCGACCTGGGGCAGGATCAGGGAGCGGTAGATCGTCTCGTTGTGCTGCTCGAGGGTCGCGTCCTGGCCGGGGCACGACGCCGCGCCGGCGGTACCGAGGTAGTCGCTCTCCATCTGCACCTTCAGCGGTGCGTCGAGGATGTACAGCTCGTCGCCGGCCTGGCTCACCGTCGCCTGGCCGGGGACGATCCACTGCCGCATCGAGAGGCAGCTCTGGTTGTTCGAGCCGAGCGTGAGCTGCTGCCAGAACTGGGTGCCCAGCGCCGAGTCCGGGTGGATGAGGCGCGCCACCGTCTTCTTCATCGCGAGGTCGGCCTCGAGCATCACCCGCCCGACGTCGGTCCGCCCCATGCCGGGGTCGATGATCCGATCGGGCTCGTCCGGATTGAGATTCACCCAGAACTTGGAGGGCGACTCCTCCAGCCACACGAAGAACGCGTCAGATGCCTCGGAGGCGACGCGAACGCCGCCGTTGCGGTCGGCCGGCCCGGTGGCGGGCGGGGCCTCGAACGCGTAGCCGAGCCCCTTCGTGCCGTTGTCGGCGAGGTAGCGGAGCTGCAGCGACGAGAAGTCGATGCCGCCGGGCGCGGAGTCCGGCTTCGCCAGCTCCCGGGCCAGGCCGCCGGTCGCGTCGGCCTCCGGGCCGCAGGGGCTGCCGGCCGCCATCAGCACGGCGCCGGGGGCCGTGACGCTGGAGACCGGGCCCGAGGACGGCGGGCAGGGGGCGTTCATGATCGTCTGCACCTGCGCGCCCCGTCCGTCGTTGGCGTTCACCTGCTCGGCCTCGTCCAGCTTGTCCCTGAGCTGCTGCCCTCGCGCGGACTTCTTCTGTCCATAGTCGACAGCCGCGGTGACCCGCGTGTTCTCCGGCAGGCCGGGCCCGCACCGCTTGCAGGGAGAGAAGTCCGAGAAGAGGCGACTGGGGGCGACCGCGTTCTGGAGGCTGGCCGCGCGGTCCCACTTGATGCCCACCCTGGCGAGCACCGCCCGAATGACGTCCTCCGCATGTGTCGGGTCGTCATCGCCGCCGGTGACCTGAGTCGGCAGAGCCCGGGAATTGATCAGGGTGCCGACGCTGCGCGCTCTGATGAGCAGGAGGTTGTAGACGTCGGGGCGGATGACGCCGTCGGCCTTCAGGCTCTGGTAGAGCTGCTGCTCCAGCGCGACGTTGCCGAACCGCTGCCGCAGATCGACCAGCTCTGGCAGCTGCGAGTTGGTCTGCGCCATCTCGGCCACGCTGAGCTCGTCCACGCGAAACGCGGAGCTGCCGCGCAGCGGGGTGAGGTCGACGTTGGGAGGAGCCGGGACGATCAGTCCCCCGACGTCCACGCCAGAGCTCGAGACGATGTCCTTCTGGCGGATGCGCCACTGATACGTGAGCCAGGAGAGCGCGTCGTCGTGATAGGACGAGACCCACGTCACTGGTGGGGCGGGGGGAGGTGAGGCGGCCAGGGCGCCGACCGGGATGACAGCCGGCCCCAGGGCAACCGCCAGCATCAGGCCGAACACGCCGATGAGCGACCTGCGCAGCCAGCCGCGGCGAGAGTGCCAGTTCAGTCCAGCCATACTGGCGTTTAGTCTAGCAGCCAGCACGACGGAGACCCGCGGCGCACTGCGCCGCGGGTCTCCCGCCGTCACACGTCAGCTGCAGCCCGTCGTCGAGCCACAGTTCATGCACTTGTAGCAGGCGCCGCTGCGCACCGTGATCGAGCCGCAGTCCGGGCAGGCCGGGGAGTCGGCGTTGACCACGAACGTCAGCTTCTGTGTGCCGACGGTGACCACGCCGTTGCTGCTGGTGCCGCTGGTCTTCTGGATCGCGTCCGTGCCCGGGGGCGGCAGGGGCGGCACCTCCGCCGCCTGGTCGCGGCGCAGGATGCCCACCGCGTCCCGGTCCTCCGAATCGAGGAAGCGGCTGGCCAGCCAGCGGAAGATGTAGTCGATCAGCGACTTCGCGATCGGGATCTCGGAGTTCTTCGTGAACCCGCTCGGCTCGAACCGGACGTGGCTGAACTTGTTGACCATCTTGCGGAGCGGCACACCGTACTGCAGCGCCATGGACGTCTGCAGGGCGAACGCGTCCATCAGCCCGGAGATGGTCGAGCCCTCCTTGGCCATCGTCAGGAAGATCTCGCCCGGGGTCCCGTCGTCGTACAGGCCGACCGTCACGTAGCCCTCGTGGCCCTGGATGTCGAACTTGTGCGTCAGCGAGCGCCGCTCGTCCGGCAGATGCCGGCGGACCGGCCGCGGCTCGGACGGCGCGGCGTCCGCGGCGGCCGCCTTCCTGTCCTTCGCGCTGTCGTCGGAGCGGGACGTGGAGAGCGGCTGCGAGCGCTTGCAGCCGTCGCGGTAGATGGCGATGCACTTGAGGCCCAGCTTCCAGGACTCCAGGTACGTGTCCGCGATGTCCTCGACCGTCGCCTCGTGGGGCAGGTTGACGGTCTTGGACTGCGAGCCCGAGACGAACGGCTGCACCGCCGCCATCATCCGCACGTGCCCCATGGGCGCGATCGAGCGGAGGCCGTTCAGCGGCTTGAACGCGCAGTCGAACACCTCGAGGTGGCGGTCCTCCAGGTGCGGCGCGCCCTCGATCGTGTCGTGCTCGTCGATGTGCTCGACGATCTCCTTGACCTGGTCGTCGGCGTACCCGAGCTTGCGCAGGGCCTGCGGCACCGTGCCGTTCACGATCTTGAGCAGGCCGCCGCCGACCAGCTTCTTGTACTTGACGAGCGCGAGGTCCGGCTCGATGCCGGTCGTGTCGCAGTCCATCATCAGGCCGATCGTGCCGGTCGGAGCGATCACGGTCGCCTGCGCGTTCCGGTAGCCGTGGCGCTCGCCCAGGGCCACGGCCTCGTCCCACACGGTGCGAGCCGCCCGCACCACCTCGCCGGACTCGCCGTCCGCCGGCACCACGTACGCCGCGGCGCGGTGCTTGCCCATCACGCGGAGCATCGGCTCGCGGTTCCGCTCGTACTCCGCGAACGGCCCCTTGACCTCGGACATCCGCGCCGACTGCGCGTACGCGCGGCCGGTCATGATCGCCGTGATGGCGCCGGCGTAGCGGCGGCCCTCGTCGGAGTCGTAGGCCAGGCCCATCGACATCAGCAGGGCGCCCAGGTTGGCGTAGCCGAGGCCGAGCGGGCGCAGCTGCTCCGAGTTGTGCCCGATCGCCGGGGTGGGGTAGGAGGCGTTGGAGACCAGGATCTCCTGGGCCGTGAAGCAGACGTCCACCGCGCGCTGGAACCGCTCGACGTTGAACCGGCCGTCGCCGTCCTGGTACTTGAGCAGGTTGAGGCTCAGCAGGTTGCAGGCGGTGTCGTCGAGGAAGACGAACTCGGCGCACGGGTTCGTCGCGTTGATGCGGCCCGTGCCGGAGACGCAGTTCCAGTCCTGGATCGTCGTGTCGAACTGGACGCCGGGGTCGCCGCAGATCCACGCCGCCTCGGCCATCGCCTGCCAGATGGCGCGGGCGGGGTGCGTGCCCAACGACCGGCCGTCCGTGACCGCCCGGACCGTCCACTGCCCGTCCCGCTCCACGGCGCGCATGAACTCGTCGGTCACCCGCACCGAGTGGTTCGCGTTCTGGAACTGGACCGAGTCGTATGCGCCGCCCGGGATGTTGAAGCCCGGGTCGTAGCCGGCCTCGATCAGGGCCCAGGCCTTCTTCTCCTCGTCCGCCTTGCAGTTGATGAACTCCATGACGTCGGGGTGGTCGGCGTTGAGGATGACCATCTTGGCCGCCCGGCGGGTGGTGCCGCCGGACTTGATCGACCCGGCGAAGCTGTCGTAGCCGCGCATGAACGAGACCGGGCCGGACGCCGTGCCGCCGCCCGCCAGAGGCTCCTTCGACGACCGCAGCACCGAGAGGTTGGTGCCGGTGCCGGAGCCGAACTTGAACAGCATGCCCTCGGTCTTGGCCAGCTCCAGGATCGACTCCATCGTGTCGTCCACGGAGTTGATGAAGCACGCTGAGGCCTGCTGGGCGCGGGCGGGGACGCCGATGTTGAACCAGACCGGGCTGTTGAACGAGGCGTGCTGCGTCACCAGCAGCCAGCGCAGGTCCTCCTCCCAGTTGGCGGCGTCGTCGTCGGTCGCGAAGTAGCCGCCCTCGCGGCCCCAGCGGCCGATCGTCGTGACCACCCGGTCGATGAGCTGGCGGGCGCTGTACTCGCGGTCCGGCGCGCCGACGTGGCCCCGGAAGTACTTCTGGGCGACCACGTTCGTGGCCAGCTGCGACCAGGTGCGGGGCACCTCGACGTCGTGCTGCTCGAAGATGACGGCGCCCTTCTCGTTCGTGATGGCCGCGGTTCGCCGCTCCCACTCGACCAGGTCGTAGGCGTGACTCCCGGGAGGGGTGAAGTAGCGTTCGAACCGCAGGCCCCTCGGTCGGTCGGACTCATGGGTCCCGTTGTGATCGGCCGTGGCTGCGACGTCTGCTACGTGTTTGGCCATCTGGTCGAGAGCCTCCTCTGTGCTGGGATGCGAACCTTCCAACGGCGAGCGACGAAAGGCCCGCCAGAGACGAATAGAGACCCCAGGGCATGCCCGCCACAGATGCCCCAGGGCCCCCTCGATGACAAGTCGATTGTACATCGGCTCGGGGTGGACAGTCAAGCCCCAAGTACAAGATATACGGTGCAAATCATGCCATGCACCCAACATATGGGCAGGTGCTTGTGCAAAGCCTGGGGAGAGGGTGTGCGAACACGGCTAAGAACTGTGTGCATCCTGGGGATTCGGGCCGCCCGCCCGCGCCGCCTCGGCCGTCGCCACGACCAGGTCGCGCCAGGCCTCGGCGGCCGCGCACAGGTGGTGCGCGTGCTCGTCCAGCCGGCCGACGACGGCCCGCCGCCGCTGCTCCCGGTGGGCCGTCTCGTCCGGCGTCGGGGCCGGCGCCAGGGCGTGCCGGAAGCCCGCGTCGGCGCTGTCCCAGACGGCCTCGGTCAGCTCCTCGATGAAGTCGAGCTGGTTGTCGGCGCTGTCCAGCGTGTGGGGGTTGAGGAGCGCCAGCTCGACGTTCCGGCGCAGCACCCGCATGCCCCACGCGGCGCCGCACCCGGTCAGCTCCGCCAGCTCCTCGAGCAGCACCTGGAGCTCGGCCGCGCGGTCGAGCAGCTCGCCCGGCGGCACCGGGGTCGGACGCGGGCGGGGCGGGAGCGGGGAGGGGCGGTGGCCGCGGATCGTCTGGCTTCTCGGTCGGGTCACGCGCCAAGTCTCGGCCCTGGAGACGGACAGAACGCGGACGATGAGCGGCGCCCGGACGAGCATCTACTCGGCTCCCCGGTCCGCCAGAGTGACGTTATCGGGGTGGCGCGTGACCATGACGGTCACTTTCAGGCCCGACAGTGTTGTCGTGAGGCAGCGTCCTCGCCGACGCCAGCCGGCGGGGGCCCGTCCTGGCCGGGCGCGGCGACCGCTCGGCCAGTGATGGCACGGTCCGCAGCGCCCGGGCAGGATGGGTGCCGGGGTGTCAGCGGCCCTGCCTGCCCTTATGGCGAAGGGGGGTGTCTGAGGCCGAAGGCGAGGCCAGGGTCGCCCGGCCGCCGCCCAGTCGTCCTGCACGCGCCAGCGGACCGGCATGCCCGCTCAGCCCTGGCGCAGGCTGATCGACAGCAGGGGCTCGTCCAGGGCCGCCTGGCCCGGGTCGCCGCCGTCGTCCAGCC
>Ga0070717_10000788_pt1 | contig 20778 bp, 17 predicted proteins | sample LARL113metaG_FD_71366 | JGI IMG/M metagenome (GOLD analysis project Ga0070717, IMG submission 71366) | Corn, switchgrass and miscanthus rhizosphere microbial communities from Kellogg Biological Station, Michigan, USA - LAR L11-3 metaG | ecosystem: Host-associated > Plants > Roots > Rhizosphere ... | reverse complement strand
ATCTCTTCCTGCAATTCGCGCTTGCGCCGCTGAAAACCGAAGCTCGGGAACCACTTCATGACTCACTCTCCTCCGGCTTGACGTACATCACCGACCCAATCGCTTCGACAATTCGCTCCCATCGGCCCAGATCCGAGGCCAACTGCTTTTTCCCCTTGGCCGTGATTCGGTAATATCGAGCTTTTTGCTTGCTCTCTGACTGCTTCCACTCAGACTGCACCCAGCCCTGACGCTCCAATCGATGGAGAGCCGGATACAGTGATCCGGTCTCCACCTGAAGCACGTCTCCCGATCGCAAACGTAAAGCCTGGACAATTCCGTATCCGTGCTGCGGTCCCCATTGCAGGGTCTGAAGAATAAGCATGTCGAGTGTTCCCTGCAACAGCTCAATCCGATTCTTATACTGGTCTTTTTCGCTCATAGATGTAGACACACTACCCCCAATGGAGTAGATTGTCTACTTGGCCTTCGTAGTAACGCTCAAATTCGAAACCAAGCTACAGCGGATCCGCTGACGAACTCAAACTGTCTCACTCCAGGGTTCGCCCACGGCTTGTCAAGCTCCCGCCCGCCCTTAAACTCCGTACCCCACTCATTCCATTAGGAATTTCTTTCAAAATAGTTTGCATATAATTAGGCCTTCCTGGCGCACAATAGAACTACAAGATCCAAGTACAGGGCCGATTACGATCGTGGAAACCACTCTCAATTTGCACCACTGGCGGGGTTTGTCACCGGAAGTGCGCGAAATAAGCCTTGACACAGACCTGTCGAGGAGATCGGATCCGGCGCCCCACCCCCTCCCCTGCCCGCAAGTTGAGGCAAAATCCGAACGTATGTTGTTCAGAATCAGCGGCTTGTGGCCGGAGTAGTCGACGAAATACGTGTTTTAACTCCTTGATTCTGTGCAGTTTACCAGCCGCAAGGACCACGAAAAATCACCCATCCATACACCGGTTCCTCTCCAGTCTGGTTCCGGGAACCTCTCGCGAGCTCTCAACGTACTGCAACCAAGCCGATTTCTGCCTCTGCGCGCTTTGCTACACTGCTCGCAGTCCGTCCCTCGGATCCTCTTTCAGTCCTGATTCCGCACAGCGGGAGCTTTCATGCCAGTCGTCGAACTCGCGGGAGTGACCAAGGCCTACCAATCGAAAATCGCCGTCGATAGCCTTAGCCTCGAAATCGAAGCCGGACAAATGTTCGGCCTTCTCGGCCCAAACGGCGCGGGAAAAACCAGTTCCATTCGCATGATGATGGGCATCACCATGCCAGACTCGGGCCACGTGAGCCTCTTCGGCAAGCACTTCGAGCGCAAAAGCCTGGAACGCGTCGGTTATCTGCCCGAAGAGCGCGGCCTCTACAAGAAGATGAAGGTCATCGACCAGCTGGTCTTCTTCGGTGAGCTCCACGGCCTCACTCCGGAAGAGTCGCGCAAACGCGCCATTGACTGGGCCAAACGCATGGAGATTGACGACGCCCTGCCCAAAAAAACCGAAGAGCTCTCGAAAGGCATGCAGCAGAAGATCCAGTTCATCGGCTGCGTCCTTCACGACCCCGGCCTGATCGTGATGGACGAGCCCTTCTCCGGCCTCGACCCCGTCAACGCCACCCTCCTCGAACGCACCCTCATCGAGCTCAAGGACCAGGGCAAGGCCATTCTCTTCTCCACCCACCGAATGGACCAGGTCGAGAAGCTCTGTGACACCATCTGCCTGGTGAATCACGGTCGGTCGGTCCTGGCCGGCAAGATGCGCGAGATCAAGTCACGCTACGAGCGCAACCGCGTCATCGTCGAGTTCGAGGGCGACGCCTCCTTTCTGAACAGTGCCGAGATTGAGTCGTCCAACAACTACTCCGGCCACGCAGAGATTCGCCTCCACCCCCACGGCAACGCGCAGAAGCTGCTGCATGAAGCCGCCGCGGTCGCCACCATCTACCGCTTCGAGCTTGTTGAACCATCACTTGAAGAAATCTTCATTAAGACCGTGGGAGGCAAAGCCGATGCGTAATATCGCTCTCGTCGCCCGACGCGAGTACCTGGAACAGATCCGCGGCCGCGCATTCCGCGTCTCCACAATTCTGGTCCCGGTCTTGTTCGCCGTGATTATCGGCGTCGCCTACTTGTCGGGGCGGGGCTCCGGTGTGGGCAAGCACGTCATCGTCGCTGCACCCTCGGTGTCTCTCGCCGAAGCCATTCGATCACAGGTCATCACTGACAAGGATGCCAGGACCACCGTGGATATCGTCGCTCCTGCGGCACCCGCGGATCGGCCCGGCCTCGTCAACAAGGTGAATTCAAAGGCAGTCGACGGCCTCCTCTGGGTGGACACCGCTCCCAATGGCCCTACCACCGCAACCTATACGTCGCAGTCCTCCGGAGACATCGTGGTCACCGGCCGGCTGGAATCGGCTCTCAATCACTCCCTGGCCATGGAACGCATGACCGCCCGGGGCATGAAGCCGGCCGAGGTGGATGCCCTCCTCAAGGACGTGAAGGTCGACACGCTCCAAGTGGACAAAGAGGGAAAGGAAGTAAAGAGTAGCGGTTTCGGCTCATACTTCAAGGGCTACATCATGGCCTTGCTCCTCTCCATGACCACCATGATCTACGGGATGAACGTGGCCCGCTCCATCATCCAGGAAAAGACTTCCCGCATCTTCGAGGTGATGCTGGCCATCACCAAGCCCAGCGACATGCTGGCCGGCAAGCTCATCGGCGTAGGCACGGTCGGGCTGACCCAGATCGCGATCTGGGTCGCGGCCGGTGCGTTAATCGCCGGCTATCCCGCCGCCATGGCCACCCTCTCCGGCACCCTGTCGATTCACGTCTCGTGGGTGGAGGGCATTCTCTTTCCCGTTTATTTCGTGCTTGGTTACCTGCTGTACGCCTCTCTCTTTGCCGGCCTCGCCGCCTCCTGCGAAACAGAGCAGGAACTCCAAATGTACACCCCCCTCGCCGCCCTGCCCATCTGGCTCAGCTTCTCGCTGATCTGGCTGGTCATCAACGATCCCAATTCCATCTGGTCCGTGGGCGCATCGCTCTTCCCCGCTACCGCACCGATCATCATGATGCTGCGCCTGGGTTCCGAAGTGCCTCCCACCTGGCAGTTCGCCGCCTCCATCGGCCTCATGGTTGTGAGCATCTGGGCGGTCCTCTGGGTCTCATCCCGACTTTACCGCGTCGGCATTCTCATGTACGGCAAGCGCGCCACCCTCCCCGAACTGCTCCGCTGGCTCCGCTACAGCTAACGAGTAACAAAAGCTCCGTGCCCCATCTTCGCGCCTTTTTTCTGGCGCGAAGATGGGAGGCCACGAAATTCACGTCGGGGTGCCCCAGGTCTCGATTCTGAGACCTGGGATGGACGCTGACGTCGGCAGATAAAATCGAATCAGTGACCACCGCACTCGAAGCACGCTTCACCTTTGGCCAGCGCATCATCCTGGCTATAGTCCCGCGGGTTGTATGGGCGCTGCTCTGGATTGTGGGGATCACCTGGCGCTATCGCGTGATCGCCGAAGAAGGCGTCACCCCGGTGTTGTTCGGTGTAAGGCCCGGCCCGGAAATTTACTGCTTCTGGCACCAATGCGTGCTGCCGTGCACCATGTATTTCCGGCACGCGCTGGCCTTCATTCTCATCAGCCGCAGCTTCGACGGCGAGCTGATCACTCGCGTCCTGCGCATGTTCGGATTCGGCGCGGTGCGCGGCTCCAGTTCCCGGAGCGGCGGCGAGGGTCTGATGGGCCTCAAGCATGTCATTGAAGCCGGACGGACCGCGATTTTCACTGCCGACGGGCCGCGCGGTCCCATCTACCAGACGAAGTTGGGCCCCATCAAACTCGCGCAGCTCACAGGCGCGCCCATCGGCAGCTTTTACCTGCTGCCGGAGCGTGCGTGGACGTTGAATTCCTGGGATCGCTTCCTCCTTCCCAAGCCCTTCACTCGCATCTGCGTCAGTTGGGCACAGTGGACGCATGTGCCGCGCGACCTGTGCCCCGAGCAGTTCGAACCCAAGCGCGAAGAGCTGAACGCGGCGCTCGAGCGCGCCCGCCTGCGTGCGTTGGAATATTTCAAGCAGGCCGAGAAATGATCGAGCCGGAACCGACCCGCGATCTTCTCGTGAGCGACTTTGATTTCGATCTGCCGGAGGAGTTGATCGCGCAGCATCCGGCCGCCGAGCGCGGCCAAAGCCGCATGCTGGTAATGGATCGCACCAGCGGCGTTCTGCGCGATTCTCAGTTTTCCGAATTCCCTTCCCTGCTGCGGCCCGGCGATCTGCTGGTGCTCAATGATAGCCGCGTGATTCCGGCGCGCCTGTATGCCCGCACCACGCTTCGCCGCGAGAAGGAAAAGCCCACCGGCCGCATCGAAGTCATGCTCACCGAGCCAGCCGGCGACAACGGCTGGCACGCTCTTGTCCGCCCGGGACGCAAAATTGCCATCGGCGAGATCCTCATTTTCCCATCGCCCTCCGGCGCCATTGAATTAAAAGCCGAAGTCCTGGAGCGGGGCCCCTTCGGCGATCGCATGCTCCGGTTCGAGCCGGTAGATGATTTCTACGCCGCGCTTGATCGCATCGGCCATATCCCGCTTCCGCCCTATATTCACCGCGATGATTCGGTCGCCGATCGCGAGCGCTACCAGACCGTCTACTCGCGCGAACGCGGTTCGGTGGCCGCCCCCACCGCCGGCCTGCACTTTTCTTCCCGGGTTTTGGACGAGATTTCTGCCAAGGGCGTTGAGATCGCCCGCGTCACACTACACGTCGGCTTGGGAACCTTCGCGCCGTTGCGCGTTGAGCGCGTTGCTGATGTGCACCTGCATCTCGAGCACTACACTCTTCCTGCCGTGACCGCGGAAGCCCTTAATCGCGCGGTTCGCGACCGCCGCCGCATCGTCGCCATCGGCACCACGGTGGTTCGCACACTCGAACACTGCGCATTGCAGGCGGGCGGCGCAGAACTCGTTCCCCACAGCGGCGACACTGACATCTTCATCTCGCCGGGCTTCCGATTCCGCCTTGTCTCCGCATTGCTCACCAATTTTCACCTGCCCCAATCGAGCCTGCTGATGTTGGTCAGCGCCTTCTCGGGCCGCGACCGCGTTCTCGCCGCCTACCAGCACGCCGTCGCAAAACGCTATCGCTTCTTCAGCTACGGCGACTGCATGTTCATCGCGTGAAGCGGGGCCAACTCCGCTCCGACTGCTAAACTCTGAATCGATGCCCGAGAAACCCAAGCCGCCCATTTATCTTCTCGACGCAATGTCTTTCATTTTTCGCGCCTATCACGCCATGCAGCGCAGCCGGCCTATGTCCACGCGCTCCGGAGTGCCCACGGCGGCGGCATACGTGTTTACGAACATGATCAAGAAGCTACGCCAGGACTTTTCGCCGCAGTACTTTGCCGCGGTTTTCGACGTGACCGGCAAAGTATTTCGCGATGATCGCGCCCTGGCCATCGGCTCGCTGCGCAAGTGGAATTCCAAAACGCAATGTTTTGAAGAAGTGGGTTATGAAGGCTACAAGGCCAAGCGCGAAGCCATGCCGCCCGACCTGCGCCAGCAGATCCCGTTTATCCGACGCTCGCTCGAAGTGTTTCGCATCCCGATACTCGAAATGGAAGGCTTTGAGGCCGACGACGTGATCGGCACGCTGGCCCGCGAAGCGGCCGAGGCCGGCCACGAAGTCTACATCGTTTCCAGCGACAAGGACATGATGCAACTGGTGAATGATCGCGTAAAGATCCTCAACCCGCAGAAAGATAACCTCATTCTCGATCCCGCCAAGGTAAACGAGGTGCTCGGGGTGCCGCCCGAAAAGGTTATCGACGTAATGGCGCTGCGCGGCGACTCGATCGACAACATTCCCGGCGCGCCCGGCATCGGCGACAAGGGCAGTGTCGAGCTCATCAAGGAATTCGGCAGCCTTGAAGCCGTGCTCGATCGAACCGCCGAAGTGAAGCGCAAAACCTACCGCGAGTCGCTCGAGCAGAATCGCGAAACTGTGCTGCTTTCGAAAGAACTCGTCACCATCGATTGCCACGTGCCCATTGAACTGGACCTGCAAGCAATGGAAACGCAAGAGCCGGATCTCGAAGGCTGCCGCGAGTTGTTTACCGAGCTCGAATTCACCACGCTGCTCAAGGAACTCGCGCCCGCGCCGGTCAAATACGAACTCCTCGAAGACCCCACTCCAGAGCAGGCGGCCGCTTTCTACGCGGCCGCACGGGAGAAGGGCTTTGCTTTCGCACTCGATATCACACCGCCCGCACCCGTCGAGCCTGAGCCAGAAGTCGAGCCTGAAGCGCAGGGAACCCTTTCGCTTCTCGACGCCGCTGAAGCCGTGGAAAAAAAGCCCACTCCCACTAGCCTTGGCGTATGCGCCGAACCGGAAGTCGCGCTGCGTCTCTCGCTCACACCCGAGTTGCGCGCCCTGCTTGAAGACTCCAGCGTCCCCAAACGCGTCCACGATTACAAATTTGCGCTCCACGTTCTCAACGGAGTCAGCGTCAATCTCCGCGGTCCCATCGACGACGACATGCTGCTTTCCTATTTGGTCAATCCGACGTATGCGGGTCAAACCCTCGCTGACGTGGCCGCGCGCAACGGCCATGCGCCACCCGCATCGCTTTCTTCCGCCGCCGCCATCACGGCTGCGCTGGTTCCGCGCCTGCGCAAACACGCCGAAGAGGCCAGCGTCACCAGCGTCTATACCAAGATCGATCTGCCGCTCGTGCCCGTTCTTTATCGCATGGAACAGGCGGGCGTGCGCATCGATCAACGTGTCCTGGCCGGGCTCTCGACACGATTCGGCGCCGAGCTCGACCGCGTAGGCGAGCGCATCTACGAGTTGTCGGGGGAGCGCTTCAATATCAACTCGCCTAAGCAACTCGGCGTGGTGCTGTTCAACCACATGGGGCTGCCCACGCCGATCAAGTATGGCAAAGGCAAAACCATCTCCACCGCGCAGGACGTGCTCGAAGCGCTAGCCGAGAAGCACGAAGTGCCGCGCCTGGTGCTTGAATATCGCCATCTCTCCAAGCTGAAATCGAATTACGTTGACGCGCTGCCGATTCTGGCGGACGCCGACTCGCGCGTGCACACCACGTTCCAGGCTGCCGCTACCTCCACCGGCCGTCTCTCCTCAGTCAATCCCAACCTGCAGAACATCCCCATCAAGACCGAGTTGGGCCGCGAAATCCGCGCCGCCTTCATCCCCGCGCCAGGTGCGCAGCTTCTCTCCGCCGACTACTCGCAAATCGAGCTGCGCCTGCTGGCCCATTTCAGCGGCGATCCGCTGCTGGTGCGCGCCTACCAGACCGGCGAAGATATCCACACGCTCACGGCCAGCGAAGTGTTCGGCGTGCCCGCCGAAAGCATGAGCAAGGAGACACGCAACCGTGCCAAGGCCGTGAACTTCGGGATCGTTTACGGCATCTCGCCGTTCGGGCTTGCGGCCCAGCTCGGCATCCCGCAGAACGAAGCTCGCGCCTACATCGAACGCTATTTCGCACGCTACCAGGGCGTGCAGGCATTCATCGAGAAGACGCTTGAAACCACACGCCGCGAGGGCAGCGTGCGCACGCTGTTCGGCCGCCTGCGTCCCATTCCCGACATCGAGAGCCGCAATGCCAACGCGCGTGGATTCGCGGAGCGCACCGCGGTGAACACGCCTCTGCAGGGCACCGCTGCCGATCTCATCAAGCTGGCCATGATCGCCCTCGACCGCAAGATCGCCGAACGCAAGCTGAAAACCCGCATGGTGTTGCAGGTGCACGACGAACTGCTGTTCGATGTTCCGACGGATGAAACCGAAGAAGTGGAGAAGCTGGTTCGCGAAGAAATGGAAGGAGTGGCGAAACTCAATGTGCCGCTCGTCGCTGACCTGGGTTTTGGTCCCAATTGGCGGGACTTGAAGTAAGCTTCACGCACCTGTCCGGAAGAATCGCGGCTCCGGAAGTTCTCATCCAAGGCGATATACGGGTTGGATGGTTCATCCCGACGCCGATCGCTCCGAACTCTTTTGGGAGTCAATGACATGAGCACAACGCAAGCCATTTCCGCCGCAGCCGCGGGCACCTTCACCATTGGAGGCGATCTCACCGTCAACCGCCTGGGCTATGGCGCCATGCGCATTACGGGGAAAGGCATCTGGGGTCCGCCGCCCGACAAGACGGCCGCCCTGGCCACCCTGCGCCGCGCCGTCGAACTGGGCGTCAACCTGATCGACACCGCCGACTCCTACGGTCCGTATGTCTCTGAAGAACTGATCGCCGAAGCGCTGCACCCGTATGCTTCGAGCCTGGTCATCGCAACCAAAGGGGGATGGGAGCGCCCCGGCGCCGGCCAGTGGACCCATAATGCGAGCCCTGAGCATTTAACCAGGGCCATCGAGGGCAGCCTCAAACGCCTACGCGTGGAGCGCATTGACATATACCAGCTTCACGTTCCAGATCCCGCAGTCTCCTTCGATGCATCGATCGAAACGCTCGCCCGCCATCGCGAGCAGGGCAAGATCCGCCACGTCGCGTTATCGAATGTGGGGCGCGAGTATATCGAGCGCGCGCGCAAGATCGTGCCTATCGCCACCGTGCAGAACCGCTTCAGCTTTGCGGATCGCGAATGGGATTTCGTGGTCGATTATTGCGAGCAGAACAACATCGGCTTCATGCCCTGGGCTCCCATGGCACAGAACCGTTTTGTGCACACGGCTCTGGAGAATGCAGCGAAGCAACTGACTGCAACTCCTCTGCAGATTGCGCTGGCCTGGGTTCTCAAGCGATCGAAAGTGATGCTGCCCATTCCCGGAACGTCGTCCGTCAAGCACGTGGAAGAAAATATCGCCTCCGCCAGCGTGGAATTGCCGCAGAACCTGTACGACGCGCTTTCAGCGGTGAGTGTTCCGCCGGTGAGCCTCCGCGCTTAGGGGCTCCACCTCTACGCACGCTGGTGTGTTTTGAAGACAGGCGAAGCCGCCTAGGCGCCCAGTTCCACCCGGATCGCCTCCGCGATCGCGTCGGCGTGCCGCGTCATCGCTTCTTCGCTTTCCGCTTCGATCATCACGCGCGCCAGCGCCTCGGTCCCCGAGTAGCGAATCACCACGCGGCCAGAATCCTTCAGTTCTTCTTCGGCGACGCGAATTTTGGCCGCCACCGCGGGAATGCTTTCCAACGGTCTCTTTTCGCGCACTTTCACATTCACGATCACCTGCGGAAACACCTTGAGGTCCGCGGTGAGTTCGTTGATGCTCTTGCCGCTGCGCGCCACGAGGTCGAGCACCACGAGCGAAGTCAGCAGGCCGTCGCCGGTGGTGGCGAGATGCGGGAACAAAATGTGCCCCGACTGCTCGCCGCCCAGCGCGGCATCTTCCTTCTGCATCCTCTCCAGCACGTAGCGGTCGCCCACCGGCGCGCGCAGCATACGAATGCCGGAGCGCTTCAGTGCAGCTTCCAGGCCCATATTCGACATGGTGGTCGCAACCACCACATCGCCGGTCAGCATGCCGCGAGTCTTCAGGTCGCGCCCCGTCATCAGCAGGATGGCGTCACCATTGATCACGTTGCCGTGTGGCCCGGCCAGCATGCAGCGGTCGGCGTCGCCATCGAACGTGAGTCCAACATCCGCGCCGCGGCGCACCACTTCGCCGGCCACCCACTCCGGGTGCAACGCGCCGCAGTGGTCGTTGATATTACGGCCATCGGGAGCGATGTTCAGCAGGGTGACATCGCCTCCGACCCTGCGAAACACCTCCGGCGCTACGGCCGCGGCCGCACCATGGGCGCAGTCCGCCACGATGCGCAGTCCGTTGAGATTCAGCCCCGGCACACAATCGAGCAGAAACTGAATGTAATCGGCCTGCAGGGCAGCATTGTCCTCCACCGGCGGTAGCGACGCTGCATTAGGTACAAACCCTTTCAACGCGTGATGAAAGATCTCATCCTCTATCGCGAGTTCCACATGATCGGGAAGCTTAAACCCATCGCCGCCGAACAGCTTGATACCGTTGTCGCGCCACGGATTGTGGGAGGCGGATATCACCACCCCGGCGCCGAATCCGCGCGTGTGTGTAAGGAAAGCCACGCCCGGTGTCGTGATCACACCCGCGCTCTCAACCCGGCTTCCCGCCTTGCGCAGCCCGGCCGCGAGAGTGGCGGTAATCCACGGACTCGATTCCCGGGTATCCCGCCCCACGAGCACCTGCGGCTCGGCAGCGGTCCGGCGCAACGAGTGCCCCAGCGCCAGGCCGGTGGCATAGATTGTGTTTGCATCGAGCGGCGCTTCGCCGGCAATGCCGCGAATCCCGTCAGTACCAAAGAGTTTGCGCGGAATGGCAGTAGTCATAATCCTCGTTTCTCTTCTATGGTTACGCTCTCGACGCGGCTGGTAAATTCGCCATCGCTTAGGCGGGTTCGAAAATGATCGCCCGCAACGACCTGGCTCGCCGTGCGAATAAGCGAGCCTTGCGCATCGAGCACCAGCGCGTACCCGCGATCGAGGACAGCCAGCGGCGAAAGCGAATGGAGTTGGGCATTCAGTGCGTTCAGCCTATGGCCGGCTGCCTCAATGGTCCGTTCCAGCGTGCGATGCAGCCGCGAGCGACAGGAATCAAAGTGGGCTCGTGCATGCGCCAGTTGCTGGCGCGGATCGTGGCGCAAAGTGGTCGCCGTAAGTTCGGCGACCTCACGCTGCCGGGCACGGACCTGCTGGCTGACGGCACTCTCCATGCGATAGGCGAGATCGTCGCGGCGCTGTTCCAGCCGATGCAGGAGGGCCGCCATGCGCGACTCGGTGCGGCCGGCCGGCACGCGCGTGAGCCGTTGCCGTGCCTGAAGAATCTGAAACCGGGCCGCGCGGTCCAGGCGGTGATTCAATCGCGCCAGATGCTCCGCAATATTGTGCTGCGCCTCAGTGATCAGTTCGGCCGCCGCGGACGGCGTAGGTGCGCGCAGGTCGGCGGCAAAATCAGCGATCGTAAAGTCCGTTTCGTGGCCGATCGCGGAAACCACCGGCAGTCGGGACGCCACGATGGCGCGGGCTACACGCTCAGCATTGAATGGCGCCAGGTCCTCCAGTGATCCGCCGCCGCGCGCGATCACGATGACATCGACGAGGCTTGAAGCATTCAGGCAAGCCAGAGCGGCTTCCACCTCGCCGGCCGAAAATTCGCCTTGCACCGACACCGGGCACAGCAGCACATTCAGCCCTGAATGTCGCCTCGCCACGATGTTGAGAAAATCGCGGATCACCGCGCCAGTGGGCGAGGTCACAATTCCCGCCGTGCGCGGAAATGCGGGCAGCGGACGTTTACGGGACGTATCGAAAAGGCCCTCTGCCTTCAGTTTTTCCTTGAGCTGCTCGAAAGCCAGTTGCAGGGAGCCGGCGCCCACCGGCTCCATGGTCTCGGCTACCAGTTGCATCTGGCCGCGCTGCTCGTACACGCTCACGCGCCCGCGCGCCAGTACGTGCAACCCATCTTCAGGACGGAACCGCAGCAACCTCGCCTGACTCCGGAACAAAACCACGGGCAACTGCGCGTCGGCATCCTTGAGGGTGAAATAGACGTGGCCGGAAGGCGCCGGACGGAAATTGGAGATTTCCCCCTCCACCCACACATCGCCGAATTCCTGTTCCACCAGGTCGCGAACCTGTCCCACCAACTCGCGTACAGGCCAGATTCTGCGGGCAGGACGGGGCTCCTCAAAGCTGAGGCCGAGTTGGGGCGCAAATGGATCGGGCCGGGTCACAAACAGAGATATTTATAATCTAACGCCCCGTGCCTAGTAGATGCGGCGGCGCTGGAGCCCGAAATCATACGCCGCCCCGATGGTAAAGCCGTTGGGCGTGAGCGCATGGTGATTGAACATGTCGGGCCAGATCTGGTATTCGTAACTGCCCCGCACCCACACGTTCGAGAGGATTGGGTACTTTGCCCCGCCACCCGGCGCCATGATAGTCCGCGTATCGTGCGAATAGCTGGAGTTCGAGAGCTGAAAATTGATGCTGCCTAATCCCACCAGAAACTCACCGAAGGGCTCCAATTTCTTATACGAGCGAAAAGTATAAACGGGCCCACCGGCTATGGTGTTATACCGAAAATTCGGCAAACTCGTGCCGTAAACCAGGTGGCGGGCCTCCACGGCGAGGCCCAATCCCCTGACGGGGAGGGAATTCCAGTTCATGGTGAGGGCTGGCCCCGAAATACGGCCGTTCCAATCGGTATCGAAATTTGAAAAGCCCACAGCCAACGTAATCGGGAGCCGGTGTTCGTTTGCCGAGGGGCTAACTTGCGCAACAAGGTGACCGGTATACGTCAAGCAGATTATCGCGAAAAGCAACTTGATTCGCATCAGGTGACGACCTCGCTTTAGAAATATTGGGGTTTTTCGATCATAGACCGCCAATGCGCACGGTGCGGTTACATTTTCCAAAATTGATCCACGCCGGCAGAACGCTGGTAACCATCGGCCGTCAACAAGAAGCGGCCTGGTGGGCTTACAAATTGGAACAATGATCTAGCTTGGAATGTGGCATCCTGAATGGATTCGACTCATAAAGGAGTCTATCTCAAATGAGATGTTTGCTTATTGATGTTGAGCAACCAACGCCCTTAATTGCCGGGCGATTTCGGAAAGTTGCGAAGCTGCGGCGGGATCGGCATCGCCCGAACAGAGAAACTCCGCTTCGCGCGCCAGGATGGTGCCCCTGGTCAGCCCGAACGTGCCAAGGACTCCGGCCAGTTTGTGGGCCGCCGCATGGGCGGCGTCCCGTTGAACATCGGTCAACTCGCCACTCGCGAGCGCTTGGCTGGCGGACTCAATCGCCGCTACCCGATCCTCGATTTGCGGCAAAAACTGCTTCCACAACCGATCCAGGGCCTCGTTCAGCGCCTGCTGTGGGACCGATTCGGTCATCCGTTACTTCCTAGCTCCAGCCCAGGATTCCGGAGATCTGGGTCGAGAGCGTCAGCGGGTCAAAGGGCTTGAAAAGCACCGCTTCGACTCCCAGGTCGGCGAACCGGCGTTGATCGTTGCTCTGCACCTTGGCGGTCAACAGTAGGACTGGAATCTTTGAAGTAGCGGGGTTCTTCCGCAGTTCACGAAAGGTGGATGGCCCGTCCATTCCCGGCATCATCACATCGAGCAGAATGGCATCGGGGTGGTACTCGGCCGCCCGCGCCAACCCCTGGGCCCCGGAACTCGCCATGGCAACATCCCAGCCCGCGACGGTCTCCAGGCTCAGTGCCGCCACCTCGCGGATATCGTCCTCATCGTCAATGATAAGAATGCGGTGAGACATTTAGATTTATCTCCCACTTCCCAACCTTGCGGCGTCGCCTTTCCTTCGGGTGTCCGGCTCAAAACAGTCGGGTCCCTCCGCCGGCGATCTGAGCGGGCAGTCCTACAGACGCCCTTCAGCCGATACAGTTGGGGAAGCTTCCTCCATCTGACGCGAATTACGTAACAACGTCAAGACCAAAGCTTCCAGTTGCTGCGGCTGAACGCGCGTTTTGGTAAGAAAATGGGTCGGGCCCAAAACCAGTTGGCGCCGTTCGGAGGCGGCCAGTTCACGCCCCGAGTAGACCACCAGGGGCAGGCGGGAGAGGCCTTCGTGCTGGCGAAGCCAGTCCACCACGTTAAATCCGTCGCCGTCCGGCAGTCCGATATCTAGCACCAGCAGATGGGGCTGGAATTCTATGCACGCGTCGAAAGCCTGCTGCCGGGTGTAGGCAAGCTGGACCTCGATCATCTCCCGCGCGAAGATCTGGCCGATCACGTGCGCCAAGTCCACGTCGTCTTCCACCACCAGGATGCGGGCTTTTTCGCCCTCGCCGCACAGCACCCGCGCCAGTTCGGCCAGCAATGCGTCCTCTTCCACCGGCTTAGTCACCAGGCCCTGGGCCTGGCTGGGCAGTTCGCCATCGGCCTTCTGCTCGGCGACACTTAGAAGCACGATCGGAATCTGCCCCTGCGGATCTTTCCGGCGTAGCAGCGGCAGGATCTCCCATCCGTTCATCCCATCCAGCGATGTATCGAGCACGATGGCTTCAACGCCCTCCTGGGCGGCGGCCATGGTCTGCTCCACGGATTCGGTCTCCACTACCCGGTACCCGTGCCGGGAGAGTTGGCGGGCCATCATGGGACGCGTCGTTCCGTTGGCGTCGGCCAGCAGGACCGTGCCTTCCTGCGCAAGGTCGGTGCCTCCTCCCGACAGCGCCGACGGGACCTGTTGGTACGGGAGAAATACCCGGAAAGTGGATCCGCGTACGGGATTGCGTTCTGCCCAGATGCGCCCCGAATGCTGGTGCACAATGGTTCTGCAGATCGCCAGGCCCAGACCGCTGCCGCCCTTCTGGCGAGAATCGGACGCGTCGACCTGCTGGAATCGCCCGAAAATCGTTTCCAGCTTGTCCGCGGGGATGCCGCGCCCCTGGTCAATGACGGAGAGCGTGACGCCGGTCGTCCCGGGCCGCATCATCACCGACACGGTCGAATTCGGCGGCGAGAACTTCACCGCGTTCGAAAGAAGGTTGGTCATGACCTGCAGCAGGCGGTCGACATCGCCAGCGATCTCCACCTGGGTGGTGTCATGAATCAGTTGCACACCGGCGGCGTCCGCGACGGGCTGCATTCCGTCGATCGCCTGGTCCACGACCTGCGAAAGTTGGATTGGCCGGAAGGTGATCGGGGCACGCCCGCTCTGGATGCGCTCCAGGTCGAGAATGTCGTTGATCAGGCGCACCAGCCGGTCGGAGTTGCTGGTCGCGATCCGCAGCAGGTTGCTGGCCTTTTCGTTCAACTCGCCCAGGATGCCTGACGACAGCAAGCCCAGCGCGCCGCGGATCGAGGTCAGCGGCGTTCTCAACTCGTGGCTTACGGTGGAAATGAATTCGTCCTTCAACCGGTCGAGCGCGTACCGCTGACTGATGTCGCGAAAGCTGAGCACCGACCCGGAAAAGCGGCCATGATCGAGAATCGGGGTAAAGAAGTATTCCGTCGGCAGGGGACTGCCATCGCTGCGGAAAACACTGTCTTCGCCCGCTGAAGCCACGTGCCGTTCCGTGGCCCGCCGTAGCGCACAATCCGGCCCGCACTTCTGCCCCGCGGGCGCCCACCCGTGCAGCAGGTCGTGGACGGGCTTACCGGTGAGTCCCGCGGCCGGCGCCCCCAGCAGGCGGCCCGCGGCAGGATTGGCGAAGCTCACGAGCCCGTGGCGGTCCACGCCGCAGATTCCGTCGGCGACGGAGTCGAGCAGGATCTCCTGTTGCCGGGTCAGTTCGTCGGCTCGTCCGCGTTCGCGTGATCGCGCCAGCATCTGGCCCAGAGATGCCGCCACCGTTTCGATCGCGGCAATCGCCTCCTGGTCCTCGCGCAAGAGGAAATGGCAGTAGAACTCCAGAACCGCCAGCACCTTGTTGCCCACGCGCACCGGCACGGCCCATCCCGAAACCATGGAGTGCTTGAGCGCACTCTGAACCCGCTGCCCTTCCGGCGCGCTGGCGAGATCCGCCATCCAGATGGGGCGGCCATCCTTCCAGACCTTTCCCGGCAGGCCCACGCCGCTGGCCAGGGTGATCCCCATGGTCTCCTGGATCATGGCCTCGGTGCCCCCGTCGGGCGCGCCCCAGGCGGTGCTGAATTCCAGCAGGTTCTCTTCGGTATTGACTTCCCACTTGATGGCGAGGTCCCAGCCTTGGGAGACACACAGGGCTTCCAGGATGCGCATGGCGGCAACGTCGGACGAGCTGTTCTCTCCCACGATCTGACTGACCACCAGTTGCAGCGCCAAGCGGTGCTCGCGCTGTTTTTGTTGCGTCACATCGCGCAGCAGGCAGCGCACCGCCAACGGGTTCCCGGCCTTTTGCCGCTGGCTCAGGCTCAACTCGAATTCCAATACGCGTCCGTCGGCGGTATGCTCGCGCAGCGGATAGCGATCCACCATCTCGCCGTCCAGGACGCGGCGAAACAGGCCCGCAACTTCCGACCGGCAGCCGGGCCCGAACAGTTCCTCAAAGGAATCGAGCGCGAGCAGGCTGGAGTTATCCAGTCCGAAGCAGCGCTTCCAGGAGGGATTCGCATAGAGGAATTGCCCGCCCGTGCTCAGGGTGGCAATCATTTCGCTGGAATTCTCAAACAGATCCCGGTACCGTTCCTGCGATTCGCGCGCGGCCTGTTCCTGACGGAGCGTTGCGCTGCGGTCGAGAGCCACCACCACCAGGCCTTCCATTCCTCCGCGCGGATTCCGCAAAGCGGAGATATGCAATGTGACCGGCAGGATGGTGCCGTCCTTGCGGCGGAACTGCGCTTCGAAACTTGGAACCTGACTGGGCGGGAGCGCGCGTACCGATCGCATCAAGGCCAACAGACGTTCCGTGGACGACATGTGCCTCTTTGACTCAATCCCACTGAGCCTTTGCAACTCGGAGATCACCCGGGGCCCTTCGCCCGGAGCCAGGATGTCCTGAGTTCTGGCCTCGCCCACCAACTCCGAGGCGTGATATCCCAGCAGGCGCTCGGCGGCTGGATTCATATCGGTGATGGATCCGTCCATTCCCATCGCAATGATCATGGGTCCGGCTGAATCGAAGATCTCTCTCAGAGGGTTCTTTGCATTCACCGGAGCGGCCACCGCGGTAGTCTGGCGGGGACGAATTTGAAACCCGAGCGCCACCACCGCGGCAACGGCGGTGATGATCAGGACCGAGTCGAAACGCGAACCGAGCGCGAGCCGCGCCGCAATCGCCCCGACGGCTACGATCAGCACCGCCCAGGTGACGCCAGACCAGATTTCGGAACGGATGGCCCCACGTCTGGCAGACGAGGATGAATCAGTCACGTGCGTCTGTTCTCCCCTGGGCCGGTCCCGCATCCGTCTCCTCTATGCAGCCCTCTCGGCTGAAGCAGCCGACGCTCGGCTGATGGACCCAATCAAGATATTGCTGCGAATGCCCGGCCCGCACTTACAAGCCCAGCTTTCCCGTTGATTTACCTCAAGGCACTGCTGGGAAAGGCTATTTGTACATAACTTACACCTGTACCCAGGCATTGGTCTGCCCTAAAACGCAAAAGATTGAAGCCTGAGAACCCCTTGGCGACACATCGATGTGCGGCGCACAGGAATACACCGCCCGGAAGTTCTAAGGCAGAACCCGCTGGATATGGAGAAAGAGAAAGATATTCAATAACACCGAAATCACCAGAAGACCGAGAAACAGCACGGCAAGCAGGTTGACCCGGTTGCCCATCGACTTCAGGTCCTCGATGAGCTCCTGCTGCTCCAGCGTGTTGCGGTCGGTGGCTTCACGCACCTGGTCCAACTGGTCTTCGACCCGCTTGAGGGAAGTGTTCTGGTCCGCAAGCTGGTCTTTGAGATTGGCCTGCGAAATATGCAACTCGTGGAGGCTGCTTTCGATCGGTTGCAGATCCAGGGGGGGAGGAGGCGGCGTATGGGGCCGGGCAGTCAGCGTGCTGGCGACCACGCCCGCGATCGGGCCCTCGAGCATGGGAAGCAGTTTCTGCACGAACGGCACAGCCTGCTTCATGACTCCCATCAGCCATTGCATTCCCGACGCCTCCGCCTCAGAGTTTGCAGGCACGCTGAGGGCGCGCCCTGGAGGAGCGGCGTTGGTGCGGCTCGGCTGGCCTTCACGCGCGGCAGCCTGCGATCGTGGCGAAGAACCCATGGGCAGCGGAGAACCCATGGCGCGCGGGAGCGGTTCGCGCGCGCTCTCGATGGGCCGGGGATCGTACCGGCCGGAGTCTTCCCGGCCATTCCCGTTGCGCTCCGTGTCCACGCGGTAGCCTTCCACGGCGCGCACGGTCCCGCGGTCGAATTCTTCCCCTTGAGCCATCGGTTTCCTTCCCATCCAATATATAGGGGAATTGCCGCGAACGCACCGAAGTTTGCGCGGGGCCATCGCTGATAAAGCTGCTTTTACGACTGGATAGGAGAAAGCGCCGTGTCCTGCGCGACAAGCCTGAACCCTGATTAGTCCGGATTTGAACGTTCCGGCCAGCCTCCCATACTCGAGTGCATCCAATATCGTTGCGCATCCGACATACTTCTTCGGGCGAAGGCGACCGCAGCTGGGGTGCGGGGCGGAAAGGCGGGTATTCTGGTTCTGAAGGAGCATGGAGTGAAATCCGAGCTTGCCCGCATCCTGCATAGCCTGCAACGCCACATCCTCAGCGGGGTACTCACCGCCGTGCCCTTCTTCATTACCTGGCTGGTGTTCACGTTCATCCTCGGGGTGCTGGCTAACGCCGGCCTGCCGCTCATCAAGCTGCTGGCGCTTCCCTTTCCCGCCGAAAGCTGGATGCACCAGCACTGGTTTCAGTACGTCCTCGCCGTCCTGCTGACGATTGTGGTGTTCTACATTGTCGGCCGCGCGACGTCGCAGGTGGTGGGCCGGCAGATGTTCGCCCTGTTTGAATCTTCGCTGGAGCGGCTGCCGGTGGTGAACAAGGTGTATGGCTCCGTCCGGCAGCTGGTGGAGACCCTGGCCAGTCAGAAAAATACCGGGCACCGGGTGGTGCTCATTGACTTCCCTATTCCCGGGCAGAAGAGCATCGGCTTCCTCACGCATACCATGACCGATGCCGCCACCGGCAGACTGCTCGCCGCGGTGCTGGTTCCGATGGCCATCAACCCCTCTTCCGCCAATCTTCAATTCCTTCCGCTGGAACTGGTGACGGAGACCGACCTGACGATGGAGCAGGCCATGAGCATGCTGTTAACCGGCGGCGCGGTGTGCCCCGATACGATCCGCTACTCGTCATCACCGCCGGGTTCGGCAGACAGGATGGATGGGTCAATCGTCGGAGTTCGCGCGTAGCGTAACCATGGCGTTTTCAGCGAGTTAACGACTAGTGATCGGCCAAAACCTACGATGTTCTTTCGCCGTAACCACTTGAAAACAAAGGACTAATCGGAGTAAATTTGTCATAAAAGCGGGAGAGGGGAGGGGGTCTGGCGGGTTTGTGGCGAAACCCCTATAGGATGAGATGTTTGCGATTTCCTTGGTGCACGTTTGCATGCGGTTGAAGCGACTTGCGCGGCGTAGAGAAGCTTCGTACCGACCTGATCGAGAATGGCGTGAATCAGGACTCCATAGGTGACACAGGCGATGAAGTCGCGGATGTTGTTGCGGTTATTAAGGGCAGGCATGGCGTTCTTGTATGCCTGGTTGCCCAGAACGATGGCTCTGTATTCTCGTATGCCGACGGCACGGGCGGCGTGGTGTTCCCTGGTCCATTCTTCACAGCAGCGGATGATGGCGGGACAATCAAAGCCGGATTGAGGAGCGATGCGCGGCTCAATCGAGTTTTTGGATCGACGAATAGTGGTCATGCTTTCTCCGAAGCAGCAAGGCTTTCTGCCATGCTGATTTAATTGTGCGCCAAATGGAGAATTATTATGCAAACTAATCTGAGGCTTAAGGTATTTGTATTCAGCGATTTAATAAATTGGGGGGCTTGACAAATTTTTGGGGAGCCTCTGGTGGGCGGGTTATGGGAGTTCTCGTCTGCTGCGGGAGATGAAGGACATCCGGACAACGCCGGGTCCTAAGGGGTTACGGAAAAGGGAGAACGACGAGGGAAATCGTGAAGGAAACCATGCCCGAGGGGCTTTGCTTAAAAACAGGAAAATTTGAAAGTTTTTGGGGCACGTACTTAATTTTTTGGCAGATTTCAGTCAAGAGGCCAGACCTGCGTTCTTTTAAAGCGGCGAAGGTGTAGCAAAGGGAAGAGTCGGCGGTGACTCTACCGCTTGGACTTCCACAGTCCTGATCTCACCATGCTGGAAGGCCGGCCGCGAATTCCGTCGACCGGCCTTCCGAAGCTTTCCATTCATCTCATTGCGACTTCGACGATCGATTTAGCCGGCGGAGTCTGTTTGACCAACTCTCGCTGTAAACTGGGCGACACCACAAGGTTGGCGTGAACGTTGAATCCCTCGAACCTGATCTGGGTGAGGAAATATTGCTTCTCCCCATGGAGGAAGATCATGCGGCCCCGGGTTTCAACCTCACGTTCCTGCTGCGGATGAACCAGGAGCAGGGCTTTGTAAGTGCCTGTGGAACGATCGATTATTGAGATCATGCGGGGAGTCAGGACATGCACCTTGTATTCGCCCGCCGGCAACACCTGGTGGTTTGCCTCGAAGGCGAAGGGGACAGTGACTAACGCGCCCTTCTGGGCCGAAGCTCTGCTCGCGGCTCCGAGCAGGACGGCAATCAGTGCAACGCCGAACAAGCTAACAGCAATGCGGTTTTTCATGATTGCACCTCGTTTTTGATTTCCGGCCGTCGTTCACGGGCCGGGATGCATCCCAAGCTGCACCATTCCGGTTTAGTCCTCAATGCCGCGGCGATCGTTTCCGGATAGAATCTCCATCGCTCCTTAAGGCACATAGATTCCGAGGTTTGCGGAGCGAGATGGCCTGATGTATCGTCGTGTCTTCCGGCAATTCCGAATCGTGCTAGACTTATCGCCGAGTCACCACTAAGAGGGTGAGTTGGTGGAAACACCGGCGCACACCACGCAAACCTGGCGCTTCGGGATGTTTCAGGTCGATGCGCGCGAAGGAAAGTTGTGCCGCAATGGCATCCCTGTCAGGGTTCGCGAACAATCCTTCCGAGTCCTGGTTCTTCTCCTCGAGCATGCCGGCGAGCTTGTTACCCGTGACCAGTTGCGCTCCGCGTTATGGCCGTCCGATACATTCGTCGATTTCGAGCATGGCTTGAACACCGCGGTAATGAAGCTGCGCGAAGCACTGGATGA
>Ga0070717_10000785_pt1 | contig 20810 bp, 26 predicted proteins | sample LARL113metaG_FD_71366 | JGI IMG/M metagenome (GOLD analysis project Ga0070717, IMG submission 71366) | Corn, switchgrass and miscanthus rhizosphere microbial communities from Kellogg Biological Station, Michigan, USA - LAR L11-3 metaG | ecosystem: Host-associated > Plants > Roots > Rhizosphere ... | reverse complement strand
TTCCTCACGCCAAACAGCGAGAAAGCTGAGCTGATCGGATGGGGGCCGGGGCTCTACCCAGAGGTGTGCCATCTGGGAGTGCCCACGGGCGTCAACTCTGATAGGAGGTGGTCTCTTTGGAGCAACAACATGGCGCATTTTTTCAACCCAATCACAGGAGGAACACATTAGTAAATGCCCTGAAGAGTGAGCACTGCTGCTTCAGAGCCTGGGAAAAACGCTCCAGATCTGATTTCTTCCCCCAGCATCCTGTAAATTGTGGCATCTTTACGTGCGGAAATATCGTCTCCATGTCCCCATTGCTGTACATTTTGAGATGAAACTGGTGAAATTTTGCTGATTATTCTGTGGATGAGCTATTCCTATATCCTCATTTCACCGATCTTCCCACTAGGCTCTGTGTTAAGGAGGGAGCCTCCTAGCCGCAAAGTAGATAAGTGCGGCACAGTTTTCGTTTAGAGCGTTTCAGATGTGCCCATCATGCGGGCAAGGTCATCGGCAGAAACCCGTGTGTAAATCGTGGTCGTCGTGATATCGGCGTGGCCAAGCAATTGCTGAATCGCTGGAAGTGGCATTGGTGGGCGATCGAGTCCATAGGCAGCCGGATCAAGCAGTGACTTAGCAAAGGTGTGGCGCAGATCGTGGGGACCGAGAGGTGAAGTGAGTTTGGCGGCCTGGCCAAGCTTGGCAATGATCTCGCGGATGCCGCGTTCGGCCAGCGGTCCGCGCTGACCGAGAAAAAGATGCCCGTCCGGCCAGCGGCTCCAGGATGCAACCGCTTCTCCTCGGGTAGCTGCCCGCTCACGCCATTGTTCAGTCAGATGTTCGCGATGTTTGAAATAGGCATCGAGCGGTTCGCGCACTTCCTGGACGAGGGGGACCTCGCGATGCTTGAGTCCTTTGCCCCGTCGAATAATGAGTAGGCCACGCCGAGCGGAGACTTGCACGTCGGGGATCTGGAGGGCCGCGACCTCTGAGACCCGTGGGCCCGCATAGCGGAACAGGGTGGCCAGCGCCAAGGCCAGCCCGTGATCACGACGAGTCGCTGCTTCTGCCGACCTGCGGACAGCATTCCATTCCGTCTTGGATAAGGCAACAGGAGCCGGTTCAACCATCTCGATCATGGTCAAGTTCCGAAAAGGGTTCGTGCGCTCAAAGGTATCGAAGAAGAGCATGAGGCTGATCAGTGCTCGATTGATGGTTGTCGGGGCATAGCGCTTGGCAAGCAGGTGGTCTCGATAGGCTTTCGCGTCGGTTGGTGTGACCTCGGTCGCTCCCAGGCCAGGATGTTCCTGCTGCAACCAGGTGGCAAAGCGGCGAGTGTCCTGCGTATATAACGCAATTGTTTTGGCAGAGAGATCTGGACGTCCTTTCAATGTCTCCTGCCACGTGGCAATCTCATTCCACATGACGGCTCCTTGTTATCGGCAGAGTTGGATTATCGGCGCAGTTTTTGGCGAGATAACTCCGCCAACTCTGCCGATAATATACCACATCCGCAGGGAAACTGTGCCGATAAGTCTGCTTTGCGGCACAGTTCAACGAACCACGTTTCCCTTCAGCCGAGGAGGAGAGATGAGGTCATGCCTCGAGAGCGAATTCTCGGGATGCTCGAGATTCGACGAGAGGGATTCGCGACTGACGCTTTCCTCGCCTTCGCGTCTTTCAGCAGATACCCTTGACATCCTCGCCTCTCTCTGGTATTCTTCCTTCAGATAGGTAATGGTATCATATAGGATAGTATCATATGTACAGCGAAATCTTAATTCTCGCCATGCTGCGGCAAGGTCCACGGCACGGCTATGAGATTAAAAAGGATATCGACCGGGCGCTTGGCGGCATCGTTGTTCTGAACAATAAGACGCTCTATCTTGCTCTCAAGCACTTTGAAGAGCAAGGCGCCGTCACCTGGCAAGTCATCCCCCAGGAAGGCAAGCCCAATCGGCATCTCTACGAGCTGACCGAGCGCGGCAGCGAGTTGCTGCATGTCTCTCTGCGAGAGTTTCCCGCCGCGCTCGCGAGCAATGACGCCGAGTTTTTTACGCGGGTCGCCTTCATCGACTTGCTGGAGGGGCCAGAGCGCGAGGCCATCTTGACCACTCGCCTGGCTTTTCTGGAGGGATGCCTCTCGTATCTGCAGCAGATGCAACGGCTGGCAGAGGGCGAGGCATGTGCGCAGACTGCGGATCTCTCGCTCTCCCCTGCGCAGCGTGTCCTGGCCTTTCATACCCGGCGCATCCACGACGAATATGCATGGATTGCCAGTTGGCTTGAAGAGATGCAAGCCTCCCGGTGAAGGCGTCCCGTCGCGAGTACCCGGTCCGCTTGGCGGCATGTACACGCCTGAGAAGGAGCAACAGTATGTTTCCATACGAAGCAATGCATGACGAGAGGGAGAGCGGCTCTCCAGGTTATGTGAGTGGTGAGGAATTACTTTTTAACAGCAGCACTGGGCACAAGCTCTCCCAGGACGCCCCTGTCCACGCTCCCACCGTCGGTCAGCGTTTGACACTGGCCCTGGTTTCGCTGGGCATGCTGATGGGTATGACCACGCTGCTGACCATCCTGGCGACTGCAAGGAGCGCTCCCGCCTGGGAGGTGTTCCCTTTCCTCTTCATCCTCACTCTGTTCACGGCAGCGGTGATCAGTATTAATGTCGCCTTTAGCCGCAGAGTTTGGTGAACCATCACGAAGGAGGAACCGATGATCGAAAACCAGCCATTTCTGGTGACCGCTTTTGCCAACCGCCTGAGCAAATCCAGCCCGAAGGCGAGAGACCACCCCACCACCGACCAGACGACCAACCATCACCGCGAGATCGGACCCCTCGGCACGGCGGTGCGCCTGCTGGTGGGACTGCTGTTCGTCGGCCTCATCGTGTACGGCCAACTGGCATCGTCGGGGCACCTTACGCCCGTCACCTGGGTGCTCGGCCTCCTCGGCTTCCCCGCCCTCGTGCTGGCCTGGCACGCCTGGCGGATCCGCCGCCACCCGGCACCCTTCTCCGACACCAACCCGCTGAGCTTCGTGCTCAGCCTTGTGCTGCCCCTGGCCTTCTATCTCACGGGATGGTTGGTGCCGCCCCTGTGGTTCAGCAGCGACGCCACGCTCATCTTCGTTGGCGCTTCCCTGCTGCTCGCTGCACTCCGAGGCTCCGCTGGATGCGAGTTCCTGGCACTCTCCAACTGGCTCCTGCGCCGTCACGACCAACTCGCCTGCGCCGTCTTCACACCCATCGACTCCCTGGAACGGTGAAGGAGTTGCCCCTCCCTTTGCAGGAGTCTGCAATACGTCAGCCAATCACCGTCCCTTTGAGACAAGCGAGAGGAGCGAGGCGATGGAGAACAAAGCGAGCGATACTGCCGGGGTGCAGGAGATCTCCTCCCCACGTTTTGCGGCGTTGTACAACTGGCTGATGGGCCGGCCCCTGGTCAGGCGGATGTTCGATCCCCTGCGGCACCAAATCCTCGGCCAGGCACAAGGAGTCGTGCTGGAAGTGGGTGCCGGTGGAGGCCAGAACTTCCCTTTCTACGATCCGGCCCGTGTCGTGCGAGTGGAGGCAGTCGAGCCGGACGAGGCCATGCTGGCCGCGGCCAGGCGTCGCCTGGAGGCTGCTCCCGTTCCCATCACGCTTACCCGCGCCCCGGTCGAGGCCCTCCCGTTTCCCGACGGGCAGTTCGATACGGTAGTGGTCACCCTCGTCTTCTGTTCGGTACAGGATCCAGAACGGGGCCTGCGCGAGATCTGGCGCGTGCTCAAGCCGGGAGGGACCCTCCTGATGCTCGAACATGTGCGCGCACAAGCAAAGATGGTCGCCTGGCTCCAGGATGTGTTGGTTCCCGTGACGACCCGCTGCATGGGCCATGACCACTGGAACCGCGATACCCTGCAAACGGTGCGACACACCGGTTTCCAGGCCACGGAGGTCCGTCAGCTCAGCGGGGGACTCCAGCCGATGCTGTATGTGCAAGCGAAGCGCCCCCAAACGCAGGAGGAGGCGACAGTAGGCCAGGAATGAAACCGTTCGTGAGAGGACTGGGCGACCTGGAGAGGGGAGCAAGGTCCGCGAGGTGCACCGGCATACCAGATGAAACACACCTGCTTGTGTTGTGCGCATGAAGCAGAGAGGAGCAGGAAGAGCGTGCCTGAAGAGAACGCCAGACTCATCGCTCTCTACCAACAGCAGGCCAAAGGCTATGACCAGAGCGGTATCCATGGTCTCGACGCCTGGAGGCGAGAAGCAGTCAAGCGGCTCGACTTGAAGCAGGGCGACCTGGTGGTGGATATTGGCTGTGGGACCGGACTCAATTTCGCGCTGTTGCAGGAAGCGATTGGCGAGACAGGCAGGATCATCGGGGTGGATCTGACCGATGCCATGCTTGAACAGGCGAGGCGTCGCGTTGCCAAAGCGGGCTGGGAGAACGTGGAACTGGTGCAAGCCGATGCCACTCACTACCAGTTCCCAGCCCAGGTGGATGGCATTCTCTCCACCCTTGCCCTCACCTTTGTCCCGGATGGAGCGCGAGTGATCCAGAACGGCTGCCGGGCGTTAGCACCAGGACGACGCTGGGTCGTGTTGGATATGGCCTGGCCGGCTGCGTGGCCCGTGTGGTTGCACCTTCTGCTGTTCTTCTTGCGCCTCTCGCGCTATGGCATCACTGGGGAGGTGCTCAGACGACGCCCCTGGCAGACCGTCTGGAGCACGATGCGGCAGTCCCTGGTCGAGGTCAAGCGGCAGCCGTTCTGGATGGGGTTCTTCTACCTGGCCTGGGGGACACAGCCGCAGCCCACCTCGCGTGACGGGGCTGCGGTCAGAGGAGTATGCTGAGAACAAGCCCGCCCGGCTACCCAGCCGTGTTCAACAGGCCCGTCAGGAGAAAGAAACCCACCAGGATCAGGATGGCTCCTCCGATGCGCGTGAGGAGCGCCGTGGAGCGACGGATGCGCCGCAGGAAAGGACCGGCGCGATCCACCAGGAGACCGACCAGCACAAACGGCACGCCCTGACCAAGCGCAAAGAGCAGCATTATCATCATCCCTTGCAGCAGCGCCACCGATCCCGTGGCGGTCAGGACCAGGACCGCGCCCAGGATCGGGCCAGCGCAGGCCGACCACCCGGCTCCAAAGGTCAGGCCGATGAGCCCTGACCGCCACCAGGCAGGCGGCCCCGGCTTGAACTGCACGCGATGCTCCCCAGATATCCAGGGAAGCGGCACCAGTCCGGTGAGGGCGATACCCAGCAGGATGAGTACCAGACCACTCACGTGCTCCAGGATCTGCTGGTACACGCTCAAGGCACTGCCAAGCAAGGCTGCTGCCGCTCCCAACGCCGTTAAGAACAGGGTGCAGCCCAGCACAAACCACAAGGCTTGCAGACTGACCTGCCACCGCGCGGAGGATCGGCTCTTGACCTCTTCCAGGCTCATCCCTGACAGGTAGGCAAGGTAGCCGGGCACCAGCGCCACGACGCACGGTGAGAGAAACGAGAGCAGACCTGCTCCAAACACGGCCAACAGGCTAAGAGGGGTGAGTGACATCAGCGTTTTCCTTTCGACCTCTTTCCTCACGGGCAGTATTCCTCTCGGTGTATGTCGCTTGCAGCTCACTCTTGTGCGGAATCCCAGCGGGCGCGGGGACGGACGCACCCGGGACCACCGAGACTGCGCGCCAGCGCCTGATCCAGAGCGTAAGTGGGATCAAGATCAGCAAGACGATGAGCGAGGTCCACTGCGCTTGCTTGAGGCCCCAGTCCAGGGGACCCAGGGACACGACAAGATTGGCGCGGGCGAAAAAAACCAGAAACTGGGTGACGGCGTAGCCAAACAGGTAGGTCACCAGGAGCATGCCAGGCCGACGAGCGCGCCGTGCCACCACGAGCAAGAGGGCAATCAGCACCAGATTGAGCAGCAACTCATAGGCAGCAGCAGGCTGCACCGGCACGTGGCAGGTCCCTGCACCTGGATTCTGACAGGCCCAGCTCGCGGCATTGTCATAGACCGTAGACCAGGGAAGCCGGCTCGGATAGCCGATGATATCACCGTTGATCAGGTTGCCGATGCGCCCGAATGGCTGGGCAAAAGCAGCGAAGAGCGCCCCGGCATCGAGCACCACCAGGGGATTGAGCCGCTCTTTGAGCGCGCGCCAGAACAGCACGGGGACGATCAGGAACACCGCCCCATAGAAGGCCATGCCACCCTCCCAGGCGGCCAGGATATGCTGGGGCTTGAGCAGGTAATCCTGCACCAGGTCTGGCTGCTGGATCACGAAATAGAGGCGTCCGCCGACGAGCCCGGCCACCACACACCACCAGAGCATGCGGGAGACCTGCTCTTTTGTGATGCCCTGGCGCGCGGTGTACCCGCGGATCAACCACAGACCCATAACAATCGCCACGACATACATCAGGCCATACCAGTGCAAGGCCAGCGGACCGATGCGCAGGAGCACCGGGTCGATGTTGAGATGAATAGAGGGGCCGATGCGCAGCCAGCCCCAATTGATCAGGAAGGCCGGCATGACAGGGATGCTTTCCATCGTCTTCTCCCTCTCTCTCCACTCAAACCAGCCGGAGCGCCAGCCGACAGACGTTGAACACGGCCACACTGCCGACGAACAGCAGCACGTCGAATACCCCGACACTGGCCACGAACGTCGTCACAGCGCGAAGCGCTGGCCAGCCTGTGGAAGCTGGAGAGGTGTGTGCTCTGTTGAAAGTACGCCAGCAATCCAGGGTGAACAGTCCTACAGCCAGGACAAGCAAAACGATGGTCACGGGCCAGCTCCAGGAGAGGAGGGCCATGCTCCAGTTCACCGTCAAGCCTGCCAAGCGGAGGACCAACACCGCCAGCACGGCACCGGCGAGCAGCAGCGCCTCTCGCCCCGTCCGTGTGCTGATGCGGGGAGCGAGGAAGCCGCCCAACTGGAGCAGCAGAGCGAGCAGGCCACTGCCGATGAGCAGATACGCCGCGAACAGGGAGAAGGTAAACGCGGAGGAATGCACAAGCAGTTGCGAAAACAGCGCGGTGGTACTCACAATGCTCAGGACGTAGACCAGCCCTCGGAGAGCTGCGGCCCCTCCTCGAAAGATTCGGGGATGCATTTCGCGCGCCCAGGCTTCGGCGAAAGCCAGGGGATTGGGACCAAGCACCGCTTCCAGGGACTTGCCATCGGAGACCGCTTGCTGTAAGTGCTGCTCCAGTTCGAGTTGCATTTCAGTGCTGCTCGCGCGCGTGATACCGCGCAGTTCCCAGTAGCCCGCGCAGGCCTCAACCAGATCAGCGATCTGTCGCTGCGTCTGCTGATCAGCTCTGTGCATCAGCGTGTGCTCCTTTCAGGATGCGCTCCACCGCCAGGGCAAACGCCTCCCACTCGGCCTGCCACCGCTCCAGCTGTTTGGCCCCTGCAGGAAGGAGCCGATAATACTTGCGGCTTGGACCATCACGCGACGGCACCAGGTAGCCCTCGATGTAGCCGAGGTGTTGCAGGCGGCTCAAGAGCGGGTAGATGCTGCCCTCACTCACCAGATCCAACCCCTGCTGAGCCAGTTGCTGCACCATCTCGTAACCATAACAGGGCCGCTGCGCAATGGTGGCGAGCAGGCACATATCGAGCGTGCCTTTGAGTAACTGCGTCGAACGGGTGTCCATGAGCGTCTCACGCTTTCACTCTCTTGCATTACAGTGTACTGGAGACAGTATAACACGCAGTATCTTGTTTTGCAAGAGAGTGATGGTCGAGCACGTCTCATCCACGACGCATCCCGCCGATTCATGTAAGGCCCTCCCGCGTTTCTCATGCTCGGCAATTGAAAGAAGTGGGATGAACTGACTTCTTGAGGTGTTGAAGGCATCACTTGAAGAAGATCTCTCTCACTGCTGTTCTCCAAGCGCTTCTTCGGGAATCAACAGCATCGCTGAGCGCGGTCTTTGCGGAAAAGCCTCTCTCATGAGAGTGTGGAGGAGTGTTACAGCTAGGGTATAGATTTCGTTTTGGGAGTAGGGAGCAGAGAGCAAAAGGCTTTGGTAAGAAGCAAGGCATGGAGGTGTGGAGGCGCCTGTGCATGGAGAGGATCAAGGCTCTCTGGTTAACGATGCGATGCAAACCAGGGCACACCGGCAGCCCCTGCCTCTTCCCTTGTGGTGCTCGTCTCCTGTTCTCAAGACGAAATCACGCGTAAAGCCATTCTCTCTGTGGGAAGAGGAAAGCCATGAAAGTCTCCTTCACCCAGCCAGAACAACAGCTCTCCCCCTATGTGGCTCTCATTTGGGTCTTTGAGAGTAGCTCTGGGGTGCCACTCGCTGACAGCAGGATCATCGTGCCCGATGGCAGAGCCAAAATCATTGTTCCCTACCAAAACTCGTTATGTGCCGCTGTCAGTCATCGACTCCTCAACGCGCAAGAACACCAGATCTTCCTGGTGGGAATCCAGAGCAACCCAACGACCATTGCCTCAACGGTAACGGATACCGGTACCATTGGCGTCGAATTGACCCCAAAGGGACTGTACCACTTGTTCAAGCTGAGCATGCATGAACTCACCAATCGGATGGTGAGCTTCGAAGAGTTATTCGGCCCGCAAGGAGCGAGGCTCCAAACTCTGGTCGGTGATGCGGAAGACCCGCAGCAAAAGATTGTGCTGCTGCAGACTGCCCTGACGCACCTGCTTCAACAGAACGACAAGGAGTATGCGCTCCTTGATCACACCCTTGATCTGCTCGCCCAGACCCACGGCATGATGCCGGTCCAGGAACTCGCCGCCCACATTGGCTACACCAGGCGCTATTTGGACAGGCTCTTTCAGGAACACGTCGGGGTTTCTCCAAAGTTGCTCGCGAGCATCCTGCGGTTTCAGGAAGTGTACCAGGGATGGATGCAGCACCAGTCACCAACCTTCTTTCGCAACCATTGGTCAGCGTACTATTATGATCAGTCTCACTTCATTAAAGAGTTTCAGCGCTTTACCGGATTTACGCCCCAACACTACGCTGGCATCGTCAATGAGTTTGGCAGAGCCTTCTCCGCCGGGCAATAGTTCCCTTTTTTACAATACTTCGCTTCCGACTTTGGCATATACTTACAGTCGAGCAATCACAGAACTGGCAAGAAGAGAGCGGGATACCATGCTACCAGAAGACAGGAAGCGCACGGCGCACAGGACGCTGGTCACCCGGGTCCTCGAGGGAGACGGCAGGGCGTCGCGCGCCTCTCGGCGCGCTGCCTTCGAGAACGCAGGGCTCGCCGAGCCGCTACGCTCGCTGATCGACAAGGTCGCCAGAGAGCCAACACGGGTTACGAACGAGGACGTCGCCGCCGTTCTGGCGTCGGGCGCGAGCGAGGATCAGCTCTTCGAGCTCGTGGTCTGCGCCGCCATCGGTCAAGCCACGCGGCAGTATGAGACGGCGCTCGACGCCCTCGCTGATGCCATGACTGGCGAGAAAGGGAGTGAGCATGCGTCTGAAGATCCTCACTAGTGGCTACAGTTTCGGCACGAAAGTGCTGTTTGCGTTGATTCATGCGGTCTCGCGTCAGCCGGTCCCTGACGCCGCCAAGCTCGTCTTTTACCGTCCCGATTTCTACGGCGCGCCGATGAAGGAGTTCACCCAGGAGGCGATGCGCGGACCTTCCACGTGGTCGGTTGGCGACCGCGAGTTGATGGCGGCATTTGTCTCGCAGATGAATGCGTGCGAATTTTGCATTGGAGCGCACACTGCGACCGCGGCGAGGGCGTATCAGGATGAAGCGAAAGTCTCCGCCGTGCTTTCCAATCTCGAGAACGCGCCCATTGGGGAGCCACTGCGGGCAACGTTGCGCCTGCTGGGCAAGCTGACACGCGCGCACGCCGTCACTGCGGACGACATGCGCACGGTGCTGGCTTCCGGTGTCTCGCGCGAGCAGATTGAGGACGCGCTCGCGGTAAGCTTTGCGTTTAACACGACTGATCGGCTGGCCGATGCGTTCGGGTTCTTCGTGCCGGGACCCAAAGCCTTCGAGGCCGGTGCAAAATTTCTGCTCAGGCGCGGCTACCGGTAGCTCAAGCTCCTGCTATGCGCGCGAGACGCGGGGCTGCTACCCACCTGTCAGTGTCTTTCATCAGTTCTCTCGACTTCACGCTTGCTCGTCTGTCAAACACGCTGCGACTTTCCCATTCTTCTGGCTCTTGCTCATCTACGTGAGCATCGTCATTCAGGTTTGGCTGGTGACCTGGCGCGAGCAGCAAGGCCAAACTGAGCCCGTGCAGGAACGACTCATTCCACCTTGGGAATACGGGAGAGCCAGCTGAATAGGCTGTCTATGTGATCACTCTTGTGCTCGAAATCGATAGAGGCGGCACTTTCCATGAGAGGCAAGCGCCTGTCCCGTTATCCCGCAAGATCGTAGGCCTGTTTCAGCCAGCTGATCACTTGTGCATTCACATCGTTGATGGTGTTCACGCGCACGCGGTGGGTGAAGAGCGCATTGAAGCCGACCGCGGATTCGAGCCGCTCCGTCGCCGGCACTTCCTTGAGGATGAGTCCAAGGTCGATGCGCGTCGCCGTCGTCGGCTGGATCATGGCAAACTGTTTCTTGCGCCGCAGGCTCAGGTAGCCCTTCTTCGGCGCCAGTTCAATATCGTTGCCAAACGCGTTGATCACCGTCATCAACGCATCGTGGAGCGGCTTCAGACCGGCCTTCTTGCCGCTGTACAGCTCGGAGACCGGATCGCGACCGGAAGCCTCCGCAGCTTTGACAATACTTGCCGCATCCGCCTCGCGCGCCTTGAGAGCCACGCGGTGCGCGGAGCCGTGCGACATGCCGTACTGGCTCTTCAACATGGCGACGATCTCGGTGTGTTTGGTGAGGCCGCGCTCTTTGACAAGAGCGATCCACTCGCCTAGTGGTTTGCCATACTGCTGTTCGATGTTGCGGATTTGCGCTTCCAAACCCTCGTCGACGCTACTCATAATCCCTCCATTCGTGCGATCATCTAGGAAAGTATAGCACATGCTCTCCCAACAGAAGCGAGATGGTGCATTGCCTCAAGGAGCACCGGATGACCGCAGCTTTCGATCATGCCTGCGCCACGTTTGTATTGGCAACCACTCCTCACCATTCCAGCAGTCGACGTGCGAGCAGGGATTGCTCAGCGCGGTTCTGGGTGAGTTCCAACGCTCGCAGCGCAGACGCCCGTGCCTGCTCCCGCTCGCTCAGTTCCAGCAGCAACTCCCCCCGGATCGCGTGGAAGAGGTGGTAGTGCTCCAGGTCGCGCGCCAGAGCATTGACCTCCGCCAGTGCTGTCTCCGGCCCGTCGACCTGCCGCACTGCCACCGCCCGGTTGAGCCGCACCACCGGCGAGGGTGTCATGAGCAGCAGCAAGTCGTAGAGGAGCACAATCTGTCGCCAGTCGGTCGCGGCCCAGGACTGCGCCTCAGCATGGCAGGCGACGATGGCGGCCTCCACCTGGTACGGCCCGGGCCGTCCGAGCGCTGCTGCCTGCTCGATCAGGGCTATTCCCTCCGCGATCATCGACCGGTTCCACAGCGTCCGATCCTGGTTCTGGAGCAGGACCAACTCTCCGGCGCTGGTGAAGCGCGCCTCGGCCCGCGCCAGGTGCAGGCGCATCAGCGCGAGCAGGCCCAGCGGCTCCGGCTCTCCCGGCATGTGACGCGCGACCAGGGCGGTCAGCCAGGCGGCGTCCTCGGCGAGGTCCCGCCGCGTGGGTGTCGTACCAGAACTCGCCAGGTAGCCCTCGTTGAACATCAGGTAGAGCACCGCCAGCACGTCCGAGAGACGCTCGCCCAACTCGTCATCGTCAGGCATGCGGTAGGGGATGGCCGCGGCGACGATCTTGCGCCGCGCCCGCACGATGCGCTGGGCCACCGCGGTTTCTGAGACCAGGAAGGCGTGCGCGATCTCGGCGGTGGTGAAGCCGCACACCGCGCGCAGCGTCAGCGCCACCTGCGCCGCGCGCGAGAGCGCGGGGTGGCAGCAGGTGAACATCAGCCGCAGCCGGTCGTCCGGCTCGCGGGGAACCGGCTGCTCGAGCTGGGCCAGCTTTTCGCGGTAGCGCGCGTCGCGGCTCAACTGGTTGAGGGCGCGACGCCGGGCAACGGTCAGCAACCAGGCTCCGGGTCGCTCGGGGATGCCATCGACCGGCCAGCGCTCCAGCGCTATGAGCAGCGCATCCTGGACGATTTCCTCCGCCACGTCGAAGTCGCCCAGGATACGCACCAGGGCAGCGGTGAGCCTGCCCGCCTCCTCCCGGAAGACCGCTGCAAGGGCGGCGGAGACATCGGCCGTCGCTATTGGTCCACTCCCATCACCGGTCGGATTTCGACGGTGCCTCGTGCAGGCCAGGTCTTCGCCATGCGCAGGGCCTCGTCGAGGTCGGCCACCGTGATCTCGGTGTAGCCACCGATGACCTCGTTGCCCTCGATGAACGGGCCGTCGCGCACGATGGGCTCTCCATCCCCCTGGAAGCGCACCGTGGTCGCGGTATGCGGGGGCTGGAGTTGATTGCCGGGGCCGAGTCTGGCGGCGTTTTCGGCGAACCAGCGGCCAACCTGGGCGTATTGCGCCTGGCGCGCCTCCTCGCTCATCTCCTCCCAGGCCTGCTGCTGCTCGCGCGTCCCGCAAAACAGAAGAACGTACTTCATGGCTTCTCCCTTCACATGCTTGCTTTCTCATGACAAACGGAGATGACCGCTCATCGAGAACGATCAGGTCGGCCTGCTCCTCATCCCTTACGACAAACGGGAAGGCTCAAAATCGACACCTGTCAGATTGTCTGGCTGTGCCGGCTTCGTCTCTCTTTGTTTCCAAGCGCGGGCGGTCTGACGAATGATAGACAGGGCGGTTTCGCTTCCCGAAGCTTCCCCCTTTTCAAAATCCCCCTCGGTCTGTCCCATGTGGTTCGTCACGTGCGCAAAACAGATGATCTGGTACTGCCTGGCCGAAGCCAGCGCGTAGAGGGCGGCAGCCTCCATCTCCACTGCCAGGATGCCCTCAGTGCTATGCTGCGCGATCAGCGCCTCCGTCTCTCGAAATGGCGCGTCGGTCGTCCAGCTCGCACCAATATGCAGGGGGACTGAGCCGTGGTCCCAGTATGCGCTCATCATCGCTTGCAGATGAGGCTGCAGATAACTGTACGGTGAGGGCGGCAGATAATGATAGCTCGTCCCCTCATCGCGCAGGGCTTTGTCGATGAGAATCACATAGAGGGGCTGGTCCACTGGGAGGATCTGCCCCGCAGAGGTGATGCTGATGAGTAGCTGACAGCCGGAGGCGAAGAGTTCCTCGGCCACCAGCACCGCGAATGGGGCGCCGACCACGCGCCCAATGATGCCATACTCGACCTCGTCCTGCACAAAGGTCTCGAGCACCGTGTGGTAGCACGCCCAGGTGGGATGACGGCGTGCGCGACCGCTAGCCTGGAGGAAATCGACCAGGTCACCGTCGGGATCGAGTACACAGATCGCCGGGACGCGGCCCTCGGGCAGCCCTTTTTGCCGCCGGGCCTCCCGTAACAGGCTCTGCGGCGTGAACAGCGAGGGAGCCTCGTAGTCCCTGGGCGCGAACAGCGGCGCCATGTCAAGACCGTTGACGTGATCCATAGTACCCCTGCCATTGCATGAAAATCGCCCCGAGCAAGATTCCAAAGAGTACAGCTAAAGGGAACGAGGAAAGGAAATTCGCAAAATTCAGGTTGATAGGCGCTGGCGTGTGGTTCGTGATGCTCGCCAGCACCACTTCCAAGAGGAGCCACCAGAGGACGCCGTGCGCCAGCCCCGTGAGGAGCGCGCGACCGGTGGTCATCAGCTTGCCTCGCTGGAGTGCCCCGAAGAGGAGACCAAAGGCGCCCCCCAGCACGAGGAGGAGCAGCAATCCCACCCAGCGACTGAGCGTCGGGTCAGCCACCGTGAGGCCAAACCAGCGCAAGACCCCAGGGAAACCGTTTCCGGGTGCGCCGTCCGTCACGAAATCGAGCAGGGCGAGCACCAGGCTGGCCAAAACCCCTGCCAGGAATCCCCTGCGTAAGGTATGCATGGTTTTGCTCTCCCTCTTGCTACACAAACCAGCTCGCGATGCGCGCCAGGCGATGGTGCTGTCCTGCCGCCTCGAGGCGCGGCGTCAACCAGAGATCTACCCCGAGCCGGCGCCCCGCCGGCACAGCGACAAAGACGAGCGCCAGCAGCACCAGCATGCCATAGGTCCAGATCCACTCGGTATAGGCCAGGCCTACGTACAACTGCACGGAGAGGACGGTCGCCAGGAGGGCCCCGAAACGGGTGAAGAGGCCGAAGAGCAGGCTGATGGCCACCAGCAGCTCAGCCGACCAGACGCAGGCCGCTAGCGGCACGAACGCCGTGCAGCCTTTAGGCGACGACAGGCTGGGACAGCCCGCCAGAAAGGTATGCTGGAGGAGTGTACCGTAGCCGGGGAGGATGGCGTGCTGTGACTCGCGCACCACGTAGGAATACAACCCGGCAAAGGTGGGCGGCAGCTTCCAGAACAACTGCTGGAACCAGAGATAGCCCACCAGGATGCGCAGCAGCGCCAGGCCGGTGCTGCTGCGTTCGCTCAACGTGATCGGAGGAGCCATAACTCCCTCCTGCGAGGCAGTAGCTGCCGCCCCTTGCGGCTTGTGCGCAGACGACGAAATACTCATACAATCAGTGCTCCTGTGGTAGAATACATCTCTTCATCGATAACATTGATACACACGTAGAGGCGCACATTTCTTTGCTCCTCTCAAGGCTCAGTATCCATCATGCCAGCTGTCACCAGCCATAAGATTCCCCATGTCAGCTTTCGGCAGATGAAGTTCGCTGATACTCCACCCGGAATCTCCGAACCTTCGGCTCTTCCTGGTCGAAATAGTCTTCAAACTGCACCTGCCGGAGTCCTGCATCTTTGAACACCCCCAGCTCTTCCGTTGACAAAGGCCAGGGCAAGTTCCCAGCAGGTTCTTCAGGAAAACGCCCCCGACAGATCACGAGCAGCGTGCCTCCCTGCGCGAGCAGGCCCGCGATGCTCGCCATCGCCCTGCCGCGCACAGCAGCAGGCAAGACCTGCAACGTGTAGGCTTCCAGCACAAAGTCAAAGCTCCCTTGCCACCCTCGGGGTGGATCGAAGACATCGGCGACCACGTATTCGACGGATGACTGAAGGAAGCGCTGCCGGCACCAGACGATGGCCGTCGGAGCAATGTCAAAGGCGACCACCTCAAAGCCTCGGCGGGCCAACTCCTCGGCATCATCACCCAGCCCGCAGCCAACCACGAGAGCCCGTTTGCCTTTCCCCTGCATGTTGCGGCGATCCAGCCATTCGAGGAAGTTGGGATTGACCTCCATATCAGCCCAGTGGATGGCCTGCGAATTTCCTTGCGCTTGCGTATAGAGCTGCTCAAACCAGCCCGTGGCATCTCCCCGTTGCGCAAACTCCTGGGCGAGTTGTCGTGCTCTTGCTCGCGCTTGCTCTTTCATCTGGTATCTCCTGTCATCTCTGTATGCATATTTCCTGAGGAGGAGAGGACGCGGTTGACGCTATGCCCCATCCTTTTTGGGGAGAGGGAGTGCTCTCTCCTCGGCATCATCTTCCGCTAGCAACCGCTCGTTGGGGCTCCCCGCTACGCCCGGTATGGGCTCCGACCCATGCTGACTATTTGGCTTTCTGTTTGCGGAAATGCCTCCTCATCGCCTCCCTTGCGGCTGGTGAAAGCTTGCACGATACCGGTTCATCATAGCAGGCACGGTCGGCAGACAGACCTTTGCTCTGCTGGCGTCTCACGACGACGGGTTTTTGTGCAGGATGTAAAGGGTCGGGCTGAGTTTTCCTAGCAGGATGTAGAGCGCCCAGTGGTAGTTCGCCAGGGCTACCTCGTATCTGCTGGCACCCAGCAACTCCTGATAATATTCGCGCTTGCGTAGCATGCGGGCCAGCCGCATGAGTTCGCGCGAGGCTCGCCCCTCGTGTTCTTCCACCCATTCCATCAGCTCGCTGCCCAGCGGCTCTTTGGAGTGCATCTGGAACCCTGCCGCCCGGAATGCCGCTTCGACGGCACTCTCGTCCATGCTCTCTGGCACCAGGCCGAACGACGCATACAGCCAGGCGGCCTCTTTCGGCTCCATCCGTTCGGTCGCGACCGTCGTGTACACCAGCATGGATCCCGCTGGTTTGAGCACGCGCGCGCACTCCGCGAGTGCCTGTGGAAGGGCCGGGACATGCATCAGCATATCGCGCGACCAGAGAAAGTCAAACCGCTCGTCCTCAAACGGAAGCGCTGCGATGTCTCCCTGCACAAAGGACACCCGGCCGCTCACGCCCTCTTGCACGGCTCTAGCTCGTCCCTGCTCGATGTGGAATTGGGCAACGTCCAGGCCCACAACAGCGCAGCCAAAGCGCTGGGCCAACGCACAGCTATGATTGCCCCTGCCACTGCCGACATCGAGGACGAGCGAGGAAGCGCTGACTCCACAGGTGGCGGCGACCTCGTAAAGTATGCTGTGCGGGCGCGGGTGCAGGCTCTCATCGAGCGGCGCGAATGGGCCTCCCTCGTGGCTGGCCCACATATGCGTATAGACGGCTTCCATTTGTGCTTGTTTCTCAGACATGCGCGCATGTTCCTTCTTTCAGCGTGCGCGGCTCTCCGCGCATTCTGGCGATGAACGGTTTCACTCACTTCCTTCGCAACAGGTTACAGTCGTTTCCGGCGAGCGGGCAGCGTTTCCCGCATCACCCCAGAGACGACGACCCCTGAGAGGAAAGTCACACCACCGATGACGCCGATGGCCCAGGAGACTCCGAACAGGTCGGCCAGGACCCCGGCCAAGAGCGCCCCGATGGCGTATCCGCTGTCGCGCCAGAGTCGGTAGACGCCTACTGCCGACGCACGCCAGTCCGGGTGGGCGACATCTGCGATCGTCGCGAGGAGCGTTGGATAGACCAGAGCCGTCCCCAGCCCAAGCAGAGCCATCGTGAGCGCCCACCACCCAAACCCGTGCAGCAGCGGCACCAGCCCGAGAGCAACGCCTTGCAGCAGCATCCCCCCGACAATCATGCCCTTGCGCCCAAGCCGATCGGAAAGCGCCCCGGTCAGCAACTGCGTCGTTCCCCACACGCCCGGATAGATGCCCGCCAGCAGCCCGATCTGCGCGAGAGGAAGCCCTCCCGCTGCAAAAAAGAGCGGAAAAACCCCCCATGCCAGACCATCATTCAGGTTGTTCACCAACCCGGCCTGGCTGACTCCGAACAGCGTGCGGTTCTTCCAGGAGGTCAGCCAGAAGATCTCCTTGAATGAGGGGGTAGCTAGCCCTTGATCTGAGCGCTGGACCAGTTCGGCTGATCCATCTGTCTGCCAGGAAGCCGTAGCCAGCATGGCCGCTTCCTGGCGCGCATGGCCACGCGATTCGCGCACGAAGAAGAGGGAGAGCAGCAGACCGGCCAGGGCAAAGCCGATGCCGAGCAGGAACGGCTGGGGCCGCAGCGCGTAGGTGGCGGCGAGGTAGCCCGCCGCGATCGCGGAAGCCGAGACCGCCATGTAGCCGGCCGCTTCGTTGATGCCCATGGCCAGCCCCCGCCGCGCGGGTCCCACCAGGTCGATCTTCATAATGACGGTAGTGGACCAGCACAGGCCCTGGTTGATGCCCAGCAGGACATTGGCGAAGACCACCCAGCCCCAGGACGGGGCAAAGATAATGAGCAACGGTACCGGCAGCCCGACCATCCAGCCGAGCACCAGCACCCCCTTGCGCCCGATGTGATCGCTGAGTCGGCCCGCGAAGAGATTGGAAGCCGCTTTGACGACGCCGAAGCTCACGATGAAGGAAAGGACAGCCGTCGTGGAAACCAGGCCGAACGCACGCTGCCCAAGTAGTGGCACGATGCTACGTTCGAGACCCACCATGCCACCAACGAAGGCATTGACGAGCACCAGCAGCGTGAACTGCTGCCAGTTGGCGCGCAGACCAAGTTGCACGACTGATGGTACCCCTTGAGGAGGCAATCTCTTCACATGAGGAGATGGCATAGCGGTTTTACTCCTGTGTCCTGTTTCCCTTCGCATCGTAGACTCCCAAAGGCATCTCAAGGCTCGCTTTCGCCTGTGTCCCCTGCATCTGAGAGGGCATCGGTACCCTGCAGTGCAGTGGGCCTTACGGGAATTTCGCAGGCGAGAGAGGCCAGCGCCGCATGCCACTCCTGCTCGTTTGCCGCCTTGCGCGCGCGGAAGTTGATGCCTTGTGTCCCGAATTCGGCGGCGCTGCTCGCTTGAGGAGCGCCACTGAAGACGTCCGCTTGCCAGGTGATCTCGAAGTCAACGAATCCGGCAGCCACGACCGTGGCCTTCAGTTCTGCTTCTAGCAGAGCACCGGCAATTCAGCCCGTCCACAAATCGATCTGTTGTTTCGCGTCCGCTGGCACCGCCTGCTGTACCAGGATATCCCCGATTTGGAGGCGACCGGTGGGTTTGAGGACCCGGGCCATCTCCCGCAAGGCCGCGAGTTTGTCCGGCAGCAGGTTGAGGACACCGTTGGAGATGACTACATCGGCCCAGCTATCGGGGACGGGTAACGACTCGGCCAGGCCCTCGCGGAACTCCACATGGCCTGCTCTGGTTTCACGAGTACTCTTGCGCGCCGTTTCGAGCATCGCCCTTGTCATATCGACTCCGATGACCTGTCCGTCTGGGCCGACCATCTTCGCGGCGATCAGACTATCCATGCCAGCACCACTGCCGATATCGACGACCCGCTCACCGGGCCGGAGGTGGCCGATGCGAAAGGGGTGCCCGTGCCGGCGAACGACGCGATCGAGCCTTCGGGAAGACCTTCCAACCAGTCATCCTGGTAGCCAAGGAGGCTCACGAGTGGACGTCCGGTGTGGAAGTGATAGCCGCGACCAGGATCTCGTGCCACCGCGGCGTATTCTTCCTGGATGGCTTGACGCAAGCGACCCAGGTCAAGACTGGGTTCTGTCGAGAGACTGTCATTCATCATGATCTCCTTACAGTAGTGGCTCCTTGCTCTCCATTCTTCGTAGTGAGCACGAAGGAATGTGACATCAGGAGATGGCACAGCGGTTCGCTCCTGCTTCGAGTTCGGTGACATCATGATCAGGCACCAGACCCGCTTCATTGAGCCTGACGATCCGTTCGTAGTTGGGCGGGGTCGGGGGAAGCAGCCGCACCAGGGTTTCGACAAACACAGTCTGCGTCGCGTGCAGGAGGCCGACCTGCTCGTCGATCTCGGCAAGTTGCGCGCCAATGGGCACGCCGTCGAATGGCACAGGCTGGCTGGCATGTCCCGGCAGGACAAGCGTCTCCGATGGCAGCACGAGCAGCTTGTGCAGGCTGTGGTAAAGCAGTTCGGTGCGTGCTCGCGCCTCCTGCTCGTCGGCGTGCAGGTCAGGACGCCCGATACTGGTCAGAAAGAGCGTGTCACCGGTAAAGAGGAGGGTATTGTTGAGCAGGTAACAGGTACTCTCCAGCGTGTGTCCCGGCGTGCGCAGCGCGGTCAGCATCAACTGAGGGGTCGCGAGCGTGTCGCCGTCGCGCATGCGCGTCGCGGGAAAGGTTACCCGCTGCTGCTCCGGCAGAAAGAGCATGGCGCCGCTGCGTTCGGCGAGCTGGCGCGAGCGCGAGAGATGATCGGCATGGATATGCGTGTCAAAGACGCTGGTGATCTGCCACCCATAGCTCCTCGCCAGATCGAGATACACCTGCGGATCAAGGGAGGCATCGATCACGAAGGCTTCCTCCCCTGCGCCAATGAGGTAGGAGAGGCAGCCTTTGCCGGTGCGCCGCACCTGGATCACTCGCACGGAACTGTCCGGTAGGGGTACCTCGGCGATATTCCAGGCCAGGCTCCACGCTTGCATCCCACCTTCCAGGGACATGGCTCGCACGCCGCGTGCCTCGAGCTGCTCGGCGGCGATCTGGCTGGTTCTGCCAGCCGCGCACACCGTCACGACCGGTTGATCGCTCGGAATGTTTACAGAGGCCAGTGCGGCTGGATCGTGGGCTTTGAGCGCATCATAGACATCGACGTGCAGACTGCCAGGAATGGCCCATTCCGCTCTTTCTGCTGCCGGTCGCACATCCAGGATCGTGACGGGACGTCCTTCCTCCAGCCAGGTTCGCAGGGTCTCAACATCCATCGATTCCATACGCATCTCTCTTTCTAGACCTCGACGGGAAGTCCCAACGCGCGCCAGTCAGGAAGCCCTTCTACCAGCCGACGCGCATGGTAGCCGTGCTGCCGCAAGAGCGCGACGGCCTCGTCGGCAAAGACGCAGTAGGGACCGCGACAATAGGCGACGATCTCTTTGTCCATAGGAAGTTCGGAGAGGCGCACCTCCAATTCCGTGACCGGCATGCAACGCGCATGAGGAAGGTGTCCCGCATGATATTCCTCAGCCGGGCGGACGTCGAGGACCACGACCTGCTCATCGTTCAAGCGACGGAGCAATTCCTGGGCCGTGAGCGGCTGGAACTCGAGGCGGTCATGCAGGTAGGTCTCGACGACCCGATCAATCTCCGCCAGTTGTGCCTCGCCGACCGTTCGCAAAGCGTTCCACAACGTGAACACCCACTCATCAGCCAGGCGGTAATACATCGAAACCCCGTCGCGGCGCACCTCGACGAGGCGCGCCGCCCGCAGCACCTGCAAATGCTGCGAGGCGTTCGCTACAGTCATCCCAGTTTCTTCGGCCAGGGCTTCCACCGTGCGCTCGCATTGAGCCAGCACCTCTAGCAGTTCAAGGCGATGCGGATTCGCGAGTGCTTTGCCGATCCGGGCGAACTGCTCGTAGAGCTGATCCTTAAACGCGCGTTTCTC
>Ga0070717_10000784_pt1 | contig 20818 bp, 24 predicted proteins | sample LARL113metaG_FD_71366 | JGI IMG/M metagenome (GOLD analysis project Ga0070717, IMG submission 71366) | Corn, switchgrass and miscanthus rhizosphere microbial communities from Kellogg Biological Station, Michigan, USA - LAR L11-3 metaG | ecosystem: Host-associated > Plants > Roots > Rhizosphere ... | reverse complement strand
TCCCGGTGCAGCCGGGCCAGCATGTCCATCTCCTCGAGGACGTCGAGCAGCGGCGCCATCGTCCGGCGCGCCAGGTAGGCGTCCGAGGCCGTGCCCGCGTCCTCTCCCCGGGCGTCGAACTCGCGGATGAAGAACAGCGCCTTCACCGCCGAGAAGGGGATGCCGAGCTTGCGCACCGGGCTGTCGTCGTGCTCGGCGTGCAGGTTCAGGATGACGCCGTAGCGGTGCCGTTCGAGGGTGCCGTCGAGGTGCCCGCGCAGGACCTCGCCGTCGAGGAAGCGGATGGCCACCTTGCGGGTGGGCGTCTCGGCGGCCAGGTTGGCCTCGAGGGGCATCTCGACCCACTTCACCGCGGTCATCGGGATCCAGGCCGTCTCGTTGTTCTCGAGGCCGGCGCTGTTGTCGACCTCGACCAGGAAGTCGGGCTCGTCGAAGTCGAGATCGCGTGCCTCGCCGTCGAGGGTCTCGTCGTCAAAGAACCGGACGATTACATTCGCCATCTTTCTCCTTCCCTTATAACCCTCATTTGACCGCAGCCCTGCGAATCACCCTCTTTCCGATCTTGCGGGTGCATATCGGGCACACCGCAACATGCCTCCGGACCGCCTCCGCCTGCTGCCGCCTCAGCTTGCCCGCGATGTACGGGGCCAGCAGCGGAACGACTTCGTCGTGGTTGAGCTCGCCGGCCGCCTCGAGGGCCACGAACTCCTCCTTGAACCGCAGCCGGGCCCGGTAGAGGAGCGTCTCGACGGCGCTCTCCGACATCTTCAGGATGGCTGCGATCCGCCGGTAGGACAAGCCCTGGAGCTCGCGCAGCGTCAGCACGAGCCGGTACTTCTCGGGCAGGCGCTGGGCCACCGTCCAGACCTGGCGGCGGACCTCGTTGGACTCCTGTACGGAAACGGGGTCGAAGCTGCGCGAGGTCGACGGGAGGCCCGCCAGAAGGCCGCCCTCGTCCTGGTCGTCGCTGTCGTCGACCCTGGGATCGCGCTGCCGCCGGCGCAATTCGTCGAAGCACAGGTTGCGGGCCACCGTGTGGACCCAGCCGCCGAAGTTGAACGACTCGTCCACCCGATCCATCATCCGGAGCGCCTTCAAGAAGGTCTCCTGCGCGATGTCCTCCGCGAGCAGGGCGTCGCCCAGCTTGCGCCGGACGAGGCGGTAGATCGAGCCGACATAGCGGCGGTGCAGCTCCTCGAAGGCGTGGATGTCGCCGGCCCGGTAGGCCCGCACCAGCTCCACGTCCGTAGGCCCGCCCGCCACCTTGGCGGTCGAATCGGGATCGTCCACTACCAGCGGTGCTCCCGGATGGCCCGGGCGGCGACGGCGGCCAGGGCCTGGTCGGCGTTCAGCATCAGTTCGCGAAGATTCTGCCGGTCGGGACCCCCCTCCTGCTCCTTTTCGTCGTCAAGCGTGTAGACGGCCCGGATCCCCAGGTCCTTCAGCTGCTCCCAGCCGGCGCCCCTGCTCCCGGCCAGGAAGAGGGTCGGGACGCCCGCCTTCTGGGCCCTTTTGGCGACCTCGCCGGGCGCCTTGCCGAAGGCGGTCTGGGCGTCGATCCGGCCTTCCCCGGTGATCACGAGGTCCGCCGCCTCGAGGGCCTGGTCAAACCCGGCGGCCTCGACGATGAGGGGCGCTCCCGGGACCAGCCAGGCGTCGAGGAACGCCACGAGCCCTGCGCCCGTCCCGCCGGCCGCGCCGGCCCCCGGGATGTCACGCACCTGCTTGCCGAGGTCCCGCTCGATCACCACCGCAAGCCGGTCGAGCGCCCGGTCCAGCAGCTCGACGGTCTCTTCATCCGCCCCCTTCTGCGGCCCGTAGACGTGGCTGGCGCCAAGCGGTCCGGTCAGCGGGTTGGTCACGTCGCAGGCCACCATCACCCTCACCGACCTCCAACCCGCATCGAGCCCCGAGGGGTCGATGCGCTCGAGCTCGAGCAGCGCCGCGCCGCCTCGGGGGAGCTCGTGACCGGCCGCGTCCAGCAGCCGATACCCGACGGCCTGCGCCATCCCGGCCCCGCCGTCGTTGGTGGCCGAGCCGCCGATGCCGGCGATCACGGTTTCAGTCCCGGCGCGCCTGGCCGCGTCGAGCAGCTCCCCGAACCCGAAGGTGGAGGTCTTGCGGGGATCGCGGCGGTCGGAGCCGATGAGGTCGAAGCCGCTGGCCGAGGCGAGCTCGACGACCGCGGTCCGGCCGCCGTCGATGAGTCCATAGGTCGCGCGCACGCGATCGCCGAGCGGCCCCTCGACGTCCACCGACCCGTTCGCGCCGTGGTGCGCGCTTACCAGGGCTTCGACGGTGCCGTCGCCGCCGTCGGCCACTGGCACCTCGACGACCTCGGCGTCAGGCATCGCCTCGCGGATGCCGCGAGCGGTGGCGGCGGCCGCCTGCGTCGCGGTGAGGCTGCCCTTGAACGCGTTTGGAGCGACGACAACCTTCATCGCCGCGCCGTCATCCGCCGCCCTAATAGACGGGGATCGTCCAGTCCTTGTGCTTCGGCGATTCGCCGCGGACGGCGCCGAAGTAGATGCTCTGCAGCTCCTGCGTGAACTCGCCCACCTTGCCGCTGCCGACCTTGCGATGGTCCACCTCGACCACAGGTGAGATCTGCGCGCCCGTGCCGCACAGCAGCAGCTCGTCGCATGTGTACAGCTCGGTGCGGTCGATGCTCCGCTCGACCACCGTCTTGCCCAGCTCGTCCTTGATCAGCGTGCTGATGAGCTGACGCGTGACCCCTTCGAGGATGTCGTCGGTGACCGGCGGCGTGACGAAGACGCCGTCCTTGTACATGAAGAGGTTCTCGGCCGAGCCCTCTGAGACGTGGCCTTCGAGGGTCAGCACGATCGCCTCGTCGAAGCCGGCCTCGACCGCCTCGGATTTCGCGAGCGCGGACTGCGCGTAAGACCCCGTGATCTTCGCGCGCGGCGGCAGCGCCTGGTCGGGAAGCCGCCGCCAGCTGCTCACCATGCACCTGATGCCCGACTCGATCTCGACATAGTTTCCAAACGGGATCGCGTAGATGAAAAAGCTGTGCCTCAGGTTGTGCAGCCGCACGCCGATCTCTTCGCTCGAGGCGAAGAGCAGCGGCCGGATGTAGGTGTCGGCCTTGAATTGATTGCGTCGCAGCACTTCGACCGTGATGTCGACGAGCTCTTCGGTCGAGTGCGGAAGCTCCATGCGCAGCACGTTCGCCGACCGCTTCATGCGGTCGTAGTGGGCGGGCGCCTGGAGGAGGTGGAGCTGCTCCTGCTTCGGGCTCCAGTAGGCGCGGATGCCCTCGAAGCAGCCCGTCCCGTAGTGCAGAGCGTGGGTCATCAGGCCGAGCTTCATGTCGTGGTACCGGCCGAACTCGCCGTCGTAGTAGACCCACGTGTTCGGGTGGACCTCCGGCTTTTTGGCCGAGGTCTTGGCCCTGGTGTCCACACCCATGCTCAAGTAAGTGTAGGCAGGTCCCTTCTACCTGCACAGCACCCCCGGCATCTGTTATGAATCGGGCGCAGTGACGCTCTACGACATCATCGCGGACCTCCGGCGCGAGCACCAGACCCCGGCGGCGACCGAGACGCTGGACCTCGTCGTGGGCGAGCTGGGCAAGACGCGCGACAACCTGAAGTCGGCGGTGGAGGCGTTGAAATCGCAGCCGCTGCCGGCCGGCGGCAAGCCGGTTCTGGACGAGCTGGCGGAGCGCGCTCGGGCGGCCGGCTTGGACGACCTCGACTACGGTCCGGACCCTTACGACCGCCCGCCGGCCGAAGCGCTCGACGAGGGCACCGCCGGCATCGGGGCTCTCCTGGCGATCACCTCGATCGCCGGCCTGGCGCTGGCGATCGTGGCTTTCGCCATCGGGCTGAACGCGATCCTCAGCGCGAGCAATGGCTGAGTTCTCGTTCGACGTCGTCTCAGAGTTCGACGCGGCCGAGCTCACCAACGCGCTCGACCAAGCCCGCCGGGAGGTCAGCACCCGGTTCGACTTCAAGGACACGCAGACGGTCTACGAACGCCGCGACGACGTGATCGTCGTCGAATCCGCGAGCGAGGAGCGGGCGCGCGCCGCGCTGCAGGTCCTGAGGGAGAAGGCGGCCCGGCGGCAGCTCTCGCCGAAGCTGTTGAAGGCCGGTGATCCGAAGACGATGGGCAAAGGGCGCGGCCAGATCGAGGTGCAGCTCAACGCCGGCATCACGGACGACATCGCGCGCGACCTCCGCAAGCGCATACAGAACGTGACGCCCAAGGTCCAGGTGCGGATCCAGGGCGACCAGCTGCGGGTGGTGGGCAAGGACAAGGACACCCTCCAGCTGGTCATCAAGTCGCTTCGCGAAGCCGAGGACATACCGGTCCCCCTACAGTTCACGAACTACCGCTAGGCCGGCACGCCCGCCGGGCGTGCGGCTCAACATAGGAGTGCCGTGCTGGTCATTCCCGCGATCGACATCCTCGGCGGGCGCTGCGTGCGCCTCTGGCAGGGTGACTTCCAGCAGTCGACCACCTACTCGGACGACCCCGCCTCCCTGAGCGTGGACTTCGAGCGCGCCGGCGCCCAGCGGGTCCACGTGGTCGACCTCGACGCCGCCCGGACGTCCGGTGACAACCGCGCCGTCATCGAGGCCCTGATCGCCAAGAGCAGCTTGCTGGTGCAGGTGGCCGGCGGCATCCGGTCCGAGCAGCAGGTCGCGGCCTGGTTGGACGCCGGCGCCACCGCGGTCGTGATGGGAACGGCCGCCGTGCGCGAGCCAAAGCTGCTGGCGGAGTGCGCGCAGAAGCACGCGGGCCAGGTGCTCGCGGCCCTCGACATCAGGAACGGCAAGCCTGCGGTGAGCGGGTGGGTCGAGATCGAGACGACCGACGTCGCCGACCTGATCGAGAGGTGGAACCAGCTGCCGCTGGCCGGGGTGATCCTGACTGCCACCGAGCGCGATGGCACGCTGGTCGGCCCCGACCTGGACGCGCTCACTCACGTGCGGAGCCTGAGCAAGCTCCCGATCCAGTACTCCGGCGGCGTTTCGTCGCTGGAGGACGTCCGCATGATCCGCGAGGCGGACGCGGCGGCGGTGATCCTGGGACGGTCCCTCTACGAGGGCAAGATCTCGCTGGAGGAAGCCCTGGCATTGTGATGGGGCGCCTGGCGGCCGTTCTCGCCATCGCCACGCTCGCGCTCGTGAGCTGCGGCGAGCGCGACCAGCCGGATGACCAGGCCCTTCACAAGGACATCGTCAGCGGCGACAGCGGGGCCGAGGTCACGTTCGACGCCACGGTCCTGAGCGACCCGGTCGAGTCGGGCGGCCACGAGCGGTTCGAGGTCAAGGATCCGGCGGGTGACATGCTCGAGGTCGACCACAACACGGGTCTGGCCCCATCCGCGCCGGTTCACTCAGGCGACCAGATGGTCATCCACGGCCAGCTCTACATCGACCCGGGGCCGCGCTATGGAGTCCACTGCACGCATGCGGCCACGTCGGGCGGCTGCCCGTATCCAGGGTGGCTAGAGTTTCAGGGGAATTACTACGAGTGATCCCGGCCCGTACTCCAACATCTTCTTCGTCTCCTTCGGCAGCCTCATCCCGGACCTCACCTTCGGGATCATGGTCATCGTCGTCACAGGTTGGCTGGACAGGAAGGCCGGCGACAAGGCCGACGACGAGGGGAGTAAGGGCTCTACTTGACCAGGCCGGCCGCACGGGCCTCGGCGACCGTCATTCAACAGCCCGGGTCGCCATAGTTCCCGCAGCACATCTGCCGCCGGACGATCTTGCGCCCCACGTTGCCTGCGATCCTGCGCACCCTCTCCAGCGGCGAATAGTTCCCGGCGCCCAGGTTGGTGAAGAGGCTGGGGATCACGGCTTGCGCGCGACCTGGGACGCCGTCGCCTGCGCGACAGGCCTGATGACTATCTCGTCGATGTCGACGTGCGGAGGCCGCGTCACCGCGAACACAATGCAGTCGGCGACGTCGTCCGCGGTCAGCGGCTTCAACCCCGTGTAGACCGCGTCAGCGGCCTGCTGGTCGCCGTGAAACCTGACCACGCTGAACTCGGTCTCCACCAGGCCAGGCGCGACCTCGGTGACCCTGATCGGCTCGCCGTTGAGCTCGAGGCGCAGCGTCCGAGAGATGGCGCGCACCGCGTGCTTGGCCGCGGTGTAGCCCGCCCCTCCTTTATATGTCTCGAAGCCCGCGATCGAGCCGAGGTTCACGATGTGCCCGTGCGGCGCCTTGCGCAAAAGCGGCAGGCACGCGCGCGTCATGTACATCAGCCCCAGCACGTTCGTCTTCCACATCGTGATCCAGTCGTCGTCGTCCGCCTCGGCGATTGGAGCCAGCCCGAGCGCTCCGCCCGCGTTGTTGACCAGCACGTCAATCTGCCCGTGTCGCTTATCGATCTCTGTCACAAATTGCTCGACGCTAGCCCTGTCCGTGACGTCGAGCTTGAGGGCAGTGCCGGACTCTCCAACGACCACGCGCAGCCGGTCGACGCGGCGCGCCCCCACGACTATCTCGTAACCCCGGCTCGCGAGCGCGGTCGCAGTCGCCGCACCGATGCCGGAAGAGGCCCCCGTCACCACCGCGATCGGTTTGGAGTTGGTGGTCATCCCTCGAGTGGTCAGCGTAACCTAGGAGCTGATGCTGGATGCGCTGGTCGCGTTGGTCGCCGCCCTGCTGGTGCTGGGAGGCGTGCTGATCATGCTGGGGCCGCAGACCGCATCCATCATTCGCCGCCTCAGGTCGATTCGCCGGCCCGAGGGTCCACTGCGCGGGCCGCTCGTGCCTCGAAGGGGAGAAGCACTCCCGCCGGGCCTGAACCCGAAGACTCAGCGCGTGCTCGTGTCGGCCACCCGACTGTCGACCTGGCTCCGTGCCCATGGACAGGACGACGTGGCGCGCGAGCTGCGGTCAGCGGCGGCGCGGCTGGCGACGGACGAGCCGTCGGGCCTCTATGCGATGCAGAACGCCCTGCGGCATGTACGCTCGCTCGCGCTCGACGACCGCAGCGCGAACGAGCGGTTGCGCCTGCTGACGGCCGACCTGCGCAAGGCGGTGCAGGACAGGTTCGAGCAGCTCGAGCTCCTGCCGTTCGGCCAGCTCTGATGTCGCGCTAGGAGCTGCTGCCTAGGCGGTTCGGTTCGGACCCTCGATCGAGCACTCGACGCTGCAGTACGTGCCCAGGCCGCGCATCACCGCGCCGAACTCGATCGGCGCCGCACAGCGATCGCAGTAGCCCACGCCCTGACCGTCCTTGACCACCCGCACCTGCGGCCGCGTCACCGCGATGCCGCTCCGCAGCGCCGCCCGGTCTGGAACCTGACCCCTGAGCCTCCACGCCGTGAGTTCGACTATGCCCATCGCCCTTCCTCCTGGCCCCGTTATCCGTCCCCCTGACGAACTGCACCAAGTATGGTCAGCGCCGTTCAGCTGTCACCGTACAAATGCATTAGCCGGGACTCAACACCCCGCGTCCAGCTTGTGCTCCTTGATGACCTCGTTCGCGCGCGGCACCGGGCGCGTCTCACGAAGCGGGCTGGCGATGAGGCCCAGGGCCGCGGGCTCTCCCAGGCGGAACTTGTTGTAGACGGCCCCGAGCAGGATCAGGTTGCTGAGCAGGTAGAACCAGGCGGCGAGCAGGAAGAACAGCGCGAACTGCGCGCCGTAGGTGTTGAAGCCGCCGGCCAGCCGCGCGTAGAGCGGGAAGGCGAGCGACAGCACCTCGATGAGGATGCCGGCGAGCAGGGCGCCCGGAAGCACGTCCCGGAACCGGTAGGCCCGGTTCGGCACGAACCGGTACAGCAGCACCAGTAGGGTCACCATCACCGTCGCGCCGACCACGAAGCTCAGGACCCAGGAGAACGAGAACACCAGCAGCCCGGCCGCCCAGTTGGCGGCCACCGTCAGCCCGACCGCGACGACGAGAACGAACATCATCACGAAGCCCATCAGCTTCTGGCGCACCATGTCGCGCTGGCGGATCCCGAAGATCTGGGCAAACACGAACTCCATCGTTGCGAAGATGCCGCTCGCGGACCAGATCAGGCCCGCGATCGAGAGCAGCCCGAACCAACCGGCCGACGCCTTCACGCCGCTCAGGGCGCGCAGCAGCTCCGGCTGAGCCGTGGATGGAAAGGACTGGACGATCAAAGCCTGGAAGCGGGCTTCGGTCGCGGGGTCGCGGACGCTCAGCCCGATGATCGCCAGCAGGCCGAGGATCAGCGGGAACATCGAGAGCATCGCGTTGAACGCGAGCGCCGACGCATAGCTGCTGGCCTGGCTCTGGCCGAAGGCGCTGAGCACACGCACCGGAAGCCAGCCCTGGATCCCCGCCGCGCCGGCGCGGAACCGGTCGATCAAGCCTGGGGTCTGGCGCGCCGCCTGAGCGCCTGTGCCATCGCCGCGCTGACCGCGGAGCTGATGATGGCGGGAGCCAGCTTGCGGGCGATCGATTCCGACCTTCGCGGCCGTGCCTCACTGGCGCGCGGGTGCCGCCTCACCCTGCGGTAGACGAGGAACGCGACGCCCGCGATGGCGAGACCGGCTGCCAGCCCGGCGGCGGCGATGACGCCGGCGCGCTTGGCCCCCAACAGGGCGCGACTTTCCAGCACGTCAAGGTTGGCGTCGAGGTGGTGACGGGTCGAGGCTATCTGCCGGTCGATCTCATCCGCTGAAGCGCCCACGTCTTCGTCTCCTTGAGGCTCGCGACTGTTTTGGGGGGCAGCGCGATCATCAGCCGCGCCCGTCCAAAGAGCGCAAGGCCGGCGGCCAGCAGCACGTACACGACCACCCACACCAGCGCGGCCTGCCAGTGCCACGGCACCAGCACGACAACCATGACCGGCACCGCCACCAGCAGCGCCAGCACCGCGAGCACGCCGCCGATCACCAGGCAGGCGACCGCGATCGCGTTTCGGATCGCGAGCTCCTTGAGCTCCTGCTTGGCGAGCGCGACCTCGAGGCTGACGAGCTTGTTGACGTCCTGGACGACCTCGGCCGCGAGCTCGCCCGTTTTCTGTGACGCCCCAGGCGCCCGCTGACCGTTCATCTGCACTTGCTATTAGACAACGCCCCGGCGCTCAGATTCGGCTTCGATTCACGATCTCAGGACGGATCGCCGGTGGCAGGTCGAGCCGCGCCGGCGCCGCCAGACAGAACTCCGGAGGCGGGCCCAGGACCATCATCCGCCGCCACAGGCCGGTGCCCTTCGCGGACGTCAGCGGCTAGAGGCTCGCGTAGAGCTCGCTGTACGGCATGCCCTGCGGCTTGGCGAAACGGATCTCGGTGACCGCGTCCGGGTCGTGCTCGCCGGCCGCAAGCGAGAGCAGCTTCCCCACACCATCGACCGCCATCCGCGCGGCAGCGTGGTGCGAGGTGGCGCGGCTGCCGCTCACGGCGGCCTCGTTGAGGGCGTCCAGCGCCGCCGAGTCTTGGAGCAGGTACCAGTCGCTGTACCCATCCCCGACCCGGTAGGTGAGAGAGCTGAGGAAGCCGCGAGGCGGGCCCGCCACGAGCCGCTCGTGGAACTCTCGGAGGACCTCCTCGTACTCGGCGATCCCGACGCCGGGCGCCGGGCGATGAGAAAAGACGTAGGCCAGCACTACTTCTTTGGTTTCTTCGCAGGCTTCTTCGCCGGCCTGGCGTCGCCCTTGGGGCCCTTGCCCGACTCGACGTACTTCTTCAACCGCGCCATGTTGCTCCGGATGCCTTCCGCGTACTGGCCGGCGAGCAGCCCGCCCGCAAATCGCAGCAGGCCGCCGAGCTCGTAGTCCATCTCGTACACGACGTGAGTCCCATCCTTTCGCTCCGTGTACGTGTACGCCCACGTGCCTTTGAGCGGACCCTTGACGAATCTCCCTGAGCAGTGCTTCGGCTTGGTGTACGTGGACTGCTCGACCTCCAGCGTCTCTCTGATCCCGCCCGGCAACTCGAGGTGATAGCGGTAGCGAGTGCCCTTGCCCGGGGGATCGCCGTCGAGCTTCTCGACCTTGGCCAGGTTCGTCGACCATCGCGGTGCGTTGACGACATCCTCCTGCACCACGGCCCACACGCGCGATGGAGGGGCTTCGATGTCGACCGTCTCGCGAATCCGAGTCATGCTGCGATCATCGCTAACTATGCAGGAGCCTGAGGCTTCGAGACCGCGGCCCGCGCCGGGTCGCGCGCTCGGAGCCCTCAGGCACCGCAACTACCGTCTCTTCCTGACCGGCCAGATCATCTCGACGGTCGGCACGTGGATGCAGAGCGTGGCGATGCCCTGGCTCGCGCTGCAGCTGACACACAGCGGACTTCTGGTTGGCCTCGTGCTGGCGGTCCAGTTCACGCCGGTGCTGCTCGGCAGCCAGTTCGGAGGGATCATCGCCGACCGCTACCGCAAGCGGACCGTGCTCCTGATCACGCAGTCCGCCTTCACGATCCCGTCGTTCGGCCTCTTCGTGCTCAGCGCGAGCGGCCACGCCCAGTACTGGGAGGTCCTGATCGCCGCCGCTGCCACGGGCACGATCAACCTGTTCGACGTGCCGGCGCGACAGTCGTTTCTGATCGAGATGGTCGGCAAGCACGACCTGATGAACGCGATCGCACTCAACTCGTCGGTCTTCAACGGCGCCGCGGTTATCGGCCCATCGGTCGCCGGCGTGATCATCGGCGCGGTCGGCGTTTCCATCTGCTTCCTGGCGAACTCGATCAGCTACCTCGCCGCGGTCGGGGCTCTCCTTCTCATGCGCAACCTGCCCACGGTCGTCCGCGAGCAGCACGAGCAGCACTGGTTGCGCCGGATCGCTCAAGGAGCGGCCTACGCGCGGCGTGAGCCGGTCGTCGGGCTGCTGCTCGTCGTGGTCGCGGTCTTCTCGCTGTTCGCGATGAACCGCCTCACGCTGATGCCTCTGTTCGCCGACCAGGTGCTTCACGTGGGGGCCACCGGTTTCGGCTTCCTGATGGGATCGATGGGGCTTGGGGCCCTGGCCGGTGCCCTCATGCTGGCGTTCTTTCCGAACCTCGGCGGGGATCCCCAGCGCCAGTTCTGGCTCGGCATCATCTGGGTGGCCGCGCTGCTGACGTTCTCCATCTCGCGGTCGTTCCCCTTGTCGCTGGCCACGCTCCTGGTCGCGGGGTACTGCCAGATCTCGTTCGTCGCCACGGCCAACAACCGGATCCAGACGCTGACGCCCGACAACCTGCGAGGCCGCGTGATGGCGCTTTACGCGCAGGCGCTCATCGGAGTCGGGCCCGTCGGCAGCACCCAGGCGGGCGCGCTGTCGACCCTTTTCGGCGCGCCGTGGGCGATGGCGATCGGGGCGGCCGTGGCGGGCGGGGTGCTGATCGGCGCACGGCTCCTACGCCCGGAGGTCTTTACAGCTACTCCGCTTACCCCAGCCTGACCTCGAGGATCGCGGCGACCGCGAGAGCGGGGATCAGCCAGCGCAGGGCGCGCACGTAGTCGGCGGCCGCGGCCAGGACCCGCGCGGTCCAGCCACCGGACGCCTCCATGTGGATGGCCGCGGCGCCGATCTGGATCGCCAGCCCGCCGGCGATGATCGCCGCGGGGATCTCGACCAGGCCGTTTGGAAAGATGCCGCTCAGCGCCGTCGGCCACGACGATTCGGCGGCCACGTAGCCGAGCAGGAAGCCGGGGAAGAACGTGAGCAGGAAACCGCTCAGCCCCGCGGTCAGCAGGGCAAGCAGCGGGACGAGGGCGAAGGCGAGCACGTTGTGGCCGAAGATGGCCAGCACCTGGTCGATCCCAGACCCTGAGCCCGCGGCATTGATCAAGCTCGAGAGGGTGGGCTGGACCGCCGCCGCGGGGATCGCTCCGGTCACGCCGGCAAGGTAGCCGGCGGCCGCGCCGACTGGCAGGCCGGCGGCGGCGACGAGCAGCGGAGCGCGCCGGAGCCAGACCAGCCGAAACAATCCCGGCCGGTTCGCGAACGCGGCCCGAATCGCGGCCGAGGCGCGCTTCAACGGGTTGCGGAGGCCGACCTCCCGTGCCAGCAGCGCCTCGCGCGAGAACCCGTCGAGGCCCATGCGCAGTAGCACCGCGGCGAGCACGATCATCACCGCTGAGAAGACCCACAGGAACTCTGTTCGGCCGAGCAGGATGAGGGCCGCCTCCACCTGGAGCACGACCGACATCGGCAGGATGATGAACGAGGCCATCACGTTGGCGGCGCGCATGGTGCGGGCGTTGAGGCTGATGATCACGGCGCCGGCGACCATGGCCGCCACCTGGCAGATGGTCGCGAGCGCGAGCGCGATCAGCACGTCGAGCGGGAAGTAGCCCAACCCGGTGAAGACGGCGAGGCAGTAGACGATCAGCCCGCCGTAGCAGAGGCCGAGCGAGACCGCGAGGACGGCGGCCAACTTGCCGGCGTAGATCTCCGCCTCGCGCAGCGGAGTCGACACCAGCACCTCGAGGGTCATGCGCTCGCGCTCGCCGACAAACGACTCGAGGGCGAGGACGAGCGAGAAGCTCGCGGGAATGAAGACGACGAAGAAGGCGCCCACCAGCGAAAGTCGGTTGACCACCGCGGTGCCGCCGCCGAAGTACGCGAGGCCGCGGATGCCGATCGCGCTGCCGATCGGGATTGCGACCGTCAGGGCGACCATCGCGAGGACGAGGCGCAGCTCGCTGACCGCATCGCGAAGGTCCCGGCTGGCCACGAGCGCGGCTTTACGCCGATCTAGCTTCGGCCAGCTCATGGTGGTTGCCCACTATCGCGATATAGATGTCCTGCAAAGTCGGCAGCTCGCGCACCTCTTTGCGCGGTGGCAGCCCGGACTGGCGCCGCAGCTCGGCGAGGTCGCCGACCGCGAGGGCCCGGCCGGCGGACATGATGCCGATCTCCTCCCCGAGGCTCTCGGCCTCTTCCATGCTGTGCGTGCAGATCACGAGCGCACAGCCTGCGTGCTGCAGGTCCTTCAGGTACGCCCAGGCGCGCCGGGCGCTGTCGGGGTCGAGCGCAGAGGTCGGCTCGTCGGCGAGCACCAACCGCGGCCGGTGCAGCGTGGCGCGGATGAGCGCCACCTTCTGGCGCATACCCTTGGAGAAGGTACCGAGCCAGCGATCTCCCGCGTCGGTGAGCTCGAAGAGCTCCAGCAGCGACTCGATGCGCTTCTTTCGGATCCCTGGCTCGAGCCCGTAGATGGCACCGAAGTAGTCGAGGTACGCACGCGCCGACATCCGCTCGTACAGGCCGGGCAGCTCCGGCATGAGGCCGACGAGGGCGCGTACGCCGGTGGGGTCCGTCGCCGCGTCGATCCCGTCCACCCGCACCGTGCCTGTCGATGGGGCGAGCACGCCCGCCATACACCGGAGCGCGGTGGTCTTGCCGGCGCCGTTGCGCCCGAGCAGCACGAGGCAGGCGCCCTCGGCGACGCGAACGCTCAGGTCGCGCAGAGCGAGCACGTCGCCATACCGCTTCCCAAGCCCCTCGACTTCGAGCATCTGCTCGATTCTGACGGGCGGACCTTCCGAAACTAGCTCTTAGGAGTCGGGAAGCGGGTTTCGATGGTCGGACCATAAAACCGGTACGAGCGATTGCTGGTCCAGAAGACCAGCGCCACGCTGGCCGCGAACGCCACCGTCCCGATCAGCAGGACCCCGTAGATCGGAGCCCCAAAACCCGCGGCGGCCAGGCCGGCGATCGCCGCACCGACCGATGCGACGATCACGCCGAGCATGCCCGGCAGGGTCACCAGGCCATGGAACACTGTGCCCAGCAGCGGAGCGGTCGCCGGAGCCAACCCGAGGGTCTTCAGGTTGCCTGCCAGGTCGTCGTACTGGCCGGTGATGAAGTACGGCTCCAGCTCGGGGTGCAGCTCGAGATAGGCGTGTCGCAGCCGGTTCATGCCCGCAACCCATTTGTAGTCGTCATGGTTCAGCATCAGCAGCCGCCGGACGGTGGCCACGCCTACGAAGAAGACGACCGCAAGCATGAAGATCGCGACGGCGATGAAGGTGGTGCCGAAGCGGTCTGCCTGCGCGATGAGCGCGAGGGCGATCACCGCACCCGAGAGCACCGCCAGGAAGATGTTCACGCGGCCGAGAGACTCCTGGTAGGTGAGGGCCCTTGTCGCGAGCAGGCTCCAGTGCTCGGTGGCGAGGATCTGTAGCTTCTCCGGCACGTGGGGATCGCGGGGAGGCATCTCAGTCACGCGGCAGGTACCTCGGCAGGTCGGCCAGCGACGCGAAGCCCTTGGTCGCGAGGTACGCGGCGATCCCTTCGTTGACGGTGGCGATCGCGGTCGGGTTGACGAAGGTCGCCGTCCCGACCTGCACCGCCCGGCATCCCGCGACCAGGAACTCCAGGGCGTCCTCCGCGGTCATGATGCCGCCCACCCCGATCACGGGGATCTCCACAGCCCGCGCCGCCTGATGGGCAAGATGGACCGCCAGCGGGCGGATGGCGGGGCCGGACAGGCCACCGGTGCGAAAGCTCAGCCGCGGACGGTACGCGTTGAGGTCCATCGACATGCCGACGAACGTGTTGACCGCCGACAGCGCGTCGGCGCCCGCGGCCTCCACCGCGCGCGCAATCACGCCGATGTCGGACACCATCGGGGTGAGCTTCACCCAGACCGGCAGGGGCGTGCGCTTGCGCACCGCCTCGGTCACGGCGGCTGCCGCGCGCGGGTCGTTGCCGAAGTACATGCCGCCCTGCTCGACGTTGGGGCAGGAGATGTTGATCTCGAAGCCGGCGATGCCGGGCACGCCGTCGAGCCGCGCCGCCAGCTCGCCATACTCCGCGGCCGACTCGCCGTTGATGTTGACCAGGACCGGGAAATCCCACTTCGCCCACTGGGGGGCGTAATCGCGGATCAAAGCGTCCGCGCCGGGCCCCTGCAGGCCGATCGCGTTGAGCATGCCCGACGGCGTCTCCGCGATCCGCGGTGGCGGCGTGCCCTTGCGCGGCTTGAGGAAGATGCCCTTCGACACCATGGCCCCGAGCGCGCGGCGCTCGAGCAGCGGCACCTCGGTCCCGTAGCCGAACGTGCCCGATGCGGCGAGCACCGGGCCGCGCAGCTGAAGGCCCCCGACCTCGACGGTCATATCGACGGTCATGCCGACAGCTTCCCCTCTCCCGCTTGCGGGAGAGGGTAGGGTGAGGGCTGCACCGCGTAGTACAGGTGCGACGGAAGGGCCTCCCAGTCCACGTCGCCCGCGCGGTACACCGGACCCTCGGTGCAAGCGCGGTCGTAGCCGCCGGCGACCAGGGGCACCGCGCAGCCCAGGCACACGCCAGTGCCGCAGCCCATGTAGGTCTCGACCGCGACCTGCGCGTCCGGCCAGCGCGCCGCGACCGCGGCCAGCATGCGGTTCGGGCCGCAGGCGAGCACGAGCTCGGCATCCGGGGCGGCCGCGACGGCCGTGCCCGCGAAACCGCTGGTGCCGTCGTCGGTCGCCATGATCACGTCGTCGCCGTCCGACTCCGAGCACAGCTCCTCCGCGGTCCGGGCGCCATGCACCCAGGTGACCTGCAGGCCGGCCGCCCGGGCATCCCGAGCCGCCAGCGGCATTGGCGCCACGCCGAGGCCGCCGCTGATGAGTACAGCGGTCCTGGCGCCGCCGCCGAAGTAGAAGCCGTGACCCAGCGGGCCGAGGCAGCTCACGGTCTCGCCGGCTCGCATCGCCAGCAGGCGCGCCGTGCCGCCGCCGACGGCCTTCAGGATCACCTCGATCCGATCGCCGTCGGCGCGGTAGACGGAGAAAGGCCTGCGCAGCAGATAGCCGCCGCCGAGCCCGAGGTTCACGAACTGGCCCGCCTTGACCGATGCGGCCACCTCGGGCGCCTCGAGCGCGACCACCCACATGCCGCGCGCGACCTCGCGCATGCCGGCGATCGGTGCGTCAAGCACGACCAAGCTTGATCCCCTCCCTCCACTCTTCGATCGTCCGGACCTCGAAGTCGGAGCTCTCCATCGACGCAGACTCGAGCAGCGCCGCGGCGGTGTCCAGCGAGGTGAGGCATGGGATCCGGCGCTCGACCGCGGCGCGCCTGATCTCGAAGCCGTCCTTGAAGACCGGACCGCCGTCCTCGCTTGGGTCCGCGTAGATGTTGGACATGGTGTTGATGACCAGGTCGACCTCGCCGCCGGTAATGACGTCGAGCACGGTGGGCCCCTCCTCGCCGATCTTCGCCACCACGCGCGGGGAGAAGCCGGCTTCCCGCAGCGCCCGCGCCGTGCCCTCGGTGGCAACGAGCCGGCAGCCCATCCGCACCAGCCCCGAGACAATGGGGAACATCTCGGGCTTGTCGGCGTTGGCGATGGTGAGCAGCACGCTGCCTCCCCGCGGCACCTGCACGCCCGAGGCCGCGAACGCCTTGCGCAGCGCCTCGGTCAGGGTGCGGTCGATGCCGATCGCCTCGCCGGTCGATTTCATCTCCGGGCCGAGATACGAATCCACGGCGGGCAGCTTGCTCATGGAGAAGACGGGCGCTTTGACCGCGACCAGGTCGCGCGGCGGCACCAGGCCGGTCGCGTAGCCCAGGCTCGGCAGGGTGGCGCCCAGCATCACGCGCGTCGCGAGCTTGACCATCGGCACGCCCGTGACCTTGGAGAGGAACGGCACCGTGCGCGAGGCGCGTGGGTTGACCTCGAGCACGTAGACCTTGCCGCGGTGCACGACGTACTGGACGTTCACGAGCCCGCGCAGGCGCAGGTGGCGCGCGATCCTCACGGTGTAGTCGACCACATCGTCGAGCTCACGCGGCTCCAGGCCGGGGGCCGGATAGACCGCATACGAGTCGCCGGAGTGAACGCCCGCGCGTTCGACGTGCTGCATGACGCCCGGGATCACGACTGTCTCGCCGTCGGTGATCGCGTCGACCTCGACCTCGACGCCCTGCAGGTACTTGTCGACGAGGACCGTGCCGCGCGGCATCGCGCCGATCGCCCAGACCATGTAGCGGCGGAGCTCGCGGCGGTCGCGCACGATCTCCATCGCCCGGCCCCCGAGCACATAGGAAGGCCGGACCAGCACCGGGTAGCCGGCCGTCTCGGCGATGGCGACGGCGTCCTCGACCGTGGTCGTCGTTCCGCCCACCGGCTGTGGGATGCCGATCGCCCGCAGCGCGTCCGCGAACGCGCGGCGGTCCTCGGCCAGGTCGATGGCCTCGACGCTCGAGCCCAGGATCTTGACGCCGCGCTCCTCCAGCGGCTCCGCGAGGTTGATCGCGGTCTGGCCGCCGAACTGCACCAGTGCGCCGCTCGCCCTCTCGGCCTCGGCGACCTGGGCGGCGCCGTCGATGTCGAGCGGCTCGAAGTACAGCCGGTCCGAGGTGTCGAAGTCGGTGGACACCGTCTCGGGGTTCGAGTTGACCAGCACCGCGCGTACGCCGGACTCGCGCAGCGACCAGGCGGCGTGCACCGAGCAGTAGTCGAACTCGATGCCCTGGCCGATGCGGATCGGCCCCGAGCCGATGACGAGCGCGGTCTCGGCCGCCACCGGGTGCGCCTCGGTCTCGTCCTCCCAGCACGAGTAGTAGTACGGCGTCGCCGCCTCGAACTCGGCGGCGCACGTGTCCACGACCTTGTAGGTCGGCGCCGAGCGCTCCACGAGCTCGCCTCGCAGCGACGCGATCTGGGCGTCTGAGAACCCGGCCCGGCGCAGCGAGCGGATGTCGCCCTCCCTCTCCAGCCGGACGATGGCTGCCAGCCGGTCGATGAACCAGCGGTCGATCCCGCTTCGCGTGGCGAGCAGCTCCGGCACCGCGCCCCCGCGCAGCGCGGCCAGCAGCGCGAAGAGCCGGCGGTCGTTGGGTTGGTCGATGAGGTCGCGCCGCCGCACCTCTTCAGCGACGGGCGGCTTCTGCTCCAGCGACCGCAGCGCCTTCATGATCGCCGCCTCGAACGTCCTCTCAATGGCCATGACCTCGCCGGTCGAAGCCATCTGCGTGCCCAGGCGCCGGTCGCCCGCCGGGAACTTGTCATACGGCCAGCGCGGGATCTTGACGACGCAGTAGTCGAGCGCCGGTTCAAAGGCGGCGAACGTGCGGCCGGTCACCTCGTTGCGGATCTCGTCGAGCCGCCGCCCGACCGCGACCTTGGCCGCCACCCGCGCGATCGGGTAGCCCGTCGCCTTCGAGGCCAGCGCCGAGGATCGGCTGACGCGCGGGTTGACCTCGATCACGTAGTACGTCGAGCTCTTCGGGTCCAGCGCGAACTGCACATTGCATCCGCCCTCGAGCTTCAACGCGCGGATGATGCGGATCGCCGACGACCGCAGCATCTGGTGGTCGCGATCCGACAGCGTCTGCGCCGGGGCGACCACGACGGAATCGCCCGTGTGCACACCCATCGGGTCGAGGTTTTCCATGTTGCAGACGGTGATGCACGTGTCCGCCGCGTCGCGCATCACCTCGTACTCGATCTCCTTCCAGCCCCAGAGCGAGCGCTCGATGAGGACCTGGTGGATGGGCGACGCGTCGAGCCCGCGCTGCGCGATGGCCCTCAGCTCCTCCTGCGTCGTGACGAAGCCGCCGCCGGTGCCTCCCAGCGTGTAGGCGGGCCGGATGACCAGCGGCAGCCCGATCTCGCCCGCGAACTGCTCCGCCTCGCCGACCGACTCGCACACGCGCGACACCGGAACCGGCTCGCCGATGTCGATCAGCATCTGCTTGAAAGCCTCGCGATCCTCGGCTTTGCGGATGGTGTCAATGCCTGCTCCGAGCATGCGCACGTGGTGGCGTTCGAGGACGCCCGCGGCCGCCAGCTCCATCGCCAGGTTGAGGCCGGTCTGGCCACCGAGCGTGGGCAGGAGCGCGTCTGGCTTCTCGCGCGCGATGACGCGCTCGACAGACTCGACCGTCAGCGGCTCCAGGTAGACGCGGTCGGCCACGCCCTCGTCGGTCATGATCGTCGCCGGGTTCGAGTTGACGAGGACGGTGGTGATGCCCTCCTCGCGCAGCGCCTTGCAGGCCTGCGTGCCGGCGTAGTCGAACTCGGCCGCCTGGCCGATCACGATCGGCCCGGAGCCGAGGATCAGCACCTTGCGCGGCTTTTTCATCGCCGGGCCGGATGGGGTCGCCGCCTGCGGAGCTCGTTTGCTTCTGACCATCTCGATGAAGCGGTCGTAGACGTACTGGTTGTCCTGCGGGCCCGGGCAGCCTTCGGGGTGGTACTGGACGCTGAACGCCGGCAGCGTGCGATGGCCGAGGCCTTCGACCGATCCGTCGTTCAGATTCAGCTGCGAGACGAAGAAGTCGCCCCGGGGCAGCGACCGCGCCTCCACCTGGAACTCGTGGTTCTGGCTCGTGATGTGGACGCGACCGGTCTCGAGGTCCTTGACCGGGTGATTGGCCCCATGGTGGCCGAACGGGAGCCTGGAGGTGGTGGCACCGGCGGCACGGCCGATGATCTGGTGTCCAAGACAGATGCCGAGCAGCGGGATCCGGCCGAGCGCCTGGCGCGCCAGCTCGACCGGCCCATCGAGGACGGATGGGTCGCCGGGCCCGTTCGAAAGCACCAGGCCGTCCACGGCCGCGGCCTCGACGTCTCGCCATGTCGTGGTGTGCGGCAGCACCACCACCCGGCAGCCGCGCTCGCGCAGCGACCTCAGGATGTTGAGCTTGACGCCATAGTCGACAACGGCGATCGACAGCCCGGCGCCGTGCGCCGACGCCGGCGGCCTCAGCTCCGCCGGTAGGGGCTCCAGCCATTCCTCGCGCTGCGTGCGTGACGTCTCCGCGACGAGGTCCTGCTCGGCGAGCGGGGTCACGCGCCGGGCGGCCAGCGCCAGCTCCGCGAGGCGTGCTTCGGTCGGCGGCTTTGACTCGTGGGACAGCACCGCGCGCAGCGCCCCATAAGTGCGCAGGTGCCGAGTCAGCGCGCGCGTGTCGATGTCGGATATACCCGGCACCCCCCAGCGCTTCAGGTAGTCGTCGAGAGAGGCCTCGCTCGAGTGATGACTCGGCGCCGCGCAGGCCCAGCGCACGATCAGGGAGCGCGCCCATGGCCGTGCCGCCTCTGCGTCGGCGTCGCGCACGCCGTAGTTGCCTTGCAGCGGGTACGTCATGCAGACCATCTGGCCGGCGTAGGACGGGTCGGTCAGGACCTCCTGGTAGCCCGTCATGGCGGTGTTGAACACGACCTCGCCCTCGCCGAGCGCGTCGGCGCCGAGCGCCTGGCCGATGAAAGAGCGGCCGTCCTCGAGCACGAGCGCGGCGAACTTCTTCTCAGCCGGCAACGATCACCACCAGGTCCTGCCCGTCTTCCTCGGCGAGCCTGACCTCGACGTTCTCCGCGTCTGAGGTCGGGACGTTCTTGCCTACGTAGTCCGGCCGGATCGGCAGCTCGCGATGGCCGCGGTCGACGAGGACCGCCAGCTGAATCGCGCGCGGGCGCCCGTAATCCATCAGCGCGTCCATCGCGGCGCGCGCCGTGCGCCCGTGGTGGATGACGTCGTCGACCAGGACCACGACCTTGCCGTCGACCTCCGGCACCTCCGACGCGAAGCGGTGTGCCGGCTCGCGCAGGTGGCGATCGTCGCGATGCTTGCTGACGTCGATGGCGCCGACCGTGATCGCGTGGCCCTCCAGCTCCTCGAGCTGCGCCGCCAGCCGGCGCGCGAGGTGGTCGCCTCGGGAGAAGACGCCGACGAGCACGACGTCGACGGTGCCGCGGTTGCGCTCGACGATCTCATGGGCGATGCGCGAAACGGACCGCCGGATGTGGTCGGCGTCCATCACGGTGGCCTTGAGACGCGGCTCGGTGACGCTCACGACAGCAGCTTGTCAAGGAGGGCCATGCGGATGAACAACCCGTTGCGGGCCTGCCGGAAGTAGGCCGCGCGCGGGTCGCTGTCGAACTCGGGTGCGATCTCGTCGACCCTGGGCAGCGGGTGCAT
>Ga0070717_10000783_pt1 | contig 20846 bp, 22 predicted proteins | sample LARL113metaG_FD_71366 | JGI IMG/M metagenome (GOLD analysis project Ga0070717, IMG submission 71366) | Corn, switchgrass and miscanthus rhizosphere microbial communities from Kellogg Biological Station, Michigan, USA - LAR L11-3 metaG | ecosystem: Host-associated > Plants > Roots > Rhizosphere ... | reverse complement strand
ACGATCTGCTCCAGCTCGGCAGCCGTACGCCGTCTCTTTCCTACACTTTGTTCACTCATGGAGTTCACTTCAACACAGAATTCGTGCGCTGCCTAGAATGCGGATGGTCTGACGCTTACAGTTGAATGATAATCCGTTGCTTGTCTTGACCGTCTCTCACTTCCCCCTCCTTGCAGCAATCAGACTTCTGAATGTCTCCTGAAATCTCTTCTTTAAGCTCTCGGGCCTTTTTCATCGCGTGGCCTCCGAGGTCGCATTCGCACCCTGGCTCGGGTCTGCATCGTTTCGCTCCTGGCTCTCGGCAACCAGCCGCTCCAGTTCCTTCTCTGCCAAGAGAACACGTCTGCCTAGTCGTACAGGCCTAAGCTTCCCATCGCGGATGTAGGCCCTCACTGTCCAGATTGAAATTCCTAGCAACTCCGCAGTTTCTTCTACACTTTTCAAAGCTTTCATCTTGCTATCCTCCTCCTCGTCCTCGCGTGTCTACGCGTAGATTGAATATGCCTATAGAAAACGAAAGGGCATCGAGATTTTCTCTCGATACCCTATAACCTTTGATATGAATTGGGCCTCGTGCTTATATACGAGGCTGAATTATTAAGCTCCCTCTATATGAGTTCCTCCATTCTGTCTTGCCGTCCCTCGTCGCGTCTATCTAATCCTATATCTATATTTTATATCTATAGCTTATAGCTATATCTTATATCGTCGCGCCGCTTTCAAATCTCGCCCACCGTCACCGGCAGTTGCGCGAGGTGCCGGGCTTTTAATTTCTTCGATGAAGGCGAAGCGGAAAAGGATATCCAGGTCTGACTCGGCCCGTGTGAGCTGCAATCGGGCTGAGAGCACGCGACCAGCCCCCAAAAATCCGCTCTTGACTGCATCTAATCAAGCAGTGTACACTTCACATCAATTGATGTCAAGCGAAATGCAGCCCGAAATCGACAGCGCAGAAATCTGCGAACGTCTGGTCGGAATCACGCCGATTTACCTCCAAAACTTCGTTCAGCGAGGTCGAGGGCGATACGGCCTCAAGGCATCGGTTCAGGCCGGAAAGTGGCGCCAGAAACGCAGACTTTTCAGCCGAGATGACGTGTTCGGGATTGCACTGGTCTGGCTGCTATTTGAGAGCGGCCTGCGGAGTGATCCAATAATCCGAATTCTCAAAGAAATTGCCGGAACAAAGCAGCCGAAAGCTAACCTGGCAGCGAAGAAGTTGCTGGAGTCGCAAGCCGAATATCTCGTTGTCGTTCGTCAGCCGAGGGGACCCACGAAAACTCCCTACGCAAGACCGGGGCAAGAAAACAGGACCGTCACCCAGGCTGAAGCGGTAGAACCGAGGGCTTGGAATCCGGCTGCGGTCGAGCTTCTAATCCCGGTGGGACAAAAGTTCAGGGACATCGAACGGCTGCTTGAATTTCTATTTCCGCCGCAAGGAGCGTAAGCTATGTCGATTTTCAAACGAGGCCGCGTTTACTGGTATCACTTCGTTTTCAATGGACGGCACGTCCAGGAGTCCACAAAGCAGGGGAATCCCCGCGTGGCGCGGCAGATCGAAGCAGCGCACCGCACATCGTTGGCAAAAGGCGAGGTCGGCATTCGTGAAAAAAAGCCCGTCCCTACGTTCGCGGAGTTCTGCCGAGATCGCATAGAACCCTGGGCCTCCTCCAGATTCAATCAGAATACCTGGAGATGGTATCGGGCGGGACTGAGAGCGATCTGCGCTAACCATACCCTTGCCGGTCTCCGGCTTGACGAGATTACAAGTGAACATGCGGACGCATTGGCTGCACGCCGGAAAGCAGAAGGTCTGGAAATAGCGTCTGTAAACGCGTCCCTTCGTGTGCTTCGCCGTGTTCTTAGATTGGCACTCAAATGGAAAGTGATATCAGCGATTCCCGACATAAACCTTTTAAGGGGGGAACGCCATCGGGAGCGTGTTCTAAGCCCAGATGAGGAAATGCGCTATCTGGCCGCCTGTCCAGAGCCGCTAGGCGCAATCGCAACCATATTGGCTGATTCTGGAATGCGCCCCGACGAATGCTACCGGCTGGAATGGCCGTATATCACATTCGCAGCGGGGAAACACGGAACACTGTTAATCCTCCACGGAAAGACGATAGCGGCCCGCAGGAGATTGCCTCTGACACAGCGCGTCAGAATGCTGCTAGAGGACCGCTGGATCGCATCAGGGAAGCCGCAGGAGGGCTTTGTATTCCCCGCGCCCACGAAGAGTGGCCACGCAGACCACAGCACGATCAAAAAACAGCACGTCAGGGCGCTCAAGCTCTCGGGCGTCCGCAGCTTTGTGCTCTATTCTTTCCGGCACACGTTTGCCACCCGCCTAGCTGAGAACGGAATTGATGCCTGGGCGTTAACCCGGATCATGGGATGGTCGGATGTGAGCATGGCGAAACGCTACGTCCACCTCGGGGATGATGTAATCCATCGCGCCATGTCTCAAAAAGAGTCGCTACGTTTTCCGCTACAGGAGCAGGACGAGGCCGAGCAAACATCCGGCAACTGATTGATAATCTGGCGCGCCCGGAGAGATTCGAACTCCCGACCTATTGCTCCGGAGGCAATCGCTCTATCCAGCTGAGCTACGGGCGCGATATCTGTAGTTTACATGCGGAAGATGAGGGCAGCAATCGACGCGCAGGCTAGGAGAAATAGACGCAGAGGGATTTCTTATGAGAGATGAAAGAAAAGGCAAACCGCCGTTTACCAGCGGTTGCGGCCACCGCCTCCGCGTCCGCCCCGGTCTCTGCCACCACCGCTGCCTGCCCGCTCTGCCTTGGGGCGTGCTTCGTTCACGTTCAGTGTGCGGCCCCCGAGCTGACTGCCATTAAGAGCCGCGATGGCTTTTTCACCGTCTTCGGAGCTGGACATTTCTACAAAGCCGAAGCCGCGGGAGCGGCCGGTTTCACGATCCGTCAGAATGCTTACGCGGTCTACTTGCCCGTACGGTTCGAAAAGCTGGCGCAGCTCCTCTTCCGACGTATTGAAGTCGAGATTCCCAACAAAGATATTCTTCAAGCGAATTGCCTCTGATTGAGCTATCTGAGTTTGCTGACTTCGGCGCAAGCAAAGGCGAATTCGCCGTCTTAACAGCCGGAGTTGGCGAACAGTCAAACGCGGGGGAAGTATAGCAAATTTGTTAATCAAGGGAAGAAATTCCAGCGGAGGGACGAAGCTGGGCAGGAGTAGACATTGCTTCACCGCTAACACTCATCTACTTGCCAATAGCCCCGGCGATCATAGCCAAGCTGTAAGAGGCGGTTCTTAGGATCGTGGCGCTTGCCACAGTTAGGGCACTTCAAACGGCGAGTCCAAGCCGTGCCCAGGCGGTCGTAGTTTTCGGAAACAACGAAGCTGGCGCCGCAACTGCAAGGGACGAGGAACATTCTTATCGAAGTTGTCACGATATTTTCCGGTTTGCTGGAGGGCATCAATTAACCTTTTCTACTGTGGCCATTGCGCTCCTCCTCCTCTTGTTCGCCTGCAAGACTTTCTTCCTCAGGCGTAGCGACTTGGGCGTGACCTCTACAAATTCGTCGTCGGCAATGAACTCGATGGCCTGCTCCAAGTTTAGCTGGCGGAAGGGAACCAGGCGGATGGCTTCATCGGCGGTCGAGGCGCGCATGTTGGTGAGCTTCTTTTCACGCACAACGTTTACATCGAGATCGGTGTCTTTTGCGTTCTCGCCAATAATCATGCCTTCATAGACATCCACACCTGGGCCGACGAACAGTTCGCCGCGCTCTTGCAAGTTCCACAGTGCATATGCCGTTGACACTCCGGGACGGTCAGCAATCAGCGCGCCCGTGATGCGGTGCGGGATTTCGCCTTGCCATTCGGTGTAGCCGTCGAACAAAGAATTCATCACGATTGTGCCACGTGTATCCGTAAGCAATTGGCTGCGCAGGCCGATCAGACCTCGGCTGGGAACGCGGAATTCAATGCGCACGCGCCCGTAGCCGTGATTGTGCATATTGACGACCTCGCTCTTGCGCGCCCCAAGCTGCTCCATGACCACGCCTACAAATTCTTCCGGAATATCCACAGTGAGGCGCTCGACCGGCTCCATCAGTTTCCCGTCAATACGTTTGGTTACAATCTCCGGCTTGCCGACCAGCAGCTCGTAACCTTCGCGGCGCATCATCTCGATCAAGATTGACAGCTGCAACTCGCCGCGGCCCATGACTTTGAAAACATCGGTGCTTTCCGCGTCTTCAATGCGGAGAGATACGTTGGTGAGCAGTTCCTTTTGCAGGCGCTCGCGCAGATTTCGCGATGTGACGTATTCGCCGTCGCGTCCGGCAAAGGGCGATGTGTTCACCGTGAACTGCATGGCGATAGTGGGCTCGTCGATCGTGATCGGAGCAAGCGGAGCGGGATTTTCCGCATCGGTGATGGTCTCGCCGATCGTAATGCCCTCCACTCCAGCAACCGCAATGATGTCCCCAAGTGTTGTCTCCGTGATGTCGGTCCGCTTCAATCCGGAGAAGGAGAACAGCTTGGTGATTTTTGTTTTCTGAATGGACCCGTCGAGTTTGGCGATCCCGACTTCTTCACCGGTGCGCATGGTTCCGTTAAATACGCGAGCAATGGCAAGCCGGCCGAGGTAATCGCTGTAATCGAGATTAGCTACCAAGATTTGCAGCGGGCCGTAGGCATCGCCTTTGGATTCAGGAATTGTGTTCAGAATGGCATCGAACAACGGCTGCAGGTCTTTACCACCACCCTTGATATCTTTTGACGCGGTACCCGTTTTCGCATTGGTGTAAAGAACAGGGAAATCGAGCTGCTCCTCTTTTGCATCGAGATCGATAAATAGATCGTAGACTTCGTTCAATACTTCCTGGGGACGTGCGTCCGAGCGGTCGATTTTATTGATGACCAGAATCGGCGGAAGCCCCGCTTCAAGAGCCTTGCCGAGAACATAGCGAGTTTGTGGCAACGGGCCTTCGCTGGCATCAACCAGCAGCATGACGCCATCTACCATCTTCAACGCGCGTTCGACTTCGCCGCCAAAGTCGCTGTGACCAGGCGTGTCGACAATGTTTATCTTTACGCCTTCGTAAAGAACCGCAGTGTTCTTGGCCAAAATAGTGATACCACGCTCGCGCTCGAGCTCATTGGAGTCCATTACGCGCTCGATGATATTTTCATTGGCACGGAATGTACCGCTTTGCCTCAGCATGGCGTCGAGCAGCGTGGTTTTGCCGTGGTCGACGTGCGCGATGATGGCGATATTACGAATGCCTGAATTCAAATGGTTTCCTTCCGGCGACGCTCTCCTTAACTTTACTACGCGAATGAGCCAGGGAAGCAAGAGCGAGATGCGCTTGCTGCTCTCATGGTCATTAATGGCGTAGGACGTGCAATAATTCCACACTGCGAATCGACGATATGTTCGAGCACCACACCGAAAAACCGAGCCCCGCGACGCTGCCCGAGGTTCAACACCAGTCTCCCGAACTGCTGGCTGCCGCCGATCCCAGCCTCGGCGAAGATCGCGCTCTCGCTCTGTTGAAGCGTGCCGATTTGCGGGTTGAAGTCTGGCCAGACTCAGCAAGAATGCCAGTGCCATGAAGAGCCGCAAAGTGAAACTGGCTCTGGTCCAGCACCCGAATACGCCGCGTCATGTTTCGATTCCGATGCTGAGGCACCTGCTCACATTCGAACTGATGTAAGTGGCGCTCACTCCGGCAGTAGCCGACATCAAGAGAACTGCGGAAGACGCTCTTATGAACCGCCTGGAAACTATTTCCTCAGGAGAGCGTCTGTCGCTTGCTCATCGTGCTTCCGGCCGGGTCGCGGCGGAGTTGTTATGCGATCCTGAGCTGCGGGTTATTCGCGCAGCACTGGAAAACCCGCAGCTTACGGAGGCGGAAGTCATCCACGCTCTCATGCGTGCCGATGCGCCTGCGCTATTGGTAGAATCTGTTTGCGCGCACACCAAGTGGTCATTGCGGCGCGATATCCGCATCGCTTTGCTGCGCAATGAGAATACTCCGCTTGCCCGAGTGCTCGAGTTTGCGCGCTCATTGCCTATTGGGCAGGTGCGGGAAACCCTGCGATCCTGCCGTCTCCCTGTGCGCACAATGGAATAGCTGCTCAAGGAAATTGATCAAAGGTATGCAGACTCGTAGTCTGAGGCGCTAAACTAAATGCGATCTATGACCACTCCCGATCGCACACTCAATCAAATCCTGGATCTGGCGGCTGCACATTTCAAAGTGCCGAGGCAGAAGCTCACCCCCGACGATGACTTCTTCAAAACCCTTAAGATCGACAGCTTGCAGGCGCTGGACCTGCTCACCCGGCTCGAGCACCATTTCAATATCGAGCTGCCGGATTATGAGTTGCAGGGGGTGTCCGACTTCCGCACACTGGCCAGCCGTATTCAGTCACGGCTGTGAGTTTCGCTGCGGAGCTAGCGAGGCGTGGGCAAGATCAGCTCGGTTCTATCTGTGATAAGTAATGAATTAGTTACCACACTTCTCTCCCCGCCTGTCTCCCACTGTGGTCAAATAATTCTTTCATGTTGAACCTGGATCAATACTCCTCGCTCGGAGCGGTGCTGCGCGATGCTCTGGACCGCTGGGCGAATGAAACCTGTCTGATTGAAGCCGATCGCGACCGCGAAAAGACGCGGCTTACTTACTCCGATTTCAAGGATTTGGCACTCCCGCTGGCGCGCGCGTTTGAGGACGCCGAGTTCAACCCCGGCGATCGCGCTGCTATCATCATGACCAATCAGTCGAAGTGGCTGATCTCGGCGTATGCAGTCTTCTATTGCGGTGGGGTGCTGGTTCCTCTGGACTACAAGCTCACCGCAGCCGAACACCTGCAGTTGCTGAAGCACTCGAAAGCGAAGTTTCTGGTTGTCGAGTATTACCTTTGGCGCGCCATTATTCAATCGCCCGAATTCAAGGATTTGAAGGCGGTCGCTATTGTGACAGAAGCCCCGTTGGGCGCGGACTTCGCGGGGGCGCATCGCTGGGAAGAATTTCGCCGCAAGGGCGATCCTATCTTTGGCCCACGGGGCCGCAACGACGTCGCGTGCGTCGTTTATTCATCGGGAACGGGCGGGCGGCCCAAGGGATGCGTTCTTACCCACGAAAACTATCTCGAGCAATGCAAATCCCTGACCGCTTGGTTTCACTTCTGGCCAGGGGTGCGGTACTTGAGCATTCTCCCGACGAATCATGCCATTGACTTTATGGTCGGCTTCATCGGGCCGTTTGTATGCGGGGCTTGCGTCGTGCACCTGCGCACGCTGCGCCCCGAGTATGTGCGTGACGCGTTTGTCCGGTACAAGATTACCCATATGAGCCTCGTGCCGATGGTGCTGAAGAATCTGGAGCGAGGTCTCAAGGCCAAGTTCGACGAACTATCCGCGCCCAAGCGGTTTCTCCTGAACCGGATGATTGCCATCAACAAATTCTTCACGCAATGGAAGCCCGATCTGCGTTTGAGCCGCACGCTGCTTCCGCAAGTACACAAGGCATTCGGCGGAGATCTGCGCGCCTTGTTCACCGGCGGAGCATTCATGGAACCTTCAACTCTGCAGTTCTTTTATGACCTCGGGATTCCGGTTGCAAATGGATATGGCCTCACAGAAGCCGGCACAGCCCTTACCCTGAACGACTTCAAGCCATTTCGCGCGGATACTGTCGGCAAACCGCTGCCCGGAGTTGAATTGAGAATCTTGAAGCCCGATTCCGAGGGAATCGGCGAGGTTGCGGTACACAGCAAGACCGTAATGTCGCACTATCTAGACGACCCGGAGCTGACGGCCGAGACGATCGTGAACGGTTGGCTCCTCACGGGTGACCTGGGCCGGTTTGACGGCAGCGGACATTTGCAGCTCTTCGGGCGCAAGAAAAACATGATTGTCACCGAAGGCGGCAAGAATATCTATCCCGAGGATATTGAAAACGCGTTCGATGGCCTGCCGTTAAAAGAATACTGCATTTTTGCTGCGAACTATCTTTGGCCGCAGAAAACGTTTGGCGGGGAAACGCTGATTCTTGTGCTTCGTTTAGAGGCGGGCCACGAGTTCTCTGAATCAATAAAAAGCGAACTCATCGCATGCAATCGGCAGTTGCCGGATTTCAAGCGCATTGGCGGATACTTGATTTGGGATAATGACTTCCCTCGCACCGCATCCATGAAAATCAAACGAGCAATTCTGGCCGAGGAGATCGGCCAGAGCCGCGACCGCGAGAGCGCCGTAACTGAATTGTGAACAACAGCTTTTTGGCTGTGATCAATCCGGCTGCGGGTGGCGGGCGCTGTGGCAAGCTGGTTGGACCAGCCCTGGAGCGCCTGCGTACAGGCGGCATCGAAGTTGAGCCGGTCGAGACCGCCGTTCCCGGGCAAGCTACTGACCTGGTTCGTGCCGCATACGCCCGTGGCTGCCGAAACTTTATTGCTGTGGGCGGCGATGGCACATCCTACGAAATCGTCAATGGATTATTTCCCGAAGCGCACAGTGCCCAGCGCCCTACGCTGGCGTTCCTGCCACTCGGCACCGGCAATTCCTTCCTGCGCGATTTCAGCGATCAAGGCGTGGAATTTGCCATCGAGGCAATCCTGGCTCAGCGCTTGCGACCTTGTGACGTACTGCGGCTCACACACAAAACCGGCGTGCTGCACTACATCAATTTGTTAAGCATGGGATTTTCGGCAGATGTAGCCACCATGCGCGCGCGGCGATTCAGCGGATGGGGAGAGCTCGGTTATCAATTCGCTATTTTTCTTTCCCTCGTGCGTTTTCGCCGGCGCCCGTTTCCAGTTCGCGTAGATGGCGAAGAAGACGTGGATCGCCGCCCCTGCTTGTTTCTGACGTTCAGCAACAGTAAGTTCACCGGGGGCACCATGATGATTGCTCCGAAAGCCGAGATCAATGATGGTCTCATCGAATACGTGCGCTGGGGACTGATCGGCCGCCTGGGGCTGATTCGCAATCTGCCCAGGCTCTACGACGGCACGCACATCAACCATCCTTTAGCCGAGCGTAGAGCAGCAAAGCGGATTGATCTTCAGCTCGACGCACCGGTTGATGTGATGGTGGATGGCGAGGTGCTCACACTGCATTGCCAGAGCCTCGACGTGCTGCCCTCCGCGCTCAACGTCGTGGTATAAGAAATATTTCCATGCCTGAACAAAAAGGCGCCAAATTGCGCCAACAACCGGAAGCATCAGTTTGGCGCAAAGTTATCACCATTTTGCTGGTTGTGGCGGCGTTCGCTTTGGCGGCATATCTAGGATTTCGCAAGCGCGCCAGCCGACTGGATGCATTCGCACAGTGCCTATCGGCTAAGCAAGCCAAAATGTATGGCGCGTATTGGTGTCCGCATTGCGCCGATCAGAAGGAAATCTTCGGGCGTTCCTTTCGATACATTTCGTACGTCGAATGCGGCGTTCCAGGCTCGCGTGATGAAGCAAAATTCTGCGTTGATGCCGGCGTGAAGCACTTCCCAACATGGCAATTTGGCGATGGAGAACGCCGGGAAGGAACGCAACCCCTTCAGGCTCTGGGCCAGAAAACCGGATGCGGGTTGCCATGAGCGCCTGCTCGCGGCGGCTACTGCTGGTAATTTCTCTCCTCGCGATTTCCGGCATCGCAGTCTCTTCCGTTTCCCTCCATCACCACTACGGCAGCTCGAAAACTTCTTACTGCGACCTCGGAGAAAACTTCAACTGCGACATTGTGAACCGCAGCACCTACTCAACCGTGCTTGGGATCCCGGTAGCATTGATCGGAATTATTGGCTACTTCGGGTTGCTGGCACTCTCGACGGTTTGTCGCAGCAAGGTGGCAACGCCAATTCTCCTGCTGATCGCGTCGATCGCGGGGTTGGGATTCGCGCTCTATCTTACCTACATCGAAGGATTCGTTCTGGCGGCCTGGTGCGTTCTTTGCCTGTCCTCGCTGGCGTTGATATTTTCCATCTGCGTACTCTCATCGCTGTTGGTGGCGAGGAACCGGGCGCGTAATGCCTAAAGATTCTCTCCTGCTATTGCCTGTTCTTTAGATATTTGTCAAACCACTCCACGGTTCGGCGAATAGCATCAATGCGGTTCTCGCGCTTCTCGAACCCATGCCCTTCATTAGAGTAGTAGTGCGCCGCCACAACCTTGCCGTCCTTCTTCAGCGAATCCACTATCTGCTCGGCCTCTTCCTTGGGAACGCGCGGATCGTTTTCTCCCTGCAAGACCAATAGAGGCGCTTTGACGTTGTGGATGTATGTGATGGGTGAATCCTGCTCATAAATTTTTCGATCCTTCTCCGGATCTCCAAGCAGGCTTTTTTCGTATTCCTGAAGCTGAGCATCCTCGTGCTGCAACATGGTGAACCAGTTGATGATGCCGTACTGCTCGACCCCGGCGGCCCAAACATCAGGTGTTTTGCCGACCGCCATCAATGTCATATAGCCGCCGTAAGAGCCACCGGTAACGCCAATTTTCTTAGTATCAGCGTAGCCGGTTGCGTCCATGAACTTGGCCGCATAGACTTCGTCCTGCAAGTCACCCCCACCCAGATCTTTATAGTTCGCCTTCTGGAACTCAGTGCCATAGCCGGTTGATCCACGGACGTTTGGAGCAATGCAGATATAGCCGCGGGAAACGAACGCGGCGACTTGCGGGCTCCAGTAATCCACATGCTGGCCGGTTGGCCCACCGTGCGGCAGAACCAGCGCAGGATTGCTGCCATCTCTTTTCAAATTAAAGGGCACCCACATTAGCGCGCTGATCGTCTTACCGTCGAAGCTCTTGTAATGCACGATCTGCGCGGGTGGGAGAGGCGTAGTTTCGAGACTGGCGATGGCAGAAAACGTGAGTTGGGCAGCGCTGCGCTTCGCGATGTCGTAAACCCAAATGTCGGCCGGATACACTGAGCTCTCATGCGACATGAGCAGCCGGTTTCCATCCGGCGAAAATGCGGTTGGCGCGCTATCGAACGAGTTCAGCCCGGGCGGCAGTTCAATCTTCTCCGCTCTCATGCTGGCCCGGTCAGCCAGATAAGAATCAATTCTCCCGTCTTCATTCAACGTGTAAGTGAACGATTTGCCGTCGCGCGAGAAATCTGCCGAGCTCGCCTCCCATTTTGTGTCAGTCACCCATGTCAGTTTCTTGCTGGCAACGTCGAGCAAAGCAACATTCTGAAAACCATTTTTCTGAGTGGAAGTGATCAGGAGCGTCTTGCCGTCCGGCGAAGCCGAGGAGGCGGCATAGAGAATTTTTCCCTGGTGCGCTGTCAAGTTCTCCAGCTTGCCGGTTGCGACATCGATAGAGTACACGTCCGACTCCGGCACACCACTGGTCTCGCTGCGATTGGCAAACAGAATCTTGCCATCGGCACTCCACGCCACACCGTTCCATGAGTAAGTTCTTGTCGTTTCGTTCGTTAGCTTGCGAACTTTCCTCGTCGCCCAATCCAGCAGAGCAATGTCGTAGACAGTCGACTCCTTGGGCTTGTAATTCAGAGCCAGCGTCGCGCCGTTCGGCGACCAAAGGGGACTCTCTTCGCGAATCTCAGGGGTATTCGTGAGATTCACGATTTCGCCGCCCTCGGCGGGAACGGCATAGAGGTCCCACAGTTCGTTGCCACCCTTGTCCTGCTGATAGACGATCCACTTACCATCAGGCGACCATGCCGGGTTGAATTGGCGATCGTCAGACTGCGTGAGCTGAATTGGCCAGCTTCCGGCCGCATTGACCTTCCAAAGGTTCAGGCGGCCTGACATATCGGTTGTGAAGACCACCTGTTTGCCGTCCGGCGACCAAGCGCCTCCTGCAACGTTCCGCGTGTAATACAAATCGTCGATCGGAACCGGGTGGGCCGCCGGATTCGACGCAGACGCGATGAATTTGGGGTCAGTGATCTGGCGATCCTCAGGAGAAGATGCGCCGCAGATTTCGATGAGCAGAACTATAGTCGCGAAAATTCGCAGCGCCCGCATGGTAAGCCCCCGTGGCTCTAGATCCAGGAATTTGAGTGAACAGAAAAGAAAGCAAATCACGCTGCGCCTGCTGGCGTGAACGCGCTGCGCGAAAAAAGAAGATCTCTAACAGCTTCTGAGCGGCTGTGGGCCGTTAATCCGGCATCCTCACTGCACCTGGTTCAGCCCCGTGTAAATGAACAAGCCGGCAATCACCAGAAACACAAGGCCCGATGTAGCGCCTAAGACCTTCACCAGCGGGTTGATCTTGTTCACCTTGGCCATGAGCTCCCTCTGCTCCTCGGCCATTTGGGAGGCAGACTCGTCCAGAAAAAGCTGATCGTCTTCCTGCATGGTGAGGGTGCTACGGTAAATCAGGAGAACGACGAGAATACCGGTCAGAACGCCCCAGCCGATCAGCAGCCACGTGAGATAGGGAGGCATACGCCACCTCGGTACTGATGTCGAGCCGCTCCCGAGGAATCCGCCCAGTGTGAAGTGGGACCCCACAGACGGCTTCGGGTAATGGCCCCACGCAAATTATAGCCCCGCCAGGCAAGTCCGGGCGGGGTTTGTTGGATGCGACCGGAACTAGGGCATGTTCATCTAAGGGATGAGCACTTCACTTCAGGGGCTCCCTTTAGACTTCCTCCTGAAGAAGGCTTTGTTATAATTAGTTGGTACTTGAAGGAGATAGAAATGGCCACGACAACAACACCCGAACTAAAGCCTCAAGAGAAGAAGACAGCGCCGGTTTCGCTTACACCAAACGCTATAGCCAAAGTGAAGCAGATCATGGCGCAACAGAATCCGGCTCCTGCTGGCCTGCGGGTGGGTGTCGTAGGAGGCGGTTGCTCGGGTTTTTCATACTCCATGCAGTTTGAAAATGCCTCCGGATTGATGGATAAGGTTTTCGACATGGACGGCCTGAAGGTATACGTGGACGCCACCTCAGTCATGTACCTGAACGGCTGCGTCGTCGATTACGTCGAAACTCTGGAGGGCGCAGGATTCAAATTCGAAAATCCCAACGTCAAGAGCACCTGCGGCTGCGGATCATCTTTCAGCGTCTAAGGGTTCGAGTTTCCCTGATTTAGGAAGGCCTCATCGCGGCGATGAGGCCTTTTCTGCTATGCTCCCAGCTTTCTAACTGAAAACTGACAACCGGAAACTGAGAACTGGTTATTTCCTGGTCCATTCTTCAAATTTTCATCACCTGGGAGGAACCTCCATGAAGCCGCGTACATCGCTGTACGCAATTTCGGTTGCATGCATTCTTGCCGTGGCGTGTTTGCCTTGCGTTGCCGCTGATCGCCAGATCGCCATCACCATAGACGATCTGCCCGCCGGGGCGGCAAATTGGATGTCCGCAGCCGAAATCAACCAGATGACGGCAAAGCTGCTCACGCCGCTCCGAGAACAAAAAATCCCAGCTGTCGGTTTTGTGAATGAAAAGAAGCTGTACAAGACTGGAGAAGTAGATGAACGAATAAAAGCTCTCAACGTGTGGCTCGACTCCGGTTTCGAGCTGGGGAACCACACCTTCAGTCACGCCTCACTCAACCGGGTGGGATTGAAGGCCTGGGAAGAAGACGTTATTCAGGGCGAAACCGTAACTCGAATGCTTTTGACCCAGCACAATCTGAAGCTGAGATATTTTCGGCATCCGTATCTCGATACCGGACGCGATCTGCAAACCCGGCGCGAAGCGGAAGCATTCCTGGTGGATCGCGGCTACCGCATTGCCCCGGTGACCTTGGACGCCTGGGATTGGATGTACGCCGGTGCCTTCGACGATGCCCGTAAGCGGGGCGACACCACATTGCAGCAGCAGTTGGTCAATTCGTATCTTTCGTACACGAATGAGGTGTTCGCGTATTCAGAAAAGCAATCTAAAGATCTGATTGGCTACGAACCGAGACAAATTCTGCTCTTGCACGCCAATTGGCTGGAAGCCGACCACATTGGCGAATTGCTGGATGTGATCCGCAAACGTGGATACCGCTTCATTACCCTCGAAGAAGCCTTAAGCGATCAGGCTTACAGCTTGCCCGATGATTACATCGGCGAAGAGGGAACCGGATGGCTCGATCACTGGGCCATTACACGTGGCCAGCCGCCGCAGAATGCGCCAGCATTCCCGCAATGGGTGATTGATCGGTCGAAGGCATTGCCTCCTCATCCGCAGCCATAAGCAGCTCTACAGAATGCCAAATTGTTTTCGGAGCTATTGCTCGGGTGGAGGCGGCTGCTGCGGCTGCTGCGGTTGTACCGCCTGAGGTGGCGGATTCTGAGGCGAAGTTCCTAGCTGTACTCCCGGCCCGGAGGTAGTTGGCTGACCCGGTTGGCCCGTCTGTCCAACCTGAGGCGCTACCCCTTGCAAGGGCGGCTGCGCAGGCGTGTTCAGCAGACCTCCACGGTCGCTGTTGGGATCGTAAATAAACTGCCACTGATTGTAGTGATTCTTCTTGTTGAAAACGCGAATACTTTCTTTCTTGCTCGTGCTAACCACTCCGACGATCGGCCCTCCGCCGTATGTTTGTGGCGTGGTGTTCGCGTGGCCCGAGCTTCCCTGCGCCTGTGAGCCGGAATCTGGCTGCTGCGTGTTACCATCACCGCCCTGCGGGTTCTGCGCGGCGGCGTTCTGATTCTGGTCCGAGGTGCCGGCGGTTCCTTGAGTTGTATTCGTGATCCCACCGGCAGGGGAAGATTGCGCTTGTGCCCCAAGTGCCTGAGCGGCTCCACCCAATGTCGGCACCCCTGGAACGGCATTCACTCCATTCACCGGACTGGCGCCAGCGATACCGCCTCCGAACGCAAGCTGCACTTCTCCCAGGTGAAGAACCTTGAAATCCTGCCCGGTTACCGGATCTTTATAGCGCTTGCGCAGAAAGCGCATATTGTTCGTGTCTTCCAGCTCTTCAACCCGCATTGGGTAGCGTCCGAACTTTTTTACGTAGCGGCGCACCGCGCGGGAATACTGCACACCGCGATGGATCAGTTCTTCTTCCCGGTCTCGTTGGATCTGGAACGTGATGCTGGGTGCAACCGCGGCGGCTGCAATGGCCAGCACGGTTATGAACAACATCAGCATGAGCAGAATGTATCCCCGCTCGTTGCCGCGCTTCATCCGGGATGGAACTCTCGAATGCATGCGGGAAGAGGCTTTCTATCCCTGGGTGAGTGGAATACTTTGCCGGTTATTATTCAGCACATCTTCCACTTCAACTGCCATCGGCGAGATGCGCAGAACTTTGTAGCGGCGGTCGACAATGTCGCCTTCGGCCGCAATAAACACATCATCGCCTTGCGACAGGAAGACTCTCTTTGGCTCCCCGGGCTTATTGGCAAACCCAAAAAATTTCAGCGTTATCGGGGGCGGAGGTGGAGGTCCCTGTGGCACAGGTGGAGGGGTATTTTGAGCATGGTCAGTTGTGCCATTTTTTTCCGGCTTGGGGATTTCCACCACGTCACGGAAGATGTTCCGCCCTGTCCCTTCGTATTTGGTATCTTCGCTAGCCCTCAACCAGTCGTAGCGCAGCGTCGGATCGAGGGAACGACGGGTAGTATTCGTCTTTCCAGTAGGTTCGACAACGCGCCGAGTCGGCTGTGGTGCCCCTGTTACCGGAGATGTCGTTGGCGGCGCCGCCGCGGGCGTAGAGCCCGGGAAAAAGCGAACCACCACCAGCACCGCAGCCAGCGCAGTAAGGCTGAGCGCTGCGATTGTTTTGGTCCGATTTTCCGCTCCCATCTGCATTCAGGCGCTCGCCCTAAGATAAGTTTGCAGCTTCAACTGCAGTCTAACCACTCCGGCTTGCTCTCCACCCAGCTCGATGCTATTGATGATAAAGAATAAAGGGGCACGTTCCAGCGAATTGATAAAGCGGACAAGCTGCAAGTAATCACCGGAAAAATCCGCCTCGATCTCCACCGGACGTAGTCCGACCGGCTCCGGATCTTTAGCTCTATATTTGATCTCGCCAATCTTAACTCCGCTCTGTTTCGATAAGTTGGCCAGTGCTTCGGAGATCGCTGAGTCCTGCCCCGGCAGCCTCGTCTTATAAAAATCGTCGATCTGATGGCGCGCGGTGGTTATTTTGTCCCCAATATTGCGCAGCGGCTCAACCTCGCGCGTTTTTTGTTGCTGCTCTTTCCACAGCCGGTTGAGTTCTTCCTTCCGCGAACGCTGTGAGCCCACGATCGGAGAAAAGAACACCGCCGCCAGCGTCACGTTCAGGACCACGAGGGTCACGGTGGCGATTTGCAGCTTCCGCCGGGTTTCTTGAACTTCCGCCATTAAGGTGTATTCCGCTTGGTCTCGGCCTTGGGGCCTGGTTCCGGAACATACAAGGCAGTAATGTCAAACTGGACGGCATCCCCGGACGCTTGCGATTGTTGATTCCGCCATTGCTCGATTAACGTTTGCTGGAAACGTTGAGAGCTCTCCATGCGGCGCACCAGTTCCAGAGCGCGGTCACTAGAATCCCCAGCCACCACCAGCTTGATCTCGAGTTCATTGTCCGGCGCCATCGCCGGCCGAATCGAAACTACGTGCAGCCGGGGAGGCATTACTCGCTCCAGATCCTCGAATACTCTCGTCCACGAGAACGACTTGCGTTGAAACAACTCATTTACGAACTGTGAGCGGTCGCGAATACTTCGGTTCTCCGGCAGGTTCAACAGCCGTTCTGCGTTAGTCCGCTCCCTGTCGCGCTCGGCAATCTGTTGTTCGCGTTGCTTAATTAGATTGTGGTCGCTGCGGGCGCTAACAAATCCCGACACGGTGGTGTACACCAGCAGCAGCGTCAAGATGCCAAGCGCCGACAGGCCCAAACCCCATTGTTTCCAGAACCGGCGCGCATCCTGGTAGGGATGAGTGGCGAGATTGATATCAATGTGCATCGCTATGAGACCAAGGCGCCTACTACGCCCGCCATTCTCCACTTTGGAATCGTGTCCGCGCCGGAGCCTAACTGCGAAGCACTCACCAACTCCCGAACCTCGGCTCCGGTTTGCGCCGTGAGGGCGGGAGCAGCGCCGCCCGCTTCAGGCAGCCCGGCGACGAAAATCTGCTCGATGTTCAAATGATATGTGTCCTGGAAGAACACAACGGAAGGATAGACTTCCTCCGCCAATTGCTCGCCTGTAATGTTTGTTCCGCGGATGTTTTCAAGTGTGCGGAACAACAAAAGCTGCTGCTGGTCAAGAATGGCAATGCTTGTGGTACGCGCATCTACTTTGATGACCAGTGTGGGCCGACTAGCATCGGCTGCGCCCAGCGCCGCCAGCATGGACGGCATCACTACCCCTGGGTTATAACCCGCCTCACGAAATACTACCTCATAATCCTCGACCACATTGCTGAGCGCGACCGCCGCAATCACGCGGAGGCCGCTACGCGAAGGTTGGGCGTGATACGAGACCTTCGCTTTATCCATATCAAAGGGCAGCGACTTCTTTAGCCGGAAGCGCACCACACTCTCTGCTTCGTCGCGATTGTCGGGCAGAGTATCAAAATCGAGCAGCACCACACGCACAGCCGCGTCGGGCAGCACCGCAACCACGTCGCGGGATCGCCCACCCACATTCTCAAGCGCTTCGCGGATGGCTTGATAAACACCTTCTTTCTGCCGCAAGTTCGCTTCCAGCAGATCCGGAACCACGCTGCCAGAAGCCAGTTCCTCGGTTGCGCACACCTCGACTCTATGGCCGTTTTCCGAAAGCCGCCCCGCGAGCACACGATCTGCGGCAATCTCGCAAGCCAATTTCGGTCTCGATCCTGAATTGAAGCCACGATTCATCATGTGCCCTTAATCTATAAGTAAAACCTTAGGATAAATGAATTGCAATAGCTGGACGGGCACTGACCGCGATGACAAAAGGACGCTATCCGAGGAGCGATTCGAGCCTATGGCTAGCGCATGCTCTCTATAAACGTGACCTTATTGATCTCCTTCAGCGTAGTCAATCCCAGCCGGACTTTGTCCAGCGCCGACTCACGCAGGAACCGCATGCCCTCTTCGCGCGCTGCACGCCGGATTTCCGACGTCGGCTTCTTGGCCAAAATCATCTCGCGAATGCGGTCACTCAAATCCAGCAATTCATGGATCGCAGAGCGGCCCCGAAACCCTGTACCAGCGCACTCAATGCACCCTTGGCCCTCGTAGAAAGGTACCTTCGACCACTGCTCGGGATCAAGACCGCTGGCCTCAAGCACGTCCGGCGGGTAATGTACCACCGTGCGGCAGGAATTGCAGATTAGTCGCACCAGCCGTTGTGCCAAAATACAGTTCAGTGCCGAGACAAAATTGTACGGCTCCACGCCCATATTCAAGAAGCGGCCGATCACGTCGACCACGTTATTTGCATGGACCGTGGTGAAAACCAGATGGCCGGTCAGCGCAGACTGAATCGCAATCTGCGCCGTCTCGGTGTCGCGGATTTCGCCAACCATGATCTTGTCGGGATCGTGGCGCAGAATCGAGCGCAATCCACGGGCGAACGTCAGGCCCTTTTTCTCGTTCACCGGAATCTGCGTGATGCCGCGAATCTGGTACTCGACGGGATCCTCAATAGTGATGATCTTGTCTTCATCAGTCTTGATTTCGTTGACCGCGGCGTACAGTGTGGTTGTTTTACCGCTACCGGTTGGACCCGTAACCAGCACCATCCCGTACGGCTCAGCAATATAGCGGCGAAACTTGCGTAGATCGTCTTCGTCAAAGCCGACAACGTCGAGCGTGAGCTTGTGAAATTTCTCGCTCATCGACTCTTTGTCGAGCACGCGCAGCACGGCATCCTCGCCGTGAATCGAAGGCATGATGGAGACGCGGAAGTCAATGGGCCGCTCCGGCTGGCCGTATTTCACGCGAAAACGTCCATCCTGCGGCACACGCCGCTCGGAGATATCCAGCTCGCTCATCACCTTGATACGTGAAATGATTGTGGTGTGGTGCTCTTTGGCAATGGGCGGCATCGCCTGGGTCAGCACGCCGTCAATGCGGAACTTAATGCACACTGAGTCATCTTGCGTTTCGATATGAATGTCGCTGGCGCGCCGCTGAAGGGCGGTGAAAATTGTTGTGTCCACCAGGCGGATGATCGGGCTCATGTCACCTTGAGCCGTCAGCCGGTCAATAGAAATTGTCTCGTCGCCGGCTAATTCGTCTTCCCTGATCACGTCCAGCGTGAAGCCTTCACTGGCCGCTTCCAGCACGCGCTTGGACTGTTCCGTCTTCTTAAGAATCTCGCTGATCTGCCCCAGCGTCGAAACCTTGGTGACAATGCGTTTGCCCAAAAGCAAGCTGATCTCGTCGATCATCATCAACTGGCTGGGGTCAGCGATCGCGATCGCCAGGCGCCCGTCTTGCGTTTCATCCAGCGGCACGAAGTTGTAGCGGAACATCAGGTCCACCGGGATTTTCTTGAAAAGATCATGATGGAGCTGAAAATTATGCAAGTCCACGAACTCGCAGCGATAGCGGCGCGCGATGTCCTGGGCTTTCTCGAAATCATCAACGCGAGTCTGGGGCGCCGGCCGGCCTCCATTGCCGCTGTTTGCGAGCGTCGTTTTGTTTTCCGCAGTCGTCCTTGGCAACTCCATCTACCTAGCCCGGTCCTTTAATGAATGTTCGATCCCAAGGTAAAGATCGGCAGATATAACGAAATCAGTATTCCACCGACGACCACCGCCATCACAATCAGGATCACAGGCTCAATCAACGCCATTGCCGCTCCCAGAGCGGTCTGCACATCCTCTTCGTAAAATTCCGCCACCGAATTCAGCATCGCTGGCAAAGCTCCCGTGGATTCGCCAACCTCAATCATCTCCACAGCCAGATCAGGAAAAATCTTGCGTTCTTCCAGGCTTTTCGAAAGCGTCTGCCCCTCGCGTACTCGGTCCGCGGCTATCGCAACACTGTTCAGGATTTGCCGGCTGCCCATAGATGCCCCAGCCGTTTCCAGCGACGGCACAAGCGGCAAGCCGCCCGTCAGCAGAGTGGAAAGCATGCGCGAAAAATTTGCCACTTGATACTTCAGCCAGATATCTCCCAATAGAGGCAGCTTCAACACCGCTCCATCAATTCGTTCAGCGCCCTTATCAGTGTTCTTCCAGCGCCATACAACCAGGAACAGCAACACCAACGCGACGGCTACAAATGGCGCATAACGCTGGGCGTTGGTGCCCACTGCCAGCATAAATACCGTGATGGCGGGCAGCTGCGCATTAAGATTCTCAAAGAGCTTCGCAAACTGGGGCACTACGTAAGTGATCAAAAACATCAACATGCATAGCACTACCGTCACCAGCAGCGCGGGATAAACCAGCGAAACCGCCAGCTTCTTCTTGAACGTCAACGCCAGCCGCTGGAAGGCGATATAGCGACCGAGCACCTCTTCCATGTTGCCACTCTTTTCGCCTGCCAGCAGCGTGGTGGTGTAAATCTTGGGGAAAACGTGCTGGGCCGCGAAAGCATCTGAAAGCGACTCTCCGCCCTTCACCCGTTCGCGGATGTTTTGCAAAAGGCTCTGCAGATTCTTGTCTTTTTGTTTTCGGATGAGCAGATCGAGCGAATTCAGGATCGGCAGGCCCGCTTTGGTCAAGGTCAGGAACTGCTGGTTGAAGATGACAAACTGGCTCTGCTTGACTTTGCCTCCGCGAATCTGCAGCTTCCCGCCAACAAACATCCCGCGGGGTTTCACCCAATAGACAAGATAGCCCTGCTGCACGAAGCGCTCGCGCACCTCCGATTCCGAATACCCCTGCTCAACCTGCTGTGCCAGGCGACCGCGCTCGTCAGCCAGTTTGACTAAAAACTCAGCCATGAAACCGTCTACTCCGCTGCCCACCCAAGTCTAGCATTCAAAGCATTAACTCGGTGTCAA
>Ga0070717_10000782_pt1 | contig 20865 bp, 18 predicted proteins | sample LARL113metaG_FD_71366 | JGI IMG/M metagenome (GOLD analysis project Ga0070717, IMG submission 71366) | Corn, switchgrass and miscanthus rhizosphere microbial communities from Kellogg Biological Station, Michigan, USA - LAR L11-3 metaG | ecosystem: Host-associated > Plants > Roots > Rhizosphere ... | reverse complement strand
GCCCCCGGGCGGCCCCCGGGTGGCTCCCTGGCAGGGAATGGGATCGGGATCCGCTGGAGGCGAGGAATGGGACGGAAGAACTGGCAGCGTGGCTTCACGCTGATCGAGGTGGTGCTGGCCTCGGCCGCGACCGCGGCCGTGCTCGGGGCGATCTCCTGGGCGCTCTCGGCCGGTAGGTAGCGCGGCCACCGGGCGCTGACCGGGTGGCGATCGCCATCCTGGTCCTCGCGGGCCTCTACGCCGGCAGCCTCACGAACGTGCTGGCCGGACGCCGCGGCGCCGGCCAGCAGTACCGTGGTTCCGTGCTCTGGGGCAGGTCGTCGTGCGCCCACTGCGCCCATGAGCTGGCGCCGTGGGACCTGGTTCCGGTCGTGAGCTGGCTCCTCCTGCGCGGGCGCTGTCGCTACTGCGGCGGCCCCATCGACGACAGCCCGCTCGTGGAGGCGGCGATGCCGGCCCTCTTCCTGGCCTCGTACGTGGCCTGGCCCGCCTCGCTGCACGGCCTCGGCCTGCTCTGGTTCGGGGCCTGGCTGGCGCTCGGCGCGGGAGCGATCGGACTCCTCACGTACGCCGCCCGGCGCAGGGCGCGCAGGATGTCGCGCTAGCCGTGCCCCACCCCCGCCCGCCCAGCGCCCTGGCCGACCTGCGGCGCCTCCGGTCCCCCGCCACCAACGCGCTGTTCGCCAGCGGCGGCGAGCTGTATGGCGACGCGGTCTTCGGCCGCGACTCCGTCGAGGCGGCCGAGGACGTGCTCCACCTCCTGCCGGAGGTCGCCCACGACGTGATCCTCGGCCTGTCCCGTCTCCAGGGGGTCGTCGACGCCGACCCCGGCCTCGACAGCAACGAGGAGGAGCGCGGCAAGATCCACCACGAGCACCGGAGCCTGTACGTGGAGGGCCGCCGCATCTCGCCCACCTCGCAGCGGCTGCTGGAGGAGCTGTCCGCGCACTGGGGCGGCGACGGGACGAGCGTGACGTACTACGGCAGCGCGGACGCCACGCCGCTGTACGCGCGCCTGATCGCCCGCTTCTGCGCCCGGCACGGCCCGGCGCTGCTCGATGAGGGCCTGATCCGCAAGGACGGCCGGGCCACCACCGTCCGCGACTGCCTGCTGGCGGCGCTGGGCTGGATCTGCCGGCGCATGGACGCCTCGCCGCTGGGCCTGGTGGAGTTCCAGCGCCGGAACCCCAACGGCCTGCCCTTCCAGGTCTGGAAGGACTCGGGCACGTCCTACCTGCACCGCGACGGCCGCATCGCCAACTGCGATGCGCCGATCGCCGCGCTCGAGGTGCAGGGCTACGCCTACGACGCCCTCGTCGGCGCCGCCCGGCTGCTCGGCGCCGACCGGCCGGGCCCGGCCGGCGAGTGGCGGGAGCGGGCGCTGGCCCTCCGCGACGCCCTCCTCGAGCGCTGCTGGATGCCGGCGGACCGCTACTTCGCGATGGGCCTCGACCGGGACGCCGCCGGCGCGCCACGCCCGATCACGAGCATCGCGTCCAACGGGGCGCTGCTCATGGACACCGAGCTCCTGGACGGCCTGCCCGAGGCCGACGCGTGCATCGAGGGCGTGGTCCGCTGCGTCTGCGGGCCGGGGTTCCTCACCGACGCCGGCGTGCGCTGCCGCTCGCTCGCGGAGGTGGGCCTGATGGACTTCCAGGACTACCACGGCAGCTGGGCGGTGTGGCCGAAGGAGACGTTCGACGTGGTCAAGGGCCTCCACCGCCAGGGCCTGCACGGGCTGGCCCGCCAGGTCGGCGTCCGCCTCCTGAACGCCGTCAACGTCTCCGGCGCCAACGTCGAGCTGCTCTACGTCAGCCCGGACGGCCGGGTCCACTACGACTTCGCCGATCGCGACCCGCTGTCGGCCGCGCCCGCCGAGATCGCGGCGACGACCGTCCCGGAGGCGCCGCAGGCGTGGACCGTCACCGCGGCGCTGGCGCTGAAGTGGTTCGGCCGCTGGCCGGCGGGCGCCGCCGTCACCCCCGCGCGCGCCGCCCTGGACGCCGAGGTCCTGCGCGAGGTGCCGGAGGCCCGCGCGCTGTGCACGAGCGCCGAGCTGGGCGCGGCCTACGAGCGGCGCGGCGACTTCGTCCTGAACCGGGCGCTGGCGTCCGAGCGCGACCGCGCCGCCCGCGCGGGGCGGCGGACGGCGTAGCCGGCGTCAGTCCCCCTTTACCCTGGATGCGTGCAACTCCCCGTGATGCCGCCGGTCAGCCCGATGCTGGCCAAGGCGGTGCGTGACATCCCGCCCGGGATGCACTACGAGGCCAAGTGGGACGGCTTCCGCGCGATCGTGTTCCGCGACGGCGACGAGGTCGAGCTCGGCAGCCGCAACGAGCGGCCGATGACCCGCTACTTCCCGGAGGTGGTCGAGGCCGTCAAGGCCAACCTGCCCCGGCGCTGCGTCGTCGACGGCGAGATCGTGATCATCAAGGGCAGCCGCCTCGACTTCGACTCCCTCCTCCTGCGCATCCACCCGGCCGACTCGCGCGTCCAGCTCCTCGCCCGGGAGATCCCGGCCTCGTTCGTCGGGTTCGACCTGCTCGCCATCGACGACGAGTCGCTGATGGAGACCCCCTTCCGCGCCCGGCGCGAGCGCCTGGAGTCGGCGCTGGCCCGGGCCCGCCCGCCCGTGTACGTGGCCACCGGCACCACCGACGTCGAGACGGCCAGGGCCTGGTTCGACGAGTTCGAGGGCGCCGGCCTGGACGGCATCGTGGCCAAGCCGTTCGACGTGCTCTACCAGCCCGACCAGCGGGCGATGTTCAAGATCAAGCACGAGCGGACCGCGGACTGCGTCGTCGCCGGCTACCGCTGGCACAAGTCCGGCCCGGTCGTCGGCTCCCTCCTGCTCGGCCTGTACAACGCGGCCGGCGCCCTCCAGCACGTGGGGGTCGCCGCCTCCTTCCCGATGCAGCGGCGGGCGGAGCTGGTCGAGGAGCTGAAGCCGTACGCCATGGAGGACGTCAGCGGCCACCCCTGGGCGGAGTGGGCCCAGGCCGAGGCCCACATGACCGGCCGCATGCCCGGCGCCCTGAGCCGCTGGAACGCGAAGAAGGACCTCTCCTGGATCGCGCTCCGGCCGGAGCTCGTGTGCGAGGTGACGTACGAGCACATGGAGGGGACGCGATTCCGCCATACGGCGCATTTCCAGCGCTGGCGCACCGATCGCGACCCGCGCAGCTGCACGTACGAGCAGCTCGAGGAACCGGTGCGCTACGACCTCGCGGAGGTGCTGTCGGCCGGCCGCCGATGACGCGGCGTTTGACATGAGAGAACGGGTCTGCTAGGTTGCAGGGCGTTTCATACATTTCGCCAGTCTCTGGCGACTGTTTCAGAGGGGGGTAGACTCTGATGCCAGTCGACAGGCGGGCGCGTCCGCGCGCCGGCCCTCGCTGTCTCGTCGGAACGATCTGACCATTCCGATCGCTCACACGACCTGACGGCAGCTCGCGTCCGAGCACGCCGCCGGGTACGCGCCCAGCGCGACCCGAATCGTCGTGCGCGTTCGCGCGCCGGTGATGCACGCACGAGTGCACATCGCACGTACGAACCGCACGTAGTTTCGTGCGCACGCGCCGCGCGGAGATGCAGTCGTGGGTGACATCGACACGTCAACGCAACAGAAGCAAGGGGGGTTACGCAGTAGTGAGACTCAAGGTGATGTTCGCCGTCGTCATGGGGCTGCTGGCCGCGGTCCTGGTCCCGGTCTCGTCGCAGATCCGTGGCTCGATGCCGGGGCTGTCCGGCGCGCAGCTCACCGCCGCTTCCGTCGCGCGCACGGCCGTCTCCGCGGCGCGCGTGCGGCCCACCCCGACCCCGCCGCCGGCGCCGGCGGACAGCTGCGCGCTGATCGTGCCGGAGGACCCGCTCAGCGCCCGCGGGCTGGCCACGCCGTGGCAGCTCACCGGCAACGGCGCCGGCGCGTGCCACGAGGCCAACTCGGCCCAGTCCGCGTTCGTGGAGGGCGCCGTCCTCGACCCGGCCACCGGCAAGGTCTCGGTCTACGACCCGCTGGTGATCGACCGCGGCTCGCGGCCGGCCATCGAGCCGACGCGGCCGACCCTGCCCGCCGGGGCCGTGGTCGGGCTCTGGCTCGGCTTCAACGCCGCCAACCTCACCCTGCGCGGGCCGGGCGCCGCCTCCTGCGTCAACGGAGTGGAGGGCACGATCTTCGGCCAGAACGCGTTCTGCAACGCGACCGCGTTCTTCCAGGCCGCCAACGACGCGATCCAGTCCAAGAAGCTGGTCCCGCCGGCCCTCGGCACGGCCAAGGACGGCAAGCCCTGCCCCACGACGCGTGACTTCAGCGTGGTGGACCAGGACCAGTCCGACAACACGACGACCGTGTACCTGCAGACCAAGCGGGGCCAGATGGCCCAGAACACGCCGGCGAACGCGGCGAGGCTGGGCGGGGCCACCGCCGCGAAGAACGGCAGCGACGAAGGCCTGCTCGACCGGGCGGTCGACGCCGCGCTCGGCTGCACCCCGTGGACGGCCCCCGACCTCGCCGACAAGACCGGCAAGCAGCTCTCGACCTCCTGGCCGCTGAACGAGCTGATGGCGGCCGCGCGGCAGGCGGCCCCGATCGCGCTCGTGCCCGAGGGCGACCCGTTCGTGCAGGGCGCCAACGGCCCCAGCCTGAGCAAGCTCAACGCGTACCGGGCCGGCGTGGACCAGCCGATGGTGTCCTCGGTCACCCAGGCCAGCACGAGGACGTACTGCCAGAACCTGCTGCGGACCGGCCTGCCCCGGATCGCGGCCGATCAGAAGCTCACCCAGCAGGTGGCCTCGCCCGCTCCGGACACCGCCACCAACCTCTTCACCTTCCTTGCGACCCGCTTCAGCCAGGCGATCAGCAACGACGACGGCTTCCTGCACTGCCTGCAGCTGCTGAACGTGCAGAACCCCATCACGCTCCAGACGAACGCCGACGGGGTCACCACCGGCGCGACGATCGACCTCCGCATCCGTCCCGCGAAGCGATAGCCAAGGACGAGATGACCTACTCCATCGACCTTCGCGGCGTCTCCCGGGCGGGGAGACGGCCGCAGCCGCCGGCGCGCGAAGCGCCGGCGGCCCCGGTCGGACTCGCCGCGGTGCGGGTGCGTCCGGACGTGATCGACCCGCCGAGACCGGCGCCGGCAGCCCCGGTGCCGGCGCAGGTGCCGGCGGCCGGCGCCGTCAGGGTCGCCCGGCCGCTGCCCGCGTGGCGGCGGCCCGTCGGCGTGGCCCCCGGCGCGACCAGGGTCATGGCCGGCATGGCCCTGATCGCCGCCTACCTCGCGTTCTGCCTCGCCCCGCTGGCGATCGTCTCCATCGGCTCGCACACGCCCCACCGGCCGTTCCTGGTCGAGCTGTCCGTAGCGCTCGGCTACGTGGGCCTGGCGATGATGGTCCTGCAGTTCACGCTCGTCTCCCGGATCAAGTGGCTGGCGGCGCCGTTCGGCATCGACATCCTGCAGCGGTTCCACCGCCAGGTCTCGTTCGTCGCCCTGGCGTTCGTGCTCGCCCACCCGGCCCTGCTGCTGGCCCAGAGCCTGCCCACGTACCTGCCGCTGTTCGACCTGCGCACCGCCCCCTGGCGGGCCCGCTTCGCGGTGTCGTCGGTGGTCGCCCTCCTGCTCGTCGTCTTCGTCTCGATCTGGCGGCGGAAGCTGCGGCTCCCGTACGAGGTCTGGAAGGTCACGCACGGCGTGCTGTCCGTGTCCGTGCTGTTCCTGGCCCTCGCCCACATGGTCGGCGTCAACCGGTTCACGAGCAGCCCGGGCGGCAAGGCCGTCGTCGCCCTCGCTGCGGCGGTGATCCTCGGCGTCCTGGTCTGGAGCCGCCTGATCGCGCCCCGCCGGCACGGCTTCCGCCCCTGGCGGGTGGTGGACGTGATCCCGGAGCGCGGCCGGGCGGTCACGCTCGTGGTCGAGCCGGATCGCCACCCCGGCTGGTCGTTCCTGCCCGGCCAGTTCGCCTGGGTGACCGTGGGCGGCTCGCCGTACCGGGTGGACCACCACCCCTTCTCGCTGTCCTCACCGGCCGACGCCGACATCCGCGGCCGGGTCGCGATGACGATCAAGCAGGCCGGCGACTGGACGAAGACGGTCGGCTCGATCGACCCGGGCACGCGCGTGCACCTCGACGGACCGCACGGCTCGTTCTCGATGGACCTGCACCAGGCGCCGGGCTACGTGTTCGTGGCCGGCGGGGTGGGCATCACGCCGATCTACAGCATGATCGCGACGATGTTCCTCCGCGAGGACATCCGCCCGGTGACCATCTTCTACACGAACCCCGACTGGGAGAGCGTCACCTTCCGGGAGCAGCTCGACGAGCTGAGCGGGTACATGCCGAACCTCCGGGTCGTGCACGTGCTCAAGCAGCCGCCGCCGGGCTGGCAGGGGCCGTCGGGCCGCCTCGACGCCGACGTCCTGGCCCGCTACCTGCCCCGGCAGTATCAGACCTTCGAGTACTTCATCTGCGCCTCGCCGGCCATGATGGACGCGGTCGAGGAGGCTCTGCTCGAGCTGGGCGTGAGCGACTACCGCATCCACAGCGAACGGTTCGGGATGGTATGAGCGGCCACCTCTGGGCCAGCCGCCTCGTCGTCGCGGTCTGCGGCGTGCTGCTCGCCGTCTCCGTGGTGTTCGCCCTCCAGTGGAGCGGGCCGGCGAGCCAGCCGGCGGCGCAGCCCGCGCGCGCCACGCTGGCCGGCGCCGCCTCCGCCTCCAGCGCCTCCAGCGCGCTGTTCCGCGACGACTTCGAGCGCGACACCGTCGGCTCGATGCCGGCCGGCTGGACGTCGGACGACGGCCGCTGGTACGGCGTGGTCGAGGACGGCAGCCACGTCGTCCGCCACGCCGCCGGGCAGTCGTACGGCCACCTGGTGGCCGGTTCGCCCACCTGGACCGACTACGCGGTCAGCGCCCGGCTCCGGTTCACCGACCTCTCCACCGGCTTCGCGGGCGTGGCCGCGCGCTACCAGGACCGCGGCGACTACTACGCGTGCGGGGTCTACTACGACAGCGCGTTCCGGCTCTGGCGTGTCCGCGGCGGCGACGTCACCCTGCTCGACGCGCGGCGGATGGCCGTGGGCGCAGCCGGCTTCCACGACGTGCGCCTGGTCGTGCAGGGCGGCCGCATCTCGTGCGTCCTGGACGAGACGACGCAGCTGACCGCGACCGACGGCACGTTCGCGCGCGGGCGGATCGCCTTCGTGGCTGGCCCCGACGAGGCGGCCGAGCTCGACGACGTCGTCGTGACCGGCTAGTACGCGCCAGTACCGACTGGTACCATCCGGGTTCATGGACAGGGTTGCTCCCAGCGCCTACCCCCCGCCGGTCCGACCGGTAGAGGAGTTCATCGCCGAGCCGACCGATCCGTCAGGCGAGCGGATCGACGTCGGCGTCGCCATCGTCGGCGGGGGTCCGGCGGGGCTGGCCTGCGCCAACCGGCTGCTGCAGCTGCTCGCCGACGATCCCGAGCTGACCGAGCGCCTGGGCGAGGTCCCGGTCGCCGTCATCGAGAAGGGCAAGACGTGCGGCGCCCACAACCTGTCGGGCGCGATCCTGCGGCCATCAGCGATGGAGCAGCTGTTCCCGGACGTGCCGCGCGACCAGTGGCCGGCGTACGGCGACGTGCCGGGCGAGGCGGTCTACGTGGTGATGGACGGCACGCGGGCGGTCAGGATCCCGACGCCGCCGCCGTTCCGCAACCACGGCAACGTCGTGGTCTCCGTCAGCGAGCTGTCGCGCTGGCTGGCCCGGCGGGCCGAGGAGGCCGGCGCGTACCTGCTGACCGAGACGGCCGCGGCGCAGCTGCTGGTCGAGGACGGCGTGGTCCGGGGCGTCCGGTCCGGCGACAAGGGCCGCGGCCGCGAGGGCGAGCCGAAGGCCAACTTCGAGCCCGGCTCCGACCTGGTCGCGAAGGCGACCGTCCTGGCCGAGGGCGCCTGGGGCCACCTGACCGGCGCGGCCGTCCAGCGGTTCGAGCTCGGCGGCGCCGACCCCCAGGTGTTCGCGCTCGGCGTGAAGGAGGTGTGGGAGGTCCCCCGGCCGCTGACGAAGGTGGTCCACACGCTGGGCTGGCCGCTGCGCACGGCGGCCAGGTACCGCGAGTTCGGCGGCTCGTGGATCTACCCGATGGGCGAGGACAAGGTGTCGATCGGCTTCGTCTGCGGCCTCGACTACACGGACGCCACGATGTCGGTGCACGACATCCTCCAGCTGTTCAAGACGCACCCGCTCGTGCGCGGGATCCTGGAGGGCGGCAGGCGCGTCTCCTGGGGCGCCAAGGCGATCCCGGAGGGCGGCTGGTGGGCGATGCCGAAGCTGGCCGCCCCCGGCATGGTGATCTGCGGCGACGCCGGCGGCATGGTCAACGTGCCGGAGCTGAAGGGCATCCACTACGCGATGCACGCCGGCATCCTGGCCGCCGAGGAGATCTACCGGCAGTTGCGCGCGGACTCGACCGACTTCTCGGGGTACGACCGGGCGGTGCGCGAGTCCGTGATCGGGAAGGACCTGTTCCGGACCCGCAACATGCGGCAGCCGTTCGGCAAGGGCTTCTTCGTCGGCGGCCTGGTCACGAACCTGATGATCGCGACCGGCGGCCGCTTCCCGAACGGCCACTGGGCCCAGCACCGCGACGCCGAGGCCGAGATGTTCGACGGCGGCCGGTCCCGGACGTACCCGCGCCCGGACGGGACGTACACCTTCGACAAGCTGTCCAGCGTGTACCTCAGCGGCAACGCGACCCGGGACGACGCGCCCAACCACATCCGGGTCCAGCGCAAGGTGCCGCGCGTCGTGGCCGAGACGTGGACGTGGATGTGCCCGGCCGGGGTCTACGAGATCCAGGAGGGCAGCGAGGACGGCGACCTGGTGGACGTGGTGGTCAACCACACGAACTGCGTCCAGTGCGGCGCCATCACCGCCAAGGGGGGCCGGCTGACGGTCCCCGAAGGCGGCGACGGCCCCGCGTACACGAACACGTAGTTCCCCCCACCGGCCGCCGAGCCGGCCACCTCCCCGCGGCGGGGAGGTGGCCGTCTCTCTCAGTGGCTCAGGTGCTGATCTTGCCAGTGCCCGCGCCGGCGGCAACGATGCTCTGCACGTTCGCCGTCGGGTCCAGCGTGAAGCTGTACGGCGGGTTGGTGAACGTGCCGGTCTGCGTGATCTGGTTGGTGCCGCCGCCGAAGTCGTTGCCCGACTGGTTGACGAACCCGTCCACCGGGCTGTCATTGGTCGTCTCGATCGGCGTGCCGACGCTGCGGAACACGTTGTTCTGCACCAGCATCTGCGCGTTCTCCCGCGAGTGGACGCCGGTGCTGCCGTTCTGGAAGAAGTTGTTGAAGACGTGGCCGGTCCCGAAGCGCAGGCTCGGGGTCCGGGAATCGAAGTTGATGAACGAGTTGTGGTGGTACGTCACGTGGAGGTGGCCGGTGTCCTCGGACCCGTTGCTGTCCGAGTGCCCGACCAGCGACACCTTGAAGTGGTCGTGGATGGTGTTCCACGAGACGGTCACGAAGTCGCCCGCGTGGGTGATGTCCACGAGGCCGTCGTAGAAGTCCTTGCCGTTGTTCATGTCGCTGAACAGGTTGTTGTGATCGACCCAGATGTGGTCGCTGGTCTCGATGTGGATCGCGTCGCCGTCGCCGCTCGACGCGGTCACCTTCGAGATGTTCATATTGCGGATGATCACGTTCGACTGGCCCTTCATCTTGAGCCCGATCCCGGTCAGGCCCGAGTTGGCGCCGACGCCGAGGATGCTCTTGTTCGACGTGACCGTGACCTCGCCGGAGCCGGAGAACAGGCCGTTGACCCGGATGATCTCGGGCCCGCTGTTCGCCGCCTCGGTCTCCAGCGCCGACAGGCTGGTGACCGTCACCGTCGGGCCCCCGGCGCCGCCGGTGGTCGCCCCGTGGCCGTCACCGCTGATCGCCGCGTAGCCGATGAGCCCGGTGTCCGAGCCCCCGCCCCCGGTCGGCGTGGGAGTCGGTGTCGGGGTGGCCGTGGGCGGCGCGGTCGGAGTGGGCGTCGCCGTGCCCGTGGGCGTCGGCGTGGGCGGCGTCCCGATCGAGCTGACCAGCAGGTCGTCGAACGACGCCGTCGCGTGGAACGTGGAGAAGCCCACCGTCCCGCTCGGGAACAGGGAGCTGGTCCCCGAACCCACCTGGGCGCCGTTGACGAAGCCCGTCACCGTCGAGCCCGACACCTGGATCTGCAGCGTGTAGAAGGTCCCGGTGCTGACCGTGAGCGAGGTCGAGCCCAGGACGGTGACCGAGCCGCTGTCGACCGTCTGCAGCTGCGCCTGGTTCGTGTCGAGCAGCGCCAGGCGGTACTCGCTGGTCGCGCTCTGCACCCGGGCGTTCAGCGCGACGAACCGCGTGGCCGCGCCGAATGCGATCGGCTTCACGCGCGCCTGCACCGTGTAGTCGGTGAACGTGCTCCCCGGCGTGTACCAGGTGCGGGCGTCGTTGGCGTCCGACTTGGACTGCTGGTACACCTGGCTGCCGTCGGTCGCCAGGCCCCACGTGCCGCCCGACTTCGTCCAGCCGGTGAGGTCGCCGGAGTCGAAGTTGTTGCTGTACAGCGTGGCCGCCAGGGCGGCCGGGACGGTGACGGCGATCAGGGTCCCCACCACGAGGGCGACCGCGGCGCCGAGCACCCCGAGCCGCCCGACGATCCGGCGCGTTCCCCGCGCCTCTCCGGAGCTGTCCTTCACGCTCTCTCCCCTGTGTTTCAGGCGCCGATCTTGCCCGTGCCCGCGCCCGCGGTCACGATGCTCTGCACGTTCGCCGTCGGGTCGCCGGCGCCGCCGGTGACCGCGCCGTGGCCATTGCCGCTGCCTCCGTCGAGCAGTTCTTCACTTCTCTCCCTCCGACTGATGAGGTGGCTCACACGTGAGCCACGTGTACTTAGTGCACGAAGCCTACCCAAGGGCTGGCGAGCTGTAAAGAGGTGAACGGAGCCGGGCGGCGGGGCCCGAGCCGCGCCGCCCGGCGGTCAGGTCAGCTCGAGGGCACGCAGAGGCAGAGCGCGAACCGGTCGCGGGGGTCCGTGTACCACCGCGACAGGTCCAGGCCGCTCGCCTGGAGCTCCCGCTCGATCGAGCCGCGGGTGAACTTGACGCTGATCTCGGTGAGCAGCGCCTCGCCGGCCGCGAAGTCCACGACCATCCCCGCCTCGGGGATCGTCACCCGCTGCGGGGTCCGGGCCCGCAGGCGCATCTCGATGCGCGAGCGCTCCCGGTCGAAGCTCGCGACGTGCTCGAAGGCGCGGAGGTCGAAGTCCGCGCCCAGCTCGCGGTTGAGCACGCGCAGCAGGTTGCAGTTGAACTCGGCCGTGACACCCGCCGAGTCGTCGTACGCCGCCACGAGCTCGGCCTCGTCCTTGACCAGGTCCACGCCGAGCAGGAACGCGTCGCCAGGCTGCAGCAGCGCCCGGACCTGGCCCAGGAACCGCGCCCGCTGGCCCTCGTCGAAGTTGCCGATGGTGCTGCCCAGGAACACGACCAGCTGCTGGCCGTGGCGGGGCACCCGGTCCACGTGCATCGAGAAGTCGCCGACCACGGCGTAGACGGCCAGTCCCGGGAAGTCGGTGGCCAGCCGGCGCGCGGTCTGCTGGAGGAACGCCTCGCTGATGTCGAACGGCACGAAGCAGGCCAGGCGGTCGCGGACCGCCGGCTCGATCAGGAGCCGGGTCTTCTCGGCCGAGCCGGCACCCAGCTCGACCAGCGCCTCCGGCCGCACCCGGGCGATCACGTCCGGCGCGGCCTCGCGCAGGATGGCCGTCTCCGTGCGGGTCTGGTAGTACTCGGGCAGGCGCGTGATGGCCTCGAACAGCTCGGAGCCGCGCTCGTCGTAGAACCAGCGCGGGGGCAGCGACTTGGGGTCCGAGCCGAGGCCCGAGCACACGTCGCGGACGAGGTCGTCTCGCACCTCGCGTCCGAACGTGTGGATGGCGATGGTGATGGGCGCGAGGCTCATGACCGTTCGGCGTCCCGGGCGCAGCGGAACCCGGCGAAGATCTGCCGTTTCAGCCGCGAGTCCCAGTTGCGGAACGTGTTCCTGGCCACGCGTGGCCGCGTCGCCCACGAGCCGCCGCGCAGCACCTTGAACGCGGTGCCCCAGAACGGGGTCGAGTACTCCGCGTACGGGAACGCCCGGAAGCCCGGGTACGCGACGAAGTCGCCGCTCGTCCACTCCCAGACGTCGCCCAGCATCTGCTCGCAGCCGAGCGCGCTGGCGCCGCGCGGGTACGCGCCGACGGGGGCCTCGCCGAGGAGGTCCTGGTCCAGGTTGGCGTGCTCCGGCGTGGGCGGCTCGTCGCCCCACGGGTAGCGGCGGGCGCGGCCCGCGGCCGGGTCCCACGCGGCCGCCACCTCCCACTCCTGCTCGGTCGGCAGCCGCTTGCCGGCCCACCGCGCGAAGGCCTCGGCCTCGAAGTAGGAGACGTGACTGACCGGCAGCCGCGGATCGACGGGCGCGACGTGCCCGTAGCGGTTGGTGAGCCAGCACGGCCGCTCCCACCGCCAATGCTCCGGCGCCGCGATGCCGAAGATGAACCGCCACTCCCAGCCGTCGCGGCTCCAGAGCTCCTCCCGCTCGTACCCGCGGTCGGCGATGAACTCCTGAAACGCGCCGTTGGTGACCGGGAAGCGGTCGATCTCGAACGCAGCGAGCTCGACCTCGTGGCGGCCGTGCTCGTTGTCGTACGGCTCGTGGGCGTCGGACCCGATCGGGTACCGCCCGGCGGGGACGGTCACCATCTCCGCGCTGGTGGCGAGCCCGGCCGGCGCGTCGGGCAGGGCCGGCAGCACCTCGCGGTAGCGTCCGGGCGTGAGCTGGATCGTCTGGAGGATCGTCTCGTCGTGCTGGTGCTCGTGCTGGAGGATCAGGTCGTACACGAACCCGTCGCGCAGGAGCGGGTCCTCACCGTCGAGGTCGACCTCCTCCAGCAGCGCGAGCGCCTTCTCCCGCACCTTGTTCACGTACGCGGCAGCGCGCGGGCGGTCCAGCAGCTCGCGTCTGCCGCGGACCACGCGCGGGGTCTCGATGGCGTCGTACGTGACCATCAGCTCCTCGTCCATCGGTGGCGCCCCCGAGAGGCGCTGGACGAGCCACAGCTCCTCGAAGACGCCGATGTGGGCGTAGTCCCAGACCGGCGGGCTCATGAGCTGGTCGTACTGGGTGGTCAGCCGCTCGTCGTCGAGCGGCGCCAGCAGCGCGAGGGTGCGCTTGCGGGCTTCGTCGAGGTCGGCAGCGATCTGCTGCTTGCGATCCATGGGATGCGTTCCTCCGGCGGCCCGACCGCGAGCCGCACCTTGACCGGGATGGGCTCGCTAGCTGAGGCCGAGCAGGCGTATCCAGCCCGTCTTGCCCCGACTCCGGAATCTCCAGCCGTAGATCATCAGTCGCCTCCTTCCTGGCGTGGTTCCTATCCCTATTGCAACATGGTCTCAAAAGACCCGCGACGATCTCACGACGTAATCCTAGGGAACGGACGTTCGGGATGTCATGCGCACGATACTGCGCCGATGCTGAATTCGCCCTTCACGCCGGATGAGCTGGAGCGCTACGCAGCGGTCGCGATCGACCGCTGCCTCGACCTGCGCCCCGGCGAGCTCCTGCTGCTGCACCACGAGCTCGAGCACCGACCGCTGGCGATCGCCCTGGCCGAGGCCGGGTACCGGCGAGGACTGCAGGTGGACGACTGGGTCGCCGACCTCCTCATGCAGCGCGCCGAGATCGACTACGCCTCAGACCAGGTGCTGGGGCGGCTGACGCCCTGGCGCCGGGCCCGCAGCATGGCCAGGACCGAGGCCGGGGCGGCCGTCATCAGCATCGAGGGGCCCAGCGAGCCGGACGCGCTGGCGGCCTCGGACCCCGCCCGGATCGCGCTCCACCGGCGGCGCCTGGTCGAGCAGCTGCCCGAGCTGTTCGAGCGCTACGACGCCGGCTTCGACACCTCGCTGATCATCGCGTACCCCACCGCGGCCTGGGCCCGCCAGGCGTACTCGGAGCTCGAGGCGGACGCCGGCCAGCGGGCGCTGGCCGAGGACCTCCTCGCCTTCTGCCGCATCGGGCCGGAGGACGGAGCGGGCGGCGAGGCGCTGGACCGCCACATCGCGATGCTCCACGAGCGGGCGTCCGTCGTGAACCGGCTGCACCTGCGCGAGCTGCGCTTCCGCGGTCCGGGCACGGACCTCCACGTCGAGCTGACCGAAGACGCCAGGTGGGGCAGCGCGGACGAGACCAACGCGTACGGGCGGACGTACGTCGGCAACCTGCCCACCGAGGAGATCTACACCTCGCCGGCGGCCTCGGCGACCGAGGGCACGGCGCGCTGCACGATGCCGCTGGCCTGGCAGGGGCGCCAGTACGAGGACCTCCGCTTCGAGTTCCGGGGCGGCCGGCTGGTCCGGCTCGACGCCCGCACCGAGGACCAGCGCCAGGCGCTGCTCGGCCTGCTGGACGTGGACGAGGGCGGCCGGCGGCTGGGCGAGGTGGCGCTGGTGGACCGCAGCTCGCGGATCGGCCAGCGGGGCCGGCTCTACTGGAACACGCTGCTCGACGAGAACCAGGCGTGCCACATGGCGCTGGGCAGCGGGTTCAAGTCGTGTCGCATGGGGGGGCAGAGCTCGCCCGATCTCAACACCTCGCGGACCCACATCGACGTCATCATCGGGTCGCCGGAGGTCGAGGTGACGGGCAGGACGGTGGCTGGCGAGAACGTGCCGCTGATCGTTGACGGGGACTGGCGGCCGACCTGAGCAGCCGTGCATGCTCTCTGCATGAGCATGCGTGTCGGGGTTCTGGGGGTGGGTCGGATGGGGGCCTTCCACGCGCGAACCCTCGCCGACAGCCCGCTGGTGGCCGGGCTGGTCGTGGCCGACGAAGACCCGGAGCGGGCGGCGCGCGTCGCCGCGGAGGTGGGAGCCGAGCCGGCAGCCTCGCCCGCCGGCGTCTTCGCGGCCGGGGTCGACGCGGTGGTGGTGGCGGCGTCCACGCCGGCCCACGCCCGGCTGATCCACCAGGCGGCCGACGCCCGGCTGCCGGTCTTCTGCGAGAAGCCGATCGCGCTCGACCTGGACGCCACGGACGACGTGCTGGAGCACGTGGCGCGGGCGGGCATCCTGCTCCAGATCGGGTTCCAGCGCCGCTTCGACCCCGGCTACGTGGCCGCGCGGGAGGCGGTGCGCCGCGGCGACCTGGGCGACCTGTACCTGGTCCGGGCCGCCAGCCACGACCCGGCGCCGCCGCCCGAGGCGTACATCGCCGGGTCGGGCGGCATCTGGCGCGACCTGATGATCCACGACTTCGACGTCGTGCCCTGGGTGGTCGGCCAGGAGGTCGTGGAGGTGTACGCGGACGGGGCGGCGCACTCGGAGGTGTTCGACCGCTACGCCGACGTGGACGCGGCCGCGGCGGTGCTGCGCTTCCGGAACGGCCTCCTGGGCATCGTCTCGGGCAGCCGCTACGACGCGCGCGGGTACGACATCAGGCTCGAGGTCTTCGGCGCCCGGGACAGCATCGCGGTCGGTCTGGACGAGCGGACCCCGCTGCGCTCGGTCGAGCCGGAGGTGCCGGAGCCGGCGGCGCCGGGCTACGGCGGCTTCCTGGAACGATTCGCGACCGGCTACCGGGCGGAGCTGCAGGCGTTCCTGGAGGCGGTTCGCGACGGCCTGCCCAGCCCGTGCACGGGCGCGGACGCCCGCCGGGCACTGCGCCTGGCCCTGACGGCGGAACGGTCCCGGTCCCAGCACCGCCCGGTGGCGGTGTGGGAGGTGGGCTGAGGGCCGAACCCACCGCCGCCGTAGCCTTGGCTGCCATGCAGGACGGAGGATCGGCGGCTGAGCTGCTCGTCGCGGGGACGGACGCGACGTACGAGGCAGGGTTCCGCAGCGGCGACTACGCGCCCGCGGAGGACCTCCTCCAGGAGGCCCTGCGGCGGGCGCGGGCGGACGGGGACCGGGCCACCGAGGCGGGCGCGCTCGACCGGCTCGGCTGGGTGATGCACTTCCGGGCGCTCGACGGCAACCGCGCGGAGGCCGACACCGAGGCGGAGGAGTCCCTGTTCCAGCAGGGCCTCGCCATCCGGCGCGAGCTCGGCGACCCCGCCGCGATCGCCGCCTCCCTGTTCAGCCTCAGTCTCGTGCACCAGGTGCTGCGCCGCGACGCCGCCGCCGCCATGCCGTATCTCTGGCAGGCGCTCGACCTGGCCGAGGCGCACGCCGACGCTCTCCTGCGCTCCGAGTGCCACCGCCACGTCGGCTTCTACTACGCGCGCGACGACGTCCAGCCGGAGGAGGCGGTCCGCCACCTCCAGATCTCCCTGGAGCTGCGGCACGAGTGGGGCGACCCCCGCTGGATCCCCAGCGGCACGTTCGTGCTCGGCATGGCCCAGCTCGGCGCCGGCCGGGCCGCCGAGGGCGTCGCGCTGATCCGCCAGGCCGTGGCCGAGAGCCGCGACGCCGGCCTCTCCGAGCACCGGACCAGGGGCATGGAGGATTGGCTCCGCCGCGCCGAGGCCGGCGAGACCCCCTGGCACGGGTGACCCCGCCCGCGTTCCAGCCCTTCGCGCTCGAGGAGTGGCAGTCCCGCCACGAGCAGGACGTGGAGTTCCCGCTCGCGGACAGCGGCGTGGCGCCGGTCCGCCTGCGCGAGCTGGTGGAGCTGGGCGCCGACCTGGACGCCCTGCTCGACCTGCCGCTGCACTATCCGGAGGTCAACGGCACGCTGGCCCTCCGGCAGCGGATCGCCGCCCTGTACCCGGGCCAGACGCCGGCCAACGTGCTGGTGACGGTCGGCGCCGCCGAGGCCAACGCGATCGTCGTCGCCACGCTCACGAACCCGGGCGACGAGGTCATCGCGATGACCCCCTCCTATCCCCAGGTCGAGGGCATTGCCCGCAACCGGGGCTGCCGCGTGCGCACGTTCGGCCTCGACCCGGACGACGGCTGGCGGCCCGACCTGGCCGCGCTCGACGCCCAGTCGACTTCCGCGACCCGGCTCATCGCCGTCTGCAACCCGAACAACCCGACCGGCCGGGTCCTGGACGCCAGCGAGATGACCGCGATCGCCGCGGCCGCCAGCCGGACCGGCGCCTGGCTCCTCGCGGACGAGGTCTACGCCGGCACCGAGCGGACCACGGACGCCGAGACCCCGACGTTCGTCGGCCGCGCCGAGCGCGTGATCGCGGTCAACAGCCTGTCCAAGGCGTACGGCCTGTCCGGCCTCCGGCTGGGCTGGGTCGTCGCCCCCGAGGACGTGATCGAGGCCCTGTGGCGGCGCCACGAGTACCTGACGATCGCGACGTCGGCGCTGAGCATGGCGCTGGCCGAGGCCGCGCTCGCGCCCGGCGTGCGAGCCCGCCTGCTGGCGCGCAGCCGGGCGCTCGTCCGGCGCGGCGCCGACGTGCTCACGGCGTGGGTGGCCGCCGAGCGCGGCCGCCTCTCGATGGTCGAGCCGGCGGCCGCGGCGTTCGGCTTCGTCCGCGTTCACACCGGGGAGGGCTCGCTGGCGCTGGCCGACCGGCTGCGCCGCGAGGCGAGCGTGCTCCTCGCGCCCGGCGCCGTCTTCGGCCTCGACGACCACCTGCGCATCGCCCACGCCCTGTACCCCGACCGCCTGGCCGAGGCGCTGGAGCGGATCAGCCGGCGGCTGACCTGACCTGACCCGTCGACGGTGCCTGGTGCGCGCGATATAATGCCAACGCACTAATTCGATGGCACCAAGAAGGCTCTCACGCAACCTGCTCGCGTACCTGGTCCTGAACCTCCTGGCCGAGGCGCCGATGCACCCGTACGAGATGAAGCGCCTCATCCACCTGCGGGGCAAGGACTGGCTCGTGCCCGTGAACCTCGACTCGCTGTACCACGCCATCGCGCAGCTCCAGCGGGCCGGGTTGATCGAGGTGGTCGAGACGAGCCGCGAGGGCCGGCGGCCGGAGCGGACCGTCTACCGCGCGACCGACGACGGCCATGAGGAGGTGCGCGGCTGGACCGCCGACCTGCTGACCGAGGTGCCGTACGACGAGTTCCCGAAGGCCGTCGCGGCGCTCTCCCACCTCCCCGCCCTCCCGCCGGGCGAGGTCCAGGAGCACCTGGAGCGGCGGGTGCTGAACCTCCAGGTGATGATCGCGACGATCGAGACCGGGCTGGGCGCGGCGGCGGGCAAGCTGCCGAGGGTGCTGGTGGTCGAGGCCGAGTACGCGCTCGCGCTCAAGCGCGCGGAGCTCGAGTGGGTGCGCGCCCTGATCGACGACCTGGCCAGCGGCCGGCTGGCCTGGGATCCCGAATCGCTCCTCGCCCTGGCGAACCAGGCGCGGACGGAGCACTGAGCGGAAGGAGCGTTGTTCGTCATGTCCATCATCGAGACCCGCGGCCTGCGCCGGACGTTCGGCCGCCGCGGCCAGGTCGTCGAGGCGGTCGCCGGCGTGGACCTCGCCGTCGAGGCCGGCGAGATCTTCGGCTTCCTCGGCCCCAACGGCGCCGGCAAGACCACGACCCTGCGCATGCTGACCACCCTGCTCACGCCGTCCGGCGGCGAGGCGACGGTCGCCGGGTGCGACCTCCGGCGCGCCCCCCACCGCGTGCGCGAGCGCATCGGCTACGTCGGCCAGCAGGGCGGCGCCGACCTCCAGGTCACCGCCCGCTCCGAGCTGGTGCTGCAGTGCCGGCTGCACGGCATCCCGAAGGCGCAGGCGCAGCGGCGCGCCGCCGAGCTCCTGGCCCTCGTGGACCTGGAGGCGGCCGCCGACCGGCGCACCGGCACCTACTCCGGCGGCCAGCGGCGGCGGCTCGACATCGCGATCGGCCTCGCCCACCGGCCGCAGGTCCTGTTCCTGGACGAGCCGACCACCGGCCTCGACCCGCAGAGCCGGGCCCGCGTCTGGGACGAGGTGCGCCGGCTGCGCGAGGACGGCGTGACCGTGTTCCTGACCACCCACTACCTGGACGAGGCGGACGCGCTCTGCGACCGGCTCGCGATCATCGACCAGGGCCGCATCGTCACCGAGGGCACGCCCTCGGACCTCAAGCGCCAGATCGCCGGCGACGTGGTCACGCTGTCGCTGGGCGGCGAGGCGGAGCGCGGCCTGCTGCTGCTCCGCGCCCAGCCGTTCGTGCGCGAGGCGGTCGCCGAGGACGGCGTGCTCCGGCTGACGGTCGAGCGCGGCGAGTCGGCCATGCCCGCCATCCTCCGGCTGCTCGACGGGGCCGGCCTGGAGCTGAACGAGATCGCGCTCACGCGGCCCAGCCTGGACGACGTGTTCCTGCGCCAGACGGGCCGCTCGCTGCGGGAGGTGGCGGCGTGAAGCTCCTGAAGGACACCTGGCTCGTCTTCCAGCGCCACATGGCGATCTTCCTGCAGAACCCGGTGTGGGTGATCATCGGCCTGATCCAGCCGCTGCTCTACCTGATCCTGTTCGCGCCGCTGCTCAAGTCGATCGCCGCGATGCGCGGGTTCCCGCCCGGCGGCGCGTACAACGTGTTCGTGCCGGGCCTGCTGATCCAGCTCGGCCTGTTCAGCGCCAGCTCGGTCGGCTTCGGCCTGATCCACGAGCTGCGGATCGGCGTGATCGAGCGCATGCGGGTGACGCCGGTCAGCCGGGTGGCGCTGCTGCTGGGCCGGGCGTTCCGGGACGTGTTCACGCTGCTGGTCCAGGCGCTGGTGATCATCCTGCTCTCGCTGCCGTTCGGCCTGAGCATCCACGTCACCGGCATGGTCGTCGTGCTGGGCCTGCTGGCCCTGATCGGCATGCTGTTCACGTCGCTCTCCTACGCCGTCGCCCTGTGGCTGAAGAGCGAGGACTCCTACGCTCCGCTCGTCTTCACGGTCACTCTGCCGCTGCTCCTGCTCTCCGGCGTCCTGCTGCCGCTGAGCCTGGCGCCGGACTGGCTGCGCGCGGTCGCGGCGGCGGACCCGCTCTCCTACGCCGTGGACGCCGCCCGCGCGGTGTTCAACGACCACCTCGGCGACGTCAGCGTCATCAAGGGCGTCGCGATCATGGCCGCGCTGGCGGTGCTCGCCGTCACGGCCGCGGCGCGCTCGTTCGGCCGCGCGGTGGCGTAGACGGCCGGAGGTCGAGGTGTACGCTGAGACAGGGGTATCGCGGTATCTTCGAGCCGCATGTACGGTCCGGTCATCCACGGCAGCCACTTCAGCCTGCGCCCGCCGCGTCTGGACGATGCCGGGGCCATGGTCGGCTGGTTCGCGGACCCCGAGGTCACCGCGCGCCTGTCCATGCGCATGGCCGTATCCCTCGAGGGCGAGGAGGCGTGGATCCGGGGGGCCGAGGAGGCCCGGGACTCGATCGTCTGGGTGATCGAGCACGAGGACCGGCCCGTGGGCACCACGGCCATCGGCGCCATCGACTGGGTCAATCAGCACGGCACCACCGGCACGCTCATCGGCGACAAGACGGTCTGGGGCCGGGGCATCGCCCGGGAGCTGATGCGCCTGCGCGCGGACTACGCGTTCACGCAGTACCCGTTCGGCAAGCTGAAGTCCGGCTACCTGGAGGGCAACGAGGCCAGCCGGCGGGCCCAGCTGGGGGCCGGCTACCGGGAGGTCGGCCGGCTGCGCCGGGAGCACTTCCGGGACGGCCGCTGGCTCGACCACGTCCTCACCGAGCTGCTGCGCGAGGACTGGGAACGCGCCCGCCATCCGCACACCAACTTGTAATCAGTAGCCTGTCACCGCTTTCCCAGCGCTTCACCTGGGGGGCTCAGGCTGGGTAGCAGGGTGCGCATCGCCTACGTCACTGAAACGTGGTTCCCCTCGATCAACGGTGTCGTGACGCGCCTGGGGGCGACCGTCGCGGAGCTGGCGAGCCGCGGGCACGAGGTCCTCGTCGTCGCTCCGCACAT
>Ga0070717_10000780_pt1 | contig 20882 bp, 11 predicted proteins | sample LARL113metaG_FD_71366 | JGI IMG/M metagenome (GOLD analysis project Ga0070717, IMG submission 71366) | Corn, switchgrass and miscanthus rhizosphere microbial communities from Kellogg Biological Station, Michigan, USA - LAR L11-3 metaG | ecosystem: Host-associated > Plants > Roots > Rhizosphere ... | reverse complement strand
GTCTGGACCTTGAACCAAGAGGCTATGATCGACGTTCTGCAACAAATCAAACCTAAGATCGTCATTCCGATGCATATCTTCGCACGCGCGACGTTAGACAAATTCTTGGCGCGAATCGGAGATCTCTACGCGGTGCGGAATGCATCCGGTGGCACCGTCGTTCTCTCTCGGGCGGAGCTGCCAGAAACGGCAGAACTTTTGGTGTTGCCCGGCGGGTGATTTGGAACTTCGCCTAGCCTAGTGAGATTATAGGCGAAGAGCGCCAGCGGGGGCGGGTCTACTTGGAGTATGGCTAGCCAGTGAGCGAAGGGCTTCGTATCTATAACCTATTTCCGACATTGGCGGGGACGACCAGGCAATGGATCGCACATCTGCCGCGGATCGCGGCGATGGGTTTCAACGCCGTCTATGTCAATCCGTTTCACTATCCGGGCTTTTCTGGAAGCTTATACGCTGTCAAGGACTATTACCGGCTCAATCCTCGCTTCCGCGGCAGCGACACGGGCGACGACGGGGCGCTGTTGCGCCGGTTTGTCGACGCCGCTCGTGATCGCGGGCTGCGGGCGATCATGGACCTTGTCGTCAACCATACTTCAAGGGACAGCGAGCTCGTCGTCAGTCAGCCGCATTGGTTCGCCCGCGACGCGCGCGGCAACGTCGTCTCTCCGAACGCGACCGATCCTGCCGATCCCACCCGAAAGACCATATGGGGGGATCTCGCCGAGCTCGATTACCGGACGCCGCAACAACGTCAGATCCTCGGTTTCTTCCAAGAGCTGGTGCGCTATTACATCGGGCTCGGTTTTGACGGGTTTCGTTGCGATGCAGCCTATAAAGTGCCCGCCGAGGTGTGGCGCGGTCTGATCGCTGACGCCAGGACGGCGTGTTCGGATGTGGTCTTCTGTGCCGAGAACCTCGGTGCGCCGAAAGAGGCGGTCCTGGACCTTGCCGATGCCGGGTTCGATTATCTCTTCAATAGCGTCAAGTGGTGGGATTTCGAGAGCACGTGGCTGCTGGAGCAGTATGAGGAGTTTCGGCATATCGCGCCCTCGATCGGCTTTCCCGAGAGCCACGATACCGACAGGCTGGTCAATGACCTCGTCGGCGCCGGTATCGCGGAGACCGAGATAGAACCCCGCTATCGGCAGGCTTATGGCTTCGCGGCGGCTTATTCTACCGGCGTAATGATGCCGATGGGGTTCGAATACGGGTGGTCGCGTCGCCTTAATGTCGTCAGCGCCGGCGAGGTCGAGCCGGAGGTCAAGCGATTTGATCTGAGCGAGTTCATTGCCGAGGTCAATGCCATGAAGGCGGCCATCCCTGCCCTGAACGAAGAGGGTCCGCAGCGCCTGCTGAGCAATCAGGATGACCCGCTGGTGGTGCTGGAGCGGCGGACCGAGACCGGTGCGGAGCGCGCCTTTATCCTCGTCAATACGCTTGACGGCGAAGCTCGATACTGCGAACTCGAAGAAGTTCGGGTCGTAGTCGAGCCGCTCGACGTTCAGGTTTTGCAGGCTGGTCTGGGTCCCTTGGAGCGCCCCGCCTCGCATCATCCGTTGTGGCGGGCCGAATCGCGGATTCAAATTGAGGAGGTCTATCCCGAACTCGACGGCGGCCGTTATCCCGTCAAACGGGTTGTTGGAGATCTGTTAGAGGTCTGGGCCGATCTCTTTCGCGACGGGCATGACCAGCTGCGTGCCGTCGTCAAGTACCGGTACGAGGATGGGGATTGGCGCGAGACGCCTTTTACTTTTTACGACAATGATCGCTGGGTCGGCCGCTTCCGGCTCGACGCGCCCGGCCTATGGCGCTACACGATCGAAGCCTGGACCGATCATTTCGAAAGCTGGCGCGACGAGATCGAGAAAAAACGCGCCGCCGAGCAGAGTATCGAGCTCGAACTCGTCGAAGGCCGGGCCATCGTCGAGCGCGCGTTGGAGCAGGCCCCGCGCGGCGATGCCGCGCGTCTGCGGGAAGTGCTGCGCGATTTTGACGATAGCGACACTGTCCTTCGGACCGAGCTGCTTCTTTCGCCCCAAATCCGCGATTTGATGGCGCGCTGCTCGGTGCGCGGTGATGCGGTCCGTTATTCCCGCGAACCGGAGGTAGTCGTCGACCGCAAAGCGGCACGCTTTGCGGCATGGTATGAGATGTTCCCGCGCAGCCAGGGGTCAGAGCCCGGCAAAAGCGCCACATTCGACGATTGCATTGCGCGACTGCCCGAGATCGCGCGCCTCGGCTTCGACGTCGTCTATCTCGTTCCGATCCATCCTATCGGCCGCGTCAACCGCAAAGGCAAGGACAACAGCACCGTGGCGGAGCTCGGAGATCCGGGCAGTCCCTATGCCATCGGTTCGGTGGAGGGCGGGCATCGAGCCGTCAACCCCGAACTCGGCACCTTGGAGGATTTCCGCCGGTTTGTGCGTGCCGCAGCGGAACTCGGGATGGAAGTGGCACTGGATTTCGCGATCCAGTGCGCGCCCGACCACCCTTGGGTGCGCGAGCATCCCGAATGGTTCCGATTCCGGCCGGACGGGACGCTCAAATATGCCGAAAATCCGCCGAAAAAGTACGAAGACATTGTCAATGTCGACTTTGACAATCCGGACCGTGAAGCGCTATGGACCGAACTGCGTGACACCATCCTGTTCTGGGTCGGCGAGGGGGTGCGGACATTTCGCGTCGACAACCCCCACACCAAGCCGTTGCCGTTCTGGGAGTGGCTGATCCGCGAAGTCAAGGCGCTCTGCCCGGACGCGATTTTCCTCGCCGAGGCATTCACCCGGCCCAAGATGATGCGGGCGCTGGCCAAAGCGGGGTTCACGCAGTCCTACACCTACTTCACCTGGCGCAACACGAAATGGGAATTGACCGAATACCTGACCGAGCTGACGGGATACCCGGCAATGGAGTACTTCCGCCCGAACTTCTTTACCAACACACCCGACATTCTGCCAGTTTTCCTGCAGGAGGGCGGCCGGCCGGCATTTCGCGTTCGCCTCGTGCTGGCTGCAACCCTGTCGCCGGTTTACGGCATCTATAACGGTTTCGAACTGTGTGAAAGCACGCCCATCCCGGGGCGTGAGGAATATCTCCATTCCGAGAAGTACGAATATAAGGTGTGGGACTGGGACCGTCCGGGCAATATCAAGGATGATATTGCTACCATCAATCGCTTTCGCCGCAATAATCCGGCAATGCAAGATTTTCTCAACCTGCGCTTTCTAAACTGCAGTGATCCCAATATCCTTGCTTATGCGAAAATCTCTGTAGACAGGGCAAATGTCGTGATCATCGTCGTCAATCTGGATCCAAACAGCGCGCATGAGGACACAGTGGAGCTGCCTCTGGCTGAGCTCGGCTTGCCGGGTGATGCGGAATTCTCTCTCGAGCACGCGTTCACCCGCCAGGCGGTGACCTGCCGCGGCGCGTATCAGCGCTTCCACCTCGACCCCGAAACCAACCCCGCCCTGGTTTTCCGTTTGCTCCCTGCTGACGCCGCATGACACCTCCAAACGACGTTGCCACCCCGCTGGCTGACAGCGGCACAATCGCGCGCACCGTGACCTCAGACTCGCTGTGGTACAAGGACGCGATCATCTATCAGCTGCATGTCAAGGCCTTCTTCGATGCCAACGATGACGGCATCGGTGATTTTGAGGGACTGCGCCATAAACTCGATTACTTGCAGGATCTCGGCGTCACTGCGCTGTGGCTGTTGCCGTTTTATCCCTCGCCGCTGCGCGACGACGGCTATGACATCTCTGACTACCGGAACATCAATCCTTCCTATGGCGGGATGCACGACTTCAAGATGTTCGTGCGGGAGGCACACCGACGCAACATTCGGGTGATCACCGAGCTCGTTATTAACCATACTTCGGATCAGCATCCCTGGTTCCAGCGTGCGCGTCGCGCAAAACCCGGATCGAGGCTGCGTGATTTCTATGTGTGGAGTGATACCGACCAGAAATTTCCTCAGACCCGCATCATTTTCGTCGACAGCGAAAAATCCAACTGGGCATGGGATCCGATCGCGCAGGCTTATTATTGGCACCGCTTCTATGCGCACCAGCCCGATCTGAACTTCGACAATCCGCGAGTATTTCGAGCTGTCGTCGACATCATGCGGTTCTGGCTGGATCTCGGGGTCGACGGCATGCGTCTCGACGCTGTGCCATACCTGATCGAGCGCGAGGGGACGATCAACGAAAACCTGCCCGAAACCCATGAAGTGCTACGGAAACTGCGCCGCGAGCTCGATACGCGCTACCGCGATCGCATGCTGCTCGCCGAGGCCAATCAATGGCCGGAGGACGTGCTGCAGTATTTCGGCGCAGGAGACGAATGCCACATGGCGTTTCACTTTCCGCTGATGCCGCGCATTTACATGGCGATGGCCACCGAGGACCGTCATCCGATCGCCGACATCATGCGGCAGACGCCGGATATTCCTGACACTTGCCAGTGGGCGGTGTTCTTGCGCAATCACGACGAGCTGACGCTCGAGATGGTGACCGATCGCGAGCGTGATTACTTGTGGAACTACTACGCCGCCGACCGGCGCGCCCGCATCAATCTCGGCATTCGTCGCCGCCTCGCGCCGCTGATGGAGAACGATCGGCGCAAGATCGAGCTGTTGAACGCGCTATTGATCTCGATGCCCGGGACTCCGGTATTCTATTACGGCGACGAGATCGGCATGGGTGACAATGTCTTTCTCGGTGATCGCGACGGTGTGCGGACGCCGATGCAGTGGTCGTTCGACCGCAATGGCGGATTTTCCCGCGCCGATCCGGCCCGGTTGCATCTTCCGCCGATCATGGACCCGGTCTATGGGTTCGAGGCGGTCAATGTCGAGGCGCAGAGCCGCTCTCCGTCATCGCTGCTGAACTGGCTGAAGCGACTGATCGCGGCACGTCGCTCAAAGCGTGCATTTGGGAGCGGTACCCTGCGGTTCTTATATCCGTCGAACCGCAAGGTCATCGCCTATGTGCGTGCCTTTGGTGACGAGATTGTCTTCTGTGTCGCCAATCTGTCGCGGTCTCCCCAAGCGGTCGAACTGGACCTTTCGGACTGGCGTGGACGGCAGCCGGTCGAGCTGCTGGGGCGCAGCGCGTTTCCGCCGATCGGCGAATTGCCGTATATGCTCACTTTACAGGGCTATAGCTTTTTTTGGTTCGAACTGCTTCCCAGCGCTATCGAGACGGCAAGCCTGCGGGCCGCGCCGCCCGAATTCTTCACCTTGGTGATGCCGCATAGCTGGTCCGACCTCTTCCGCCAGCCCAATCTGCCACAGCTCGAGAGCGACGTGATTCCCCAGTTTCTGCCGCGTCAGCGCTGGTTCGGGGCAAAGGACCAGCGGGTCAAGGCAGCTTCTGTGTTGGCGCACGGCGAGATCGCCGGACTGGCGGAGGAGGGATCAGGACAGCAGAAGTTTTTGGCCGGGGTGGTGGAGGCACAACTCGCACGTGGCGGGCGGCAGCGCTATTTTCTTCCCCTGGCGGCCATCTGGTCAGCTGCAGAGACCGAGATGCGGCAAGGGCTGATCCCGGCCACGCTTGCCGAGCTGCGCCAATTTCGCCGCGAAGGGGCACTGGTCGACGCCCTGTCGCAAGACGGCTTTTCATTAGCGATGATGGAAGCGATCCGGCAGGAGGCGACGATGCCGCTCGAAGGTGGCGAGATCCGCTGCCGCAAGACTCTGCTATTCGACCAAATCGTGCCGCCCGAGCGCCTTGCGGTTCGCCGGAGCGGAGCGGAGCAGTCGAACAGCTCGGTGATCTTCGACGATTACGGGATGCTCAAGGCCTACAGGCGTCTGCAGCCCGGTCCGCATCCCGAGATCGAAATGTCTCGATTTCTTGTCGAGCGCGCCGGGTTCGCCAACACGCCGCCGCTTCTGGCTTTCATGGAGCTGGATCTCGACAGCGACAACGGGCCGGAAGCGCACGCACTTGGCGTTCTGTTCGGCTTTATCCAAAATCAGGGAGATGGCTGGACGCAAGCCTTGGACTATCTCACTCGATACCTCGACGATGCGTTGGTATCGAGCGGCGCCCGCCCGTCCGACCTACCCGATCCTGATGTTTTCTTTCTGTCACTATCGCGCCAACTCGGGCTGCGCACCGCCGAGATGCATCGAGCGCTGGCCGAGCAGGGACACGATGATCCCGATTTCGTCCCTGAACCCATAAGCGCCGCGGATATTTCCGAATGGCGGCGGGACCTCGCGGGCGCCGCCGCCGACATGCTGTCCAAATTGGAGCGCGAGCGCGCGAAACTTCCGGCCTCGAGCCAGGATCTTGCCGAGCGGCTCCTTGGACAGCGGGAGAGTCTCTTCCGCCAGATTCGCGTGCTGATCCCGGATGAGGTCGAGGCCCAAAAAACTCGTTTTCACGGGGACTTTCACCTCGGCCAGGTGTTGGTCGTCAAGAACGACTTTTTCATAATCGATTTCGAGGGCGAGCCGGCACGGCCTCTGGCAGAACGCAGGCGAAAGAGTTCGCCGCTGCGCGACGTCGCCGGAATGATCCGATCTTTCGATTACGCCAGCTTCACCGCGGTACGGCAACTCGCCGAAGCACGGCCCGCGGCGGCGCCGAGGATGACGCAATTGGCCGAAGCCTGGCGGCACCGGGCGGTGGACGGTTTCCGCGCCGCTTATCGCAAGGCGATGCGCGGTTGCGCGGCATATCCGGCGAGCAAGACACAGGCACGCACCATGTTGGCGTTCTTCATGCTCGAAAAGGCTGTCTACGAGGTCTCTTATGAATTGGCGAACCGTCCCGGCTGGGTCGACATTCCGCTGAACGGTGTCCTCGGCATTTTGGCCAGGATGGAGGGGGCTGAGCGTGCTGCGGCAGCGTGAGCCGGAGGTCGAGGCGATCGTTGCGGCCCAGTGCGGTGACCCGTTCTCGTTTCTCGGCATGCACCGCACTCCGGATGGAATACGCGTCCGGGCAATGCTGCCCGGTGCCCGGGAAATGTCGGTCGTCGATTCGGCGACAGGCAAAATCGCGGCGAACGGCGTCCGGGTCGATCCGGAAGGCTTCTTTGTTGCCACCATTGCCGATCGCAAAGAACCCTTCCGTTATCGGCTGCGAGTATCGAGCGGCGGCATTGAACATGAATTCCACGACATCTATCGCTTTCCCCCGGTTCTGGGCGAGCTGGACATCCACCTCCTTGCCGAAGGCAATCATCTCGCCAGCTATAGCAAGCTAGGCGCGCATACGCTTTTGCATGAGGGTGTCGAAGGTGTGGCGTTCGCCGTGTGGGCGCCCAACGCCCGCCGGGTCAGCGTCGTCGGCGATTTCAACGCTTGGGACGGCCGGCGGATGCCGATGCGAAATGTCGGCGGGTTCTGGGAATTGTTTGTGCCGGGCCTGCGTCCCGGTCAGCTTTACAAATATGAGATTATCGGGGCGCATGGCCAGCTCCTGCCCCTAAAGGCGGACCCCTACGCCGAGCGAGCGGAGAAGCCGCCGAATACTGCATCTGTGATCGCGGATCCGTCGCGTCATGTGTGGCAGGACGGACAATGGATGGCGGAGCGCTGGCAACGGAATGATCGCGAAGCGCCGATCTCGATCTACGAGGTCCATCTCGGTTCGTGGCGACGCAATCTTGCCGAGAACGGCCGGTACCTGACCTACCGCGAACTTGCCGACCAGCTAGTCTCCCATGTGGCGGATCTGGGATTCACCCATATCGAGATCATGCCGGTTACCGAATATCCGTTTGACGGATCGTGGGGGTACCAGCCGATCTCATTGTTTGCGCCGACCAGCCGGTACGGGACGCCCAACGATTTCCGCACCTTTGTCGATGCTTGCCATCGCGCTGGTCTCGGCTTGCTGCTCGACTGGGTTCCGGGCCACTTCCCGACCGACCCGCATGGCCTCGGGCGGTTCGATGGGACAGCGCTTTACGAACATGCCGACCCGCGGCAAGGGTTTCACCCGGAGTGGAACACTCTGATCTATAATTACGGTCGCCGCGAAGTGGCCAATTTCCTATTGTCGAGCGCGCTTTATTGGTTGCGCGAATTCCACATTGACGGCATCCGGGTCGATGCCGTCGCGTCGATGCTTTATCTCGATTACAGCCGCAGCGAAGGGCAGTGGATTCCGAACGCTTTTGGCGGACGCGAGAACCTCGAAGCGATCGCGTTTCTGCGGCGAATGAACGAATTGGTGTTCGGAGAAACTGGTGCAACCTCAGTGGCCGAGGAATCGACTGCCTGGCCGATGGTGTCGCGACCCACCTACGTCGGTGGGCTCGGCTTCGGGTTCAAATGGAACATGGGGTGGATGCACGACACGCTGAACTACATGGCGCTCGACCCGATCCACCGAAAGTACCACCACAATAATCTCAGTTTCGGATTGCTTTATGCGTTTCACGAGAACTTTATCTTGCCGCTGAGCCATGATGAGGTCGTGCACGGCAAAGGATCGTTGATCGGCAAGATGCCGGGAGATCAGTGGCAGCGGTTTGCCAATCTACGAGCGTACCTCGGGTTTATGTGGACCCATCCCGGCAAGAAGCTCATGTTCATGGGCGGCGAATTCGCGCAAGAGCGTGAATGGAACCACGATATCGGCCTCGATTGGCAGTTGCTCGGCGAGCCTTTGCACGAGGGCATCCGCCGGCTGGTACGTGATCTGAACCATATCTACCGCGGCACACCCGCATTGCACCGCCTCGATTGCGATCCCGACGGGTTCCGCTGGATCGACGTCGCGAACGCGGCGGAAAGCATAATCTCCTATGTCCGCCATGGCCGAGCTCCGCAGGAGCTCGCGGTCATCGTCTGCAACTTTACACCGGTACCGCGCGAGAATTATCGCATTGGCGTGCCCCGCGCCGGGCGCTATCGCGAGCGCGTCAACACGGACGCAGTGGAATATGGCGGCAGTGGGGTCGGCAACGCTGGCGAGGTCCATACCGAACCCCATCCGATGCATGGCCACCCTCACTCGATATGCTTGAAAATACCACCGCTCGGGGCTCTGATCTTCACCCCGGATTGATAGCCACCGGCGGACCTCTATACCTATGACGCAGCTCGAGCGCTGATGCCGTCGCCGTGGAAGGTATGGCCGGGTCGTGCGCACCCGCTCGGGGCGACTTGGGACGGCGAGGGTGTCAATTTTGCGATCTTTTCAGCCCATGCGGAGAAAGTCGAGTTGTGCCTATTCGATCGTTCTGGAGGGCACGAGGAAACACGCATCGTATTGCCCGAATATACAGATGAAGTCTGGCATGCGTACTTGCCGGACGCCCGTCCAAACCTGCTCTATGGCTACCGCGTCTATGGGCCATTCGATCCCGCCAACGGCCATCGCTTCAACCCGCACAAGCTGTTGATCGACCCCTACGCCAGGGCCCTCCAGGGCCGGGTCCGCTGGGGCGACGCCATTTTCGGCTACCGCATCGGTAGTCCGCGCGAAGATTTGTCATTTGACCGGCGCGACAGCGCGCGCAATGTCCCGAAATGCCGCGTCGTCGAGTCGGCTTTCACTTGGGGTGAAGATCGCCGTCCGCAGTCAACTTGGGAAGAAACGATCATTCTCGAGTTGCATGTCCGCGGCATCACGATAAAACATCCCGATGTTGAGCCAGGGCAACGCGGCACATTTGCTGGTCTCGCCTCTCCGGCGATGATCGACTACCTAGTCGATCTCGGGGTCACTGCGGTCGAAATGATGCCGATCCATGCTTCGATCGACGACCGTCATTTGATCGAGCGTGGGCTCGTTAATTACTGGGGCTATAACACTATTGGGTTTTTTGCGCCGGATCCACGATTTCTGTCCACGCCGTCGATTGCCGGGTTCAAGACCGCAGTAAAGCGACTCCACGACGCGGGCATCGAAGTCATTCTGGACGTCGTCTACAACCACAGCGGCGAGGGTAACCATCTCGGCCCCACCCTGTCGTTTCGCGGCATCGATAACGCGTCCTACTATCGACTCGAAAACGATCACCGCTTTTACTTCGATGTGACCGGCACCGGCAACACGTTGAACCTTGATCATCCGCGGGTGTTGCAGCTGGTTATGGACTCGCTGCGTTACTGGGCGTTGGAGATGCACGTCGACGGTTTTCGCTTCGATCTGTGCACGACGCTCGCCCGTGAGAACGGTGATTACGGGCAGGGCGCCGCGTTTTTTGACGCGATCAGGCAGGATCCGTTGATGGCTGGGCTGAAGCTCATTGCCGAGCCTTGGGATCTCGGCCCTTATGGGTATCAGCTCGGTAATTTTCCGCCCGGTTGGGCCGAGTGGAATGGGCGGTACCGAGATACCGTCAGGCGCTTCTGGAAAGGCGACAAGGGTCTCGTTGCCGATGTCGCCTCACGCGTGGCGGGCTCGTCCGATATCTTTGGATACCGCGGCCGACGGCCTTGGGCGAGCATCAATTTCATCACCGTCCATGACGGTTTCACATTGCAGGACCTGGTCAGCTACGACAACAAACACAACGAGGCCAATGGCGAGGACAATCGCGACGGGACCGACGCGAATTACAGCTGGAATTGGGGTGTCGAGGGGCCAACCGACGATCCGCAGATCATTGCCATGCGCGACCGTCAGAAACGCAATTTCCTCGCCACCCTACTGCTGTCGCTGGGCACTCCGATGCTGCTTGCGGGCGACGAGATCGGACGGACGCAACGAGGCAATAACAACGCCTATTGTCAGGACAACGAGATCTCCTGGACCGACTGGGAAAATATCAGACCGGAGGACGAGGAGCTCGCCTGGTTCGTCCGCTACCTGATCCATCTGCGCCGCCGCCACCGCGTCTTCTCGCGCCCTCGCTTCCTGCGCGGAGAAGTGCTCTCCGAGGCGGGGGTCAAAGACATCACGTGGGTTACCCCGTCGGGGAAAGAAGCCGCGGCCGAGGATTGGAACAATCCGATCGCGCTCTCTCTTGGTTACGTTTTGAGTGGGGCGGCCGGTGAATACTTCACTCCGGGCGGTCAGCGCGATATCGACGAGAGCTTTTTCGTCATGATGAATGCCTATCATGAGGACCTGGAATTTCGCTTTCCGGTTCTCGCCTCGCCGATGTCCTGGGAGCCGCTGGTCGACACCTCGGAGCCGACCGGGCGAGTGACGGATGTAGAGCTCTATGCGCCGGGAGAGGTCTATCGGTTGCAGAGCCACTCTTTTGCATTGTTCATCAACCGGGCGCCACGACCGGACAACGGTCAACGGACGAAACTTGCAGCCGGTGCCGTGCTGTTAGCCGACAAGGGCGAGCCGGGTTTCACTGCGGCCGCGGCCCGCGGCTAGAGGAGGACAATGCGCCGCCACCGTGAACTTCCCTTCGGTGCCGAGCTGACGCCCAATGGGGTACGGTTCCGGCTGTGGGCACCACGGGCCACCGCAGTGTCGCTGCAGCTGGATGCGGTGGACCCGGCCGGACTGCCGATGGCGTGCGAAGGGGACGGGTGGTTCACGCTGTCGACTGCCTTCGCCGAACCGGGGGCCCGCTACCGCTATCTCATCGACGGCCAAGCCTTTCCCGATCCTGCTTCGCGCTATCAGCCCGACGGCGTTCATGGCCCGAGCGAGGTTATTGATCCGGAAGCGTATGACTGGAGCGATCTCGGCTGGCGGGGTCGCCGCTGGGAAGAGATCGTGCTGTACGAGCTCCATGTCGGCACCTTCTCCGAAATCGGCGACTTTGCTGGAGCAGTCCATCATCTTGACCATATCGCCGAGCTCGGTGCGACAGCGGTCGAGTTGATGCCGATCGCGGCGTTTCCAGGAGGCCGCGATTGGGGCTATGACGGTGTGTTCCTTTACGCCCCGGCTTCGGCATACGGCCGCCCAGACGATCTCAAGCGCCTTGTCGAGGCCTGCCACCGGCGCGGTCTCGCGATCTTCCTCGACGTCGTCTACAACCACTTCGGCCCCGAAGGTAACTATCTGCCGGCGATCGCTCGCGATTTCTTCACCGACCGCCACGAGACACCGTGGGGATCCGCGATTGATTTCTCAGGGCCCAACTGCCGGCCGGTGCGGGATTTCTGCATAAACAATGCGCTCTATTGGCTGCAGGAGTTTCATTTCGACGGGCTGCGTTTTGATGCCGTGCACGCGATTTTCGACGAGAGCAAGCCCGACATCTTGGAGGAAATCGCACAGACGATAAGACAGCGCATAACTGACCGGGAAGTTCACCTCGTACTCGAGAACGACCGGAACGAGGCGCGCTATCTGCGGCGGGCAGACGGTCGTGTGACCCGTTACAACGGCCAATGGAACGACGATCTCCACCACATTCTGCATGTCCTCGTGACCGGCGACACATCAGGTTATTACGCCGACTATGCGGTCGAGCCGGCCAGGTATCTTGGCCGCGCCCTCGCCGAGGGGTTCGCCTATCAGGGGGAGCCTTCGCCGTTTCGCGGCGGAAAGCCGCGCGGGGAATCGTCTGGTGAACTGCCCGCCACCGCTTTTGTCGGCTTCCTGCAGAACCATGATCAGGTCGGCAATCACCCCCTTGGGACGCGGATCGCCGCACGGGCCGAAGAAGGCCCTCTGCACGCCGCCGTCACCATTGTGTTGTTGTCGCCGCAGATTCCGCTGCTGTTCATGGGCGAGGAGTGGGCGAGCGTCCGGCCGTTTGCGTTCTTTTGCGATTTCGAGCCTGGCCTTCGCGACTCGGTTCGTGACGGGCGCCGCCGGGAGTTCCCTCACTTCCCGGAATTTCAGGACGCGGCCGCCCGTGAACGAATCCCGGATCCGACGGCTTTGTCGACATTTGAGATGTCTCGGCTTGACTGGGCCGACCAGACCGAAGAAGTTCACGCCGGCTGGCTAGCACGATATCGGTTGCTGCTCGGGATCAGAGCTCGAGAGATTGTACCCCGACTCTCCGGTATGAGATCTTTCGCAGGAGTATATCGGGTGCTCGGGACGAAAGCAGTCGGCGTTGAATGGCGGCTAGGCGATGGCTCGCTCCTCAGCCTCCTCGCCAATTTTGCGGATAAACCCCTCCAAGTGCGGCGGGACTTCCCAAAAGGTCGAATGATTTATTCGTCTGCCGAGCCGGGCGCGCCCTCCAGCGCTGCTTTTTTTATCGCAGTAAAACAGAATGAGCTTCGAGCCTAATTTGCCACTCCCCCGCACTGCGGGAGAAGACCAGCCGGTCGCATGAGCGATCGTGTCACCCTCCTGGAGCTCGCCGGGCTAATTGGTGTCGAGGCGCGTTACACGGACGCGCTAGGTGAAACCCGAGAGGTGTCTAACGATACATTGCTGGCTCTGATCGCTGCTTTTGGCTTGCCGTCCGACCCGGTAATAGCCCGAGGCGAGCTGGAGGAGAGGCAACAACATCTGCCGCTCGGGCTCGATGCAGCCCATGTGATGCATGCCGAGGACACGCGGCCCGAGATCTCGCTGCGCCTGCCTGGGGGTTGCGCCTGGGTTGACTGGACCTGCCATCTCGAAGACGGTCGCGAGCGTTCGGGCCGAGTCCTGGTGAACGCGGACCCCAACGAAGCACGGTTCCTGATGCCGCTGCCGGCCGGTTTGCCTTGCGGCTACCACCGCCTCGAAATCCTGGCCGGCAGGGTTCCGGCTCGCACCCATTTGATTGTCGCCCCCGATCGCTGTTATCTGCCTACCGAGCTCGGGCCGGACGGGCGGAGCTGGGGGCTAAGCTGCCAACTCTACGGTCTTCGCAGTGCCCACAATTGGGGGATAGGAGACTTGACCGATCTCGCGGCGCTCGCCCGCGCCGCGGGACTCCATGCTGCTTCAGTGGTCGGCATCAACCCGCTGCATGCGCTGTTCGCCACCGAGCCGCTCCATATCAGCCCCTATTCGCCGTCGAGCAGGATCTGGCTCGATTATCTTTACATCGACGTGACGGCGGTGCCCGGATTTGGTGAGGACGAATCTGTGCACGCGCTGTTGCGAGAGGAATGGTTCGGTGCGACGCGTTGGGCCGCCTGCTCGGCCGAGTTCATCGATTACGGCGCAGTCGCGGCGTGCAAGCGGCCGCTGCTGGAAGCGCTGTTTCGCCGCTTCCAGTTGCGCGAACTCGGCGCCGGCGGAGCCGCGAAGAGCGTCTCCGGGCAAGCGTTCCGGGATTTTCAGCACAGCGGCGGACAACCACTTGCTGACTTTGCCGTGTTCGAGGCGTTGCACGAGTACTACTTTGGTGAAAAAGGTGGTTTCTCGTGGCAGAGCTGGCCGGCACCAATGCGCAATCCGCGGTCGCCGCAGGTAGCCGACTTTGCTGCCGCCCGCCGAGACCAAGTCGAGTTCTTTCAGTTTCTGCAATGGGCGGCCGACCGGCAGCTTGCAGTGGCCGCGTCTGTGGGCCGCGAGGCGGGACTGTCGATTGGCCTCTATCGTGATCTGGCAGTTGGAGCTGATCCGAATGGGGTCGAAGCCTGGGCGGATCAGGAGCTGGTTGCGCCGGGAGCGACAATCGGCGCGCCCCCCGACGCTCTCAATCGCAGCGGACAGAATTGGGGTTTGGCGCCGGTAAACCCTTTGGCGCTGCGGCGTCACGGTTTTGCGCCGTTCATCGCCTCATTGCGCGCCAATATGCGTCACGCCGGGATTTTGCGAATCGATCATGTCATGTCGCTCAGCCGGCTGTACTGGATCCCCCAAGGAATGGAGCCGAGAGCCGGTGCTTATGTGAACTATCCGTTTGAGGATCTGGTCCGGCTCGTTGCTCTTGAGAGCCAGCGGAATTCCTGCGCTATTGTTGGTGAAGATCTCGGAACTGTGCCCGCGGGTTTTCGCGACAGGATGCAATTAGCCAGCATACTCTCATATCGGGTCTTTGTCTTCGAGCGCGGGGATGACGGCGCTTTTGCGCGGCCGGTCGAGTACCCCGCGCTAGCGGCGGCCTCGGCGGCGACCCACGACATCGCCACCCTTAAAGGGTTCTGGCTCGGCGCCGATATCGCTTGGCGCCGGCGTCTCGGCCTCTATCCTAATCGGGACGCGCAGGAGGCCGAGGCGGCCGAGCGTAGCCGGGATCGTGGCCTGTTGCTTAAGGCGCTTGTCAGGGAAGGATTGCTCACATCGCCGCAAATACAGGAATTCCTGCCGGATGGTGGTGAGCCGGTCTACTCGACCGTATTGGGGGAGGCCATTCTTACCTATCTCGGCCGCTCGCGCGCTCGTTTGATGCTGGTTCAGCTCGAGGATGTGCTTTCCGAGAGGGAGCAGGCGAACCTACCCGGGACCACTGATGCTCACCCCAACTGGCGGCGCCGATTGTCCCGAACTCTCGAGGAGATTGTTGCCGGCGCCGAGCTGCGCCGAGTCGCAGAGCTGGTCGAGGAGGCGCGCCTCCTCTCCGCCAGAGGATGAGCGGGATTGTCTGATAATTTCGCCGCCATTCGCGCCACCTATCGACTGCAATTCCATCGCGGATTCACCTTTCGGGATGCGACCGCTCTGGTACCCTATCTCGCGGGTCTGGGCATTAGCCATATTTATGCCTCCCCGATCATGGAGGCGCGACCGGGCTCGACCCACGGCTATGACATCGTCGATCACAACCGGCTGAATCCCGAGATCGGCACCGAGGCGGATTTCCGGGCGCTCGTCGATGTGCTCCATGCGCATGGCATGGGGTTGATCCTCGACTTCGTTCCCAACCATATGGGTATCGGTAGCGACAATGCCTGGTGGCTCGACGTTCTCGAATGGGGCCAGGATTCGCCGTTTGCGGCTTATTTCGATATCAACTGGGATCCGGTTCGCCCAGATCTCAAAGGCCGGGTTCTGCTTCCGGTGCTGGGCGATCACTACGGCATAATCCTCGAAAAGGGCGAGATTGCGCTGCGCTTCGATCGCGAGGCGGGGAGCTTCAGCGCATGGTATTTCGAGCATCGCTTTCCGATCTCGCCCCGCTCCTATTCGATGATCCTCGAAGCCGGGGGCGAAGCGCTAGCGGGTCTGGCGCGCGAATTCCAGACGATTGACGAATGCCGAACTGGCAACGCGCGTGAGCGCGCAACCGAACTGAAAGAATGGCTCGCCGAGCGCGCTCGCGAGCCGGGGTTTGCCAGCGCGATCAATAAAGCGCTGGCACAGTTTGCCGGCGAGCCCGGTAATCCGCCGAGCTTCGAGCCGTTGCATCGGCTGCTCGAGTTGCAGGCCTACCGGATTGCCTATTGGCGTGTCGCGGCGGAGGAGATCAACTACCGCCGGTTCTTCAACATCAATGAGCTTGCCGGCTTGCGCATGGAGTTGCCCGAGCTGTTCGAGAAGACGCATCGGCTGGTGTTCAACCTGATCGAGCGCGGCGACGTGCAAGGTCTGCGGATCGATCACATCGATGGGTTGTTTGACCCAAACGCTTATTGCGAGCAGCTGCAGCAATGTTTTGCAGGACGGCTTTACGTCCTGGTCGAGAAGATTCTGGCGCGCTACGAAGTCCTTCCGCCGTGGCCGGTAGCAGGGAGCACAGGCTACGATTTCATCAATCAGGTGCTCTCGATTTTTGTCGATCCCGCTGGCGAAGCGCCGATGACTCGTCTCTACCGCCGGTTCTCCAATGGCGGCGACAGCTTCGATGATGTGCTTTATGTCTGCAAGAAACGCATCACGCAAGTGAACCTTGCGAGCGAGGTGAACGTGCTCGCTAACGAGTTTCACTGTCTGTCGATGCACGACTGGCGCACCCGCGATTTTACATTGAATGGCACGCTGTCTGCGCTCGACGAGGTGCTAGCAGCATTTCCGGTATACCGAACCTATCTGTCGCGAGAAGGCGCCAATGCCGATGATCATCGCTATATAGAATGGGCAATCGCCCAAGCAATGAAACGATGGCGCGTTCAGGACCTAAGCATTTTCGATTTTCTGCACGGCGTGCTCACCGGTCAGTGGGAGCCGCAATTCCAGGCCGATGCCGACGAGACGCTACGGGTGGCGATGCATTTTCAGCAGGTGACCGGCCCAGTCATGGCGAAGGCGGCCGAGGACACCGCGTTCTACCGTTTTTTTCGGCTGTTGGCGCTGAACGAGGTCGGCGGTGACCCGCGCCGCTTTGGCATCTCGGTCGCTGCGTTTCATCACGTCACTCAGGAACGCGCTCGCTCCTGGCCGCACGCCATGGTGACAACGGCGACGCACGATACCAAACGCGGTGAAGACGGCCGGGTGCGGCTAGCGCTGCTGTCAGAGATGCCGCGCGAATGGGGCCGGCGGGTGACCCAGTGGTTCCGCCTCAACCGGTCGCGCCGGTCCGAAGCCGACGGCGAAATCGTGCCGGACCGGAACGTCGAATACCTCTTCTATCAAAGCTTGCTCGGAGCGTGGCCGCCGGATCTTGTTCCCAGCGACACCGAAGGCATGAAGACGCTCGGCGAGCGGCTCGAAAACTACATGATCAAAGCGGTCCGCGAAGGAAAGCAGCAATCGAGCTGGAGCAACCCGAATGCGGCGTATGAAGCGGCGCTTCAACGCTTCGTCCAGACAGTGCTAGACGCGACGCGAACGAACCCGTTTCTTTTCGAGTTTCATGCCTTTGTCGAGATGGTGGCGCGGTTGGGCGCGATCTCCTCGCTATCCCAATTGGTCCTCAAGCTGACTGTGCCGGGAATGCCGGACATATACCAGGGCGGGGAGCTGTGGGATTTCAGCCTGGTCGACCCGGACAATCGCCGGCCAGTGGATTGGAATATACGGCGGGGGCTGTTGAACACAATCTCGGGCGCCTTGCCGGCCGATCTTGCGCAACATTGGCAGGACGGCCGAGAAAAATTGTTCGTCGCCCACAAATTGCTCAACCTACGGCGATTGCAGCCGGAACTCTTCGCTGAAGGTGAGTATCAACCGATCGATGTCGAGGGTGGAGCCAGCGTTCACCTCTGCGCGTTCGCCCGGAAGCAAGGCGAGCAGGCAATCGTTATCGCGGTGCCACGTCTGGTGTATCAACTGTACCAGGGCAATCAGTCCGCGCATTGGGGCGAGACGAAAATCAGCCTCCCCTCCGATGGAAAATGGCAGGATGTGTTCACGGGCCGGAGAGTGGAAGGGCGAGACCGGGTCCGAGCATCGGAGCTGCTGGCGGATTTCCCGGTCTCCGTACTGACGCTATAGTGACACCGTTAACGAGCTTGGGTATGAGCCGCGGGATCCCGGGTTACCCTTGCGGTCTACCCAGGGGGTCGGCTGGGGAGGCGGGGCCCGTGCCTCCCCGCCCGCTCCCGCCCCAGCCGTCAGGGCCCATTGTTAACCCTGGGCGTGGAGGACTTTGCCGCCGGCCGTCACCGGCTTTGCGGCGATCAACACAAAAGCGATCACGCAAGGCTCGGTCCCGCGGTTGATCCAGTTGTGGATCGTGCCACGCTGCACGAGCACATCGCCAGCCTTCAGATATACCGTGGTATCGTCGAGCACCATGTCGACCTCGCCCGACATGACCACGGCATAGTCGATAGAATCGGTGCGGTGGTTGCGCGGGCTGACGCCCGGAGCAAGCTCGAGAATGCGGAAGACCGTGCCGTTGTCGAGTGTGATGCCGGTCTTGCGCTGCCCTCATCCCCCGCGTCATCGTTGTTGACGGGAAATCCCTCGGTCGTCCAGACAACACTGGCTGTCGCCCCCGGCCGCGCCGAGACCAGGTTCTTGGCGATCTCGTCGATCTTCACGACGGCGCGCCCCGAATCGTCGTGGCCGGTCACAACCCGGCGGAATCGCAATGCCATAATCGCCTCCTCCGTTATGCAGATGTAATCGACAAGATCTTTCCCCAGGGACCCCGAAATCTGCAACAATCCCGCCATGCAGCTACGCGTCCGGTCGATCATCTACCTCGCTGAAGGCATCAACGGCTATGAGCTTGTCGATCCGCGCGGCCGCGACCTGCCGCGCTTCGAGGCGGGCTCGCATATCGAGCTGCGGGTCGGCGGATTTCTTCGCCAATATTCCTTATGGAACGATGCCGCCGAACGTCGGCGCTATTGCATCGCGGTGCTGCGCGAGAGCGCGAGCCGCGGCGGCTCACAGTATCTGCATGAAAGCGTCCGGGTGGGCGACCTTGTCGAAGTCTCGTTGCCGCGCAACAACTTCCCGCTCGACGCGGTCGCGGCGCGGCATCTGCTGATCGTCGGGGGGATCGGCATTGCCCCGATCATGTCGATGATTTCGGAGCTGCGGCGGCGGCGTGCCGAATTCGAGGTCCACTACTGCGCACGGTCACCGCGGAGAACCGCTTTCCGGAGTGAGCTCGAACCTCTCGCCGCCGAAGGGCGGCTGCAGTTTCATCACGACGGCGGCAATCCGGCGCGCGGCCTCGATATTGCGGCTGCACTGCGTGATCCCCCGCCGGGAACGCACCTCTATTATTGCGGTCCGGTGTCATTGATGGTGACGGCCGCCGAGGCAGCACGTCATTGGCCGCCGGGAACTGTCCATTGCGAATATTTTACGGCGCCTGAGAGGGTTCTCGACGAAGACCGCCCGTTTCGCGTCAAGCTTGCAAGGAGCGGCGGCGATTACGAGATCCCGGTCGGCGAGTCGATCGTCAGTGTGCTGCAACGTCATGGCATCGCCGTCAGGACTTCGTGCGAGCTCGGCTATTGCGGCGCGTGCCTGACCCCCTATCTTGCCGGCGAACCGAACCATCGCGACCAGGTATTGGAGGAGAACGGGTCCAAGCGTTATGTATTGATCTGCTGTTCCCGCTCTAAAACCCCGGTCCTCGAACTCGATCTTTAGAGCGACAACGCCCGCTAGAGAAATACTGGTTAGAGGGCAATACCCGCTCACTATCCTGAAAGTCATTCCGGGATGCCCCCGGGCCGTGGCTCGGCGGCATCCCGGAACCTATGAACACCGGCCCATCCACACTATTCACCGGCCCGTCCTTGGGTCCCGGGCTCACAGGCTGCATCCGCGCCCCGGATGACGATCGTGTGGAATTTTTCTCACCTTCGCAAAGAGGCGTAATCCGAGCTGCGCTTCGGTTTGCGTGACGTTCAGCTCGGCTGCTGCGCAGGTGAAGCTCAGGCGTCGAGCTGCTTCGGGGGCGCGTAACCCATTGAGCGAAGGGGAGCCGCGCTCTCGCGACCGAAGGGGTCGCATGAGAAAATCTCATGTAAACGCTGAGAAAGTGTCGTTTGGTTCGTCGCCACACGTACCCCATCTCGTTGTATTGTCGTCGCCCGGTGGGAAATCAGGATAAGTGAGTTATTCGCAGAGTATCGCCGCCGGTGCTGGGTCCCTCTCCGGTGGAGAGGGTTCGCAGCGGGCGACTGGCGCACCGCTCAGGGACCCCCGTACCCGGGTCCTGCTGGAAGCGCCGATCGTGCGAACCTTGCTGCGCATGGTGGTGCCGAATCTGCTGGTCATGTTGGCGCAAGCGGCGACCGGGCTCGTCGAGACCTATTTTGTCGGTAAGCTCGGAACAGAACAGATGCGCTGGCTGGTGTCGCGCTTGTCTTCCTCGGTGTCATGCTGATGCAGATGATGTCGGCAGGCGCTATGGGGGGCGGAATTTCGTCGGCCGTGGCCCGGGCTCTCGGCCGCGGCCGTCGCGACGAGGCAGACGCTCTCGTCCTGCACGCGCTGGGGATCAGCATTGCCCTCGGCGCCGTGTTCACCTTGGGCCTGCTGGTCGGCGGGCGCCCGCTTTATCGGGCGCTCGGAGGGAGCGAGGGCTCGCTCACCGCGGCGTTGACCTATTCGAATATCGTCTTCGCCGGCGCCAGCCTGTTGTGGGTCTTCAACACGCTGGCTAGTGCTCAGATTCAATCAGATGGTGCACCCGGAGTGCCCCTTCGTCGGAAGACCCGGGTGCAGCGCGCTTCCGGCTTGCGGCGCCGACAACCATTTAATTGCCATAATGGCACTATATCTATGCGGGCATCGGCGCCG
>Ga0070717_10000779_pt1 | contig 20901 bp, 37 predicted proteins | sample LARL113metaG_FD_71366 | JGI IMG/M metagenome (GOLD analysis project Ga0070717, IMG submission 71366) | Corn, switchgrass and miscanthus rhizosphere microbial communities from Kellogg Biological Station, Michigan, USA - LAR L11-3 metaG | ecosystem: Host-associated > Plants > Roots > Rhizosphere ... | reverse complement strand
CGAGGAGTGCGAGTGCCCGGCGGAGTACGAACCGGTCGCGGCCCTGGACGCCACCCACTCGCGGGCGAAGGCGCTGGCGGACACCCTGGGTGGGCTGAGCCCGAACCGGGTGGTCCGGGAGCGGCTCGACCAGATCGACTGGCTGATCCAGGCGGCCGCAGCGGAGTTGGCTCGCCTGTGACGAAGGCGGAGCTGGAGGAGCGCGCCAGAGCACTCCTCCAGCGCTACCCGCGGGTGGAGGCCGCGGTGGAGTGGTGGCGCGTGCACTGGAACGCAGTGCCGACCGTGGAGCCGCCCTGCTACACCCTGGCAGACGACGAGCGCGGCGACGTACCGCTTCAGCCGTGGGTGCGCCAGCAGGCGCTACTGCCGCACCTTCAGGGTGGCGCCTTCGCGGTGGAGAACGGCCTGCTGGTGGTACGGCTGTCCGGCACCCGGCCGGACGTCGAAGGCGCCGAGGTGGCCTGGAGACGCCGCTTCAAGGTGAAACTGACCGAGGCGGAGCTCCACTGGGAGCCGCCCTGGTTGACGGCGCTCCGCCGCGGGAAGCCGGTCCAGGCGGTCCTGGTCGGCGACGACACCCGGTCGGTACGCGCGGCGGTCCAGCGGTTCCGGGCGCAGTTCGATGACGCGCAGTCGATGGCGCTCTGGCCGCGCGGCGTTCCGGGCGACGACTGACGGTGTAGGCGCTTGCGCTTCACGGCGCAAGCGCCTATAATTCGAGTATGAACTGTGCCGCTGAAACCTACAGGGTGGTCGTCAAGTACGGGGACGACGCGGTTCCCGAGACAGTCGCCCGCGGAGTGGACTTCGCGGGCGCCTCGACCGCTTCCGCTGCCCATCCGTGGGCGACACGCTTCGTCATCGGAGAGAAGACAGAGACCGTCGCGGCTACCTATCGGCCGTATCCGCCGTGCGGGCTGTGCGGCGAGCGGACGACCGAGGACGACCAGGCCGAGATGTTCGACCCGAAGTCGGAGCCTGGCCCGGACGGAGTGCACCCGGCCGTGATCTGCCACCCGGAGTGCGGGCTGGCCCGCGGGCTGGAGGTGGCGTGATGGACGAGCACGAGGTGAAGCTGGAAGCGGATGAGATTCGGGCGCTCCTTCGCCTGATGCGGGAGACCGAAGAGGACCACCCGGACGCGGAGTTGCTCAACTCTGCTTGGGACAAGCTGGAGGCACCCCTGGAGGTGGCTGAGGAGGAGGAGTGACGGCCCGAGTGCCCGCTTCAGAGCATGATCGACCAGTGGGTCAACCGAGGAGCGCTCGACGCCTATGCGCGCAAGCTCTACGCGCAGCAAGACACCATTGCTGGCTACCAGTGGCCGGGCCCGCCGACCGACGCGCAGCAGGGCGCGCGCTGGAGCTGGCCGCTTCGCTGGTGGGCTTCGCCGAGCGCCTAGCCGACGAGGTGGCCTACGAGCGCGTGTACGGACCCAAGCCGGCCTGCTCGTTCCAGGACGCGGGCGAGTGCGCCACGGCGCGAGAGCGGTCGGTGGCCGGAGCGTCGAACGACATCCCGGCCTGCCCCGTGCACGGCGCCTACCCGGAGTAACGGCTCAACGGCCCGGACCAAAGTGGCCCGGGCCGTTGACTTCCCCGTCGTAAACGGCTATGATTCGAATATGAACTGCCGCGTTTCGCTCCCGACCGAACTCCGCTACGCTACCGTCCAGAACACCTGGCAGGTGGCCTGGGCCAACCTCCGCCAGCACTCCCGTGAGATGGCTCGGAAGTACGGAACCCACATGTGGGACTGCTACGCGCTGAAGGGCGAGCGCGACCGGCACGAGCGACTCTGCCGGGCAGAGAGCCGGGCCTCCAAGCGCTTCCTGGCGCTCCTCGATACCACTCCGAGTGGCGAGCGCTGGCACGAAGGGGTCAGCCTCATCTACCTGTGCGACCGGCTCCCGTACGCGCAGGCGACCGCCGAGCGGCCCGTGCTGCCCGAGAGCGCGCTCGGCTACGGCACGACGCGGCGGAACGCCTGGTTCGAGGTGGCATAGCTACCGGCCGGCGCAAGCCTCTGGGTCGAGAAAAGTGTCCCGGAGGCTTGCGTTCTACGGCGCAACCGGCTACGATTCGAGTATGAACTGCACCGCAAGCGGCATCGACCTGAGCCTCCTGGACCCGCGCGAGATCGACCGGATGTGGGCCGAGGCGGAGGCCACGCTGACCCCGCAGCGCCAGGCGCTCGCCGGCACGCGGGCCACGATCAACCGGTACTCGAACAAGGGCTACAAGGTCCCGCAGCACTACGTGGACACGATGGCGAAGCAGGCCGCTCGGCTCGCGGACGCCTCCCGGATCCTGGACCCCTTCAAGACCGAGTGGGAGCAGCGCGGCGGCTGGAGGCGCTTCGAGCTCTGCCTGGGCGGTCACGTTCACCGCCACAGCCCGCGGTGCAGCAGCCTGCACCCGACGAGCGCGACCACGATCCTCGCCGAGCTGACTGACCTCACGGAGCGCACCGTGGTGGAGCGGATGGGCTTCAAGGCGTGCACGATCTGTTTCCCCTGGGCACCGACCGTTCCGGCCTTCCAGGCCGGCGAGAAGGCGGCCCAGGAGGCCGAGGCGGCCAAGAACGCGAACCGTTGCGACAAGAGCGGCACCTACCAGACCGGTACCGGCCGGCAGCGGTACGTGCGGTGCGCCGGGTGCGGGAGCACGGTGAGCCTCACCCCAACCGGCGCGCTTCGGGCCCACAACAAGCCGAAGGCGAAGGCGGCGAAGTAGCCGCCCGGCGCGCCCCGGTCGCCAAAAAAAGCGGCCGGGGCGCTTGCGTTTCTGGTCCGTAGCGGCTATAATTCGAATATGAACGTTGCCACTACGAAGCCGGCCCGGAAGCACAACTGCGATGCCGACACCAACAAGCGGATCGTGAGCATCGAGTTCGCCCCCTATAGCCGCCGCATCGTGACCACGTGGCGCTGTCGGCGGTGCGGTACGCAGTGGTGCACGATCTGGGACCCGGTGCAGGCGGAGGCGGAGCGTCTGGCCGCGTTGCGGGCGAACGTGGCCGAGACGGTCGCGGCGATGGCCGAGGCCCGATGAACGCGATCCGTTCCATCTTGGCGGTCGTGGAAGGCGCCGTGAGCGCCTTCCTGGCGGACGAGGAACCGGCCGGGATCCGCGTCGCGCACACGGGCGCGGCCGTCGCGCGAAAGGGCGGAACCGCCACCAGCGGGGTCAGCGTGACGGGATCGGTGATCGGGCCCGTCGAAGTCGAGGACACCGGGCCCGCCGACGCTCGCGAAGGCGGAGAGGTCACGTCCGGCCTTCGCGTCAACGGAAAAGTCCAGCAGGGGGGTTGACATTTTCGGCTCACGCGGCTATGATTCGATCATGAACCGCCGCACTCGAATCGCCAAGCCGAATCGCCCGGTCACGATGGCCGACATCGACGTCCTTCGCGCCGAGCTCGACAAGCTGGGCCGGCGCTACCCGTGCCTGATCGAGGACGTGGAGGTGAACCTCATGGACGAGGGTTACCGGGAGGCGTTCGTGGACCAGGACGGCTACGAGGCCACCGCAGAGTGGTATCGCCGGTGCCTCCAGCAGGCGCGCGGGATCGTGGACGCCGGAGAGGCCCGGTGACCCGCGAAGCGCTTCTCGCGAAGGAGCGGTCGGCGCGGCTCCGGTCCCGCGTCTTCGCCACCCTGGATGACCAGTGGCGCGGCACGGTGGAGTTCCGGTATGCGGGCAGCCGGCCGGCCGTCCGCCGCGCGCTCCTCCAGCTCGTTCGTGACGGAGTGGCGGAGCGGGCGCCTCACGGCGCTTGGCGACGTCGGGAAACACCGCTGGACGGCTACCTGCACAGCGGCATCCGGAACCTCACGGCGGCCAAGCGGAGCATCCGCGACCGGTTCAACCGTGGCGTCCTGGAACCGATCCAGCGCCGGTTGGGCGCCCGGTTCTACGTGACCGCCCGGGCGGGCGGCCGCACGGCACTCCTGCTGGGCCCGTACGCCAGCCACATGGTGGCGCTGATCCACGTGGCGCGTGGCAAGCGCCTTGCCCACGAGCACGCCGGCCGCGACGCGGTCTTCGCCTCGTTCGGTACGGTCAGCCTGTCAGAGAGTCGCAGGACCGTCTTCGGCCGGTAGCGGTCGCCAGGGGGTGGGCTTCTCTGGGGCCCACCCCTGGAAGGGCCCGCCAGGGAGGGCCCGTAGAGAAGGGCCCCGAGAGGCCGCCCTGGAGAGAAGGGCCACCAGAGAGGCCGTTCTCCAGGTAGGGCCCAGAGCACATCCCTCTCTGTAGGCCGAGCTGGAGCCGAGGAGGCCAGAGAGAGGCGCTGTAGAGCACAGGCGCGCAGTACCTGTAGAGCAGTCGATGCGCGCCGTAGCGGGCGCCTCTGCGCGTCGAGAGGAGATCGCAAAGCGGCGGACCGGGGAGTGCGCAACCCGATTTCCGCAGCCCCTCTTCCGGCCTCCCCCCGCGCACCGCTGCGCGGATCGCCGGCACCCCTCCCCCGTCATTTTTACTCGACCAAGGTGGTACGACGAGAGAGGCTCCCCGTAGCTCAAAATGCGGGTCCATTTGGGCCAAATGACACACGTGAAAATTGGCGGGAAATTTTCGAGGCAAATTCCTTCCTGAGACACCGTTGCGGGGGTGGAACGCGCTGCGGGCGGAGTCTCGAAGGGCCAGAGGGGCCGGCCCGGGCAGGTGCCGTGGAGGCGCGACCGGGCGATCATGGCGCGGATCAAGTTGGTCATGCGCCCGAGCGTGCTGAACCAGCCGGTTCCGATCGTCGCGCAGATGGTGAACGCATGGCTGGAGGAGCGCGGCCAGGCGCAGGTTGACGAGCGCACGATCCGGCGAGACATCGACCGTGCGCTGGAGCTCCATCAGGAGCGAATCGTCGGCGGTGCGGAGTGGTACCGCGCGCAGTTCCAGGCGCTCTACGCCGACGTGTGGATGTCGATCGACGCTACGCCGCGCGGCAAGGACCGGGCCCCGCTGTACGCGGATGCGATCCGCGTGCTGGAGGACATGGCGCGGATCGACGGCGTGTGGAACGCGGCGGCGGCGGGTGAGCTGGCGGCGCCGATGGTGGACGGCGACCTGGTGGATGCGCAGAGCCTGTACGAGCAGGGCCAGATCGGCGAAGAGGAGCTGCGCGCCTATCTTCTGGTCCTGCACCGCGAGACGGGTGGCATCGGAGCGCCGCGGCCGGCTGGCGGCGACGGCGAGGTGATCGAAGCCGAGGCGACCGAGGTGCCCGTGCGGCCGCGGGCTCGACCGAGTGCGTTGCCGGCGGCACGGAACGGACAGAGCCCGAAGGCCGGCGCGATCCCGGGCGTGGGCCCGATGGGCGACGAGTTGCAACTCGACCTGGATGTTGTCGATTGGGCTCCGGACGAAGATGAATGAGCTGCACTGGAGAGATGGCATGGCGAGCGTAGACCCCGGCGGCCCGGGAACATTGATACGCGGCGACCTGGTGGCGACACGCTACGGGCTGCTTTGGGTAAACAGGCGCCTGGAAGGTCCTGACGGAAGCGTGGTGGGCTATGTGGGCCTGGAGCTGCCCAACCTGATGCGCGAGATCAACGAGGTGCAGTTCGAGACGAACGACGTCACGTGCGTCTACCGGCCCACCTGGAGACGCCAGTGATCGACCAGATCGTACGGCGCATGGCGGTGCTGGACGTGAAGGACGGCGACATCGTGGTGCTGCGGGTGCCGGACCCGGACGTGGCCCGCGAGCTGGCCATGGACATCGCTCGCCAGGTTCACAGGATGCTGCCGAGCACGACCATCCTGATCCTGCCCGAGCAGTTCGTGATCGGCACGCTCCAGGTCCGTGAGGTGGTTCCGGCTCGCGAGGGATCGCCGACATGAGGGTCGTGCTGGATTCGGAAGAGGCTTGGGGTCTGAGAGGGCACCCGGACGTCCAGGAGTTGGTTCGCTTCTCGTCAGCAACCATCCCATGGAACCCCATAGGGCTGCCCCCGGCCGTATCCCCGCAATTCCTGATGCGACTCCTGCGCAGTACCTTCTGGATGCGCCCCAGGGACCGCATCCGCATCGACTCCGAGCCGCTGGGACGTCCAGTCACGCTGCCCCAGGTGGCGCGCGTCCGGACGGAGCGCGAGGCGTACGAGTGGGAGGATGTCTTCCGCCGCCAGGCGCACCACCGCCGCGTGCTGGCCGGCGACATCGTCTACGGCGCCGCTTCCTGGTCAGGTGGCGGCGGCCAGTACGTCCTCACGGTCGCCGACGACGGCTACATGCGCTCGCGCACCGTCCTCGGTCCGGAGGCCACAGCGATGGTGGAGCTCGAAGTGCTGGCGGAGGTGGCTCAGGCGCATAGCGAACGTTTGTTCTGGGCGGCGCGTGAGCAGGCCACGCGAAGCGTCGAGCTCGGAGCGGAGCGCTCATGACTCCGGAGCTTCAAGAGGTGTGCGACCGCTTCGAGCGCCTGGGCTGGGCGTTCGTTTGGGCGCTGGCGGAGCACTGGCGGAGCGGCTCCAACTCGCTCTACCGGCTTCGCGACCTGGCGCGCGCTCAGGTGTTGGCGCCGCCGGCTGAGGCCGAGGATCCGGAGGGATGAGGGGCTTTCTGGGCGGCCTCTGGGCTCGTGTCGATCACGAGCTGCGCTTCACGTTCTGCATGATCTTCGACCACAACCCCCTGTCTCCAGCGTCAATGGTTACGAAATGCAAGCGTTGCGGAAACCAGGTCGCGCGGCAGCCGGGGAGACGATGGTGGTGAAGAACCTGGAGCAGTGGTGCGGTCTCCACTGGACTGTGGTGCGGCAGTCGATCGAGGCCAACGTGGTGCCCATCAACGGCCTGATGGCTTCCGCGAAGCTGATGCAGGAGTGGCTGACTCGAAAGGCGATCGAACTCGGCGACGAGCTGCCCAGCCCGAATATGCCGGGCGGGGCGGCCGCGATGAACGCCCTCCTGATCCAGGACTCGCCGCTCTGCTGCTACCTCGGAGACGCCGTCATGGGACGCATCTTCGCCGAGTCGGTGCTGCCGCCGGAGTACCGCCATCTCTCGCCCCAAGAGGGGCACGCCATGCACCTGCGCGACTCCAACGTCGGAAGCGCTGAAGAGGAGCAGTTCCGGCGGCTCTACGCCAGCCGGTTTCGTACCACTGGTGCGGGCCCCGAGACCACCGTGCACGCTCCGTGCCCGATGTGCGCGTTCGACGACTTCATGGTCTACCCGCTCGCGGGGGTGGCCCAGATCATGGACCGCGACGTCACATGCCCAGGTTGTCGGCGCACGCTGCGCCTTGAGACGAGCGACAAAGACGGAGAGGTCGTGGTCGAGCTGGTGCAGGTAGACGGCCCCGCGGCGCCACGGTGGATGGCGGAGCCGCCACGGAGAGTCGGCCGGTGAACGACGAGGAGGAAGCGCGCATCGCGCGTGAGGTGGTGATGTCCCGGCTGCCTCGGTGGTGGCGCGCGCACCGCCAGCATCGCTTCATGCTGGAGGTCGATCGCTTCGCCATCGCGTACGCTCGGTGGCGCGAATCGGCGCGAGAAGAGGCGCTACGCCCGCCACCGACACCCCCTATCGGGTACGGATCCCACCAGTGAACGAGTTCGCCGTCTTGGTGGCGATGATCGAGCACTTGCATCTCACCGCGGAGGACGAACAGCACGAGTGCGTCGGCTTCAGCGAGGGGCAATTGTGCTGCCTCGATCGCGTGAGATCGAGCCCGGAGTTCGCGGCTGCAAAGGCAGCCCTGGAGAAGTTGTGATCGAACAGGCCGTCATCCACATCGCCGGACCGCCGCAGCGCGGCTACCAGGAGTGCCGGCGCTGCGGCTACGTCTTTCACGACTATCGCGACGGCAACCTGGCCACGCTCGCCAGCGACCCCCACGATCCGATGGGCTTGCAATGGCCCGAGGGCGAGGAGGTGCTGGTGCTCGGTCATCCGCTCGGCGGCCGCTACACAGCACTGGTGAGCGGGCTCCGGCCCGATCGCGACACAAGTGATGAGGTGCCCTGTGGCTGAACAAGCGCAGACTTCTTGGTACGAGCGACTCGTCCTGCTCGACAACCAGAATCGGCTGTGGTTCGAGGTGGCGCACTTCGAGGGCGGCGTACGGTACTCGCGGCGATGCGCGTTCGACGAGCTGGAGGCCGAGGGCGTGTTGGATCTGAAGCTGTTTCTGGAACTCGCGGAGGAGAAGGCGGCGTTACTCCAGGGGCTCCTGGAGACGGCGGCGGCGGAGCGGCGCGCAGCTACCGCCGTGGAGACGTAGGTGGCCGAAGAGAAGGTCGGTTGGACTGCGGCACTGAACGACCCGGTCGGAGCGGCTCTCCGGGCGCGAGAGGACGTCTGGGCCCGGATGCCCTGGTGGTGGCGTCTGCGGCGGGTGAAGTTCATGCAAGCCGTCGAGGTGTACGTGCAGGCCGTGCTTCGGGCCTACGCTCGCGATGCAATCCAGGGCTGGCCGCCGGGCCCGGACGGGACGCCCACCGTGGACACCGGGCTCCTGCCCCGCTACCGACGCCGCGTCATCCAGCCGCGCCTGCGGGGGCCCGAGCCACCTGCTGGAGCACCAGCAGCACCGCGACGGCGGCGGCCCCCCGGGGCGCCCCCCAAGGCTTCCGGGCAGTCATAGACTCCGGACAGCAGGACGTCGCTTCGATCGGGAACGGTGACAAGAGCCCCGGGGCTCTGCCGGCTGGAAGAGGGCAACCGAACGCACGCACCCGCAAGGGTGGATCCAGCCGGGTAGCCGTTCCCAACCTTTGCGGGAGGGCCCTGGCCGGGCTGTAGCTCCGTAGGCTGTGGTGCCGGCGCCCGCCAGCCTCCTTCGCTACCGCCAGGGCCAGGGCCTGAGCGGCTCTCCCAGGACGCTTCTACAAGTACAGACGACTCGGGCAGCCCAAATGACGCGAAATCGGGGGCAAATTCTTGTCGTCTCGAAGGTGGAGGCGTGGGCCAAGCTGCGTCTTTCGCCACTCCTCGGCCCGGCCACTGGGCAGAGAAGGCGGCTCGTGCGTCGAAGTCGTTTTACGACTACTTTACGTTCTGTCGCGGGTACCTGCCGGCAGACCACCACATGGTCATCATCGAGCGGTTGCTTTACGGCGGCCGCCTGGAGCTGATCCTCGGATGGCCGGACGCCGCGAAGTCCACGATCGGCATCGCGTGGCTTGAATGGATGCTGGGACGCGACCCGAACCTGCGAGTCCTGGTCGCGTCCGAAGTGGCAACCGGCGTAGCAACCACGATCGTATCGGACGTCGCCGGCACCATCGAGACGAACGAGCGCTACATCATGGCGTTCGGCGAGCTGAAGGACCCGACAGGCCGCCAGCCCTGGTCCACCCGCGAAATCTTCCTGCGGCCGATCGTCACGGCCGCCACCGCGCGCGGGATGAAGATGCCGGTCACGCCGAAGCCGCCGTTCCCGTGGCTGCCGGCGCGTGGCCGCGACAGCCGGCGTACCGGCCGCCACGCCACCGTGAAGGCGGTCAGCCCGCAGACCGGCTACGCGGGAGCCCGCTGCGAGATCATCGTCTGCGACGACCTCGTGTCCGACCGCGTAAGCCGGTCGCAGAAGCTGACCGATCAGGTGTTCGCGAGCACGCACCAGAAGCTCCTCGGCCGTATGACGCCCCACCCCGCGAACAAAATGGTCATCTTCGGCCAGCACTACGGGCCCCGTGACTTCTACACGCTCCTGCGCCGCGTGGGCGTCGTCGTCTACGACAACAATCCGGACATGGAGGGTCTGCACGCCCTGGAGCGTGACAACCGGGAGGCCGCCTGAAGTGGATATCTCACCGACCGAAAAACCATCCGAGAGCGTCATCTGGACATGGAACATGCGGTACCCCGGCGTGGTGGAGTGGGGCTACCCCGGAACGGCACTCCACAGCTACCAATGCGCGGCCTGCTATCAGGCGTGCATGACGGCGGCGGCGCCGGTGGTACCCATGTCCATGCCGCCGCGAACGGAGCCGCCGCCCGGTACATGCTGTTCGACGTGTGGCGGCCAGATCCGCCCGCGAGGCTCCGGGTGACGCCACCTCTCGCTGCCGGTCGGACACGTCCCAGCCACCTGTGTCCCCGTCCTTACCGCTGGGCAGACCCTTCGCCGCGAAGAGGATATCGCGAGCTCGAATCGTGCTGCTGACGGACGCGCAGGCAGTTGGGCGCCAGGGGTTCCATGGGTGCGGCATTGGGCACGGCGCCAACTGCTGCGCCTTCCTGGTGGTCAGCGCGAAAGGGTTTGAGTGTGCTCGGCTGAGCGAGCTGGATACGGAGATCCGCAGAAGGGTGCACGCCGGGTTGTTCAACGCGCGCCGGATGCCCGAAAGGCCCTTCCCGGCCTGCCAGGCAGAGGGGTGGGACTGATCTAGGAGGCTGTCGTGATCGAGAGGTGGCAGGTTCAGCGCGTTGAGCTGATGCACTGGCGGCGTGAGCACGGGTGGACCTTGCGCGACGTTCTCTGTCGGCTCGGATTCCACTGGCCGAGGCGTTGGGAACGCTCCGCCGAGGGCGACCGCGCCGGCATTCAGGAGCTGATTTGCGAGGCTTGCCGCTACCGGCTCGACATCCGGCCGGCGGTGCTGGAGCTGCCGGAGCCCCAGTGGACCTCCCTGGCCGCCATCTCGGGGCTGGGTCGGAGGGAAGAGGAGGAGCATGAACCATCGAATCAGGCGGGCTGAGCGCTACGCCACGCAACCGGCTCCGGAGGCGCCAGAGGAGCCGTTGCCCCAAGCCGTACGCGCCTTCTTCGCCGCGCCGAACATGCTGCCGCCCCACGGGGTGTACGGTGCCGACGACCTGGAGGGCCGGCCGGGTGTCCTGGCCTCCAGCACCCAGGTCGGCGACATGCGCACCGTGTACGACGTGTCGTGCCCAGGGTGCGGCCGCGCCTTCGCCCTCAACCCGGACACGCAGCCGATCACCGGCAACCCCGGCGAGGGGTACGCGACCGAGCTGACGTGCGCCGTCGAGATCCGCTTCCGCGCGTGCTGTGGCTGGCACGGCCGGCTGGAGCGCGGGATGTGGATCCCCTTCGGCCGGCCTCGGCAAGACGAAGCTGCTGGTTAACGTGTGGATGGCGTGACAGCGGCCCGACCGCCCCGTTCCGGGGCCCCGACCCCACTGCGCCGATGAGCCTGGTCTCTCTGGCGGGCCTCGTGGCCGACATGGCCGAGGAGAGCGTTCCTCGGGTTCCGATGGCGTCACTCGACCGTCCGCTGGCGGCGACCTTGGACGACGGAACTCCAGTGTGGGTCACAGCCATCCTGGAGCGCACCGCCGTCTACACCCTTCAGTTGCAACTTCCCCTCGACAACTCCGTTCGTCAGGTGGCTGGGTTTCGTCGCTTCGTGGTCGAGTCCCTGGGGATGAAGACCACGGAGCGGCGGGACCAGCAACAGCTCCGTCGAGCCGCCTACAACGGTCGAGAGGCCAGCAAGAAAGGCACCAAGAGCCAGCGTCTCCAGCGCGCCGCGGATGCGGCTGCGCGCGAGATGGAGCGGCTCCAGCGGATGGTGGACAGCGACCCGAAGAACGCCAACATCGGCGCCGAGCTGGCCCAGCTCAAGCAGCAGATGGCGGAGTTGACGGCCATCGCCGCGGCGCCGGCCCGCCGGGGCGCCGCGTAGAGCCCTGGGCGCTCATTCGCAGTGTTCGTGGTCGGCAGCCGCGTCTTCCGCGTGCAGCGCAGCGTGCTCGCGCAGCAGGCGATCCACGGGAACCTGCTCGAACTGGGTGACGCCGTGCCCCAGGCGGAGGTGTGTACGGAGCGCTTCGCGGAACCGCTCGTGATAAGGGGCGTTGACCACGTTGAGCGGCAATGGTAGCCGGTACCACGAATCGCCGGCATTCAGTCGCACCCCTCCTCCTGGTGCTCCAGGAGACAGTCGGGATGGAATGGGCATCCGCAGTCCTCGCAGTCGTTCGACTCGGCCGGGTCGATCAGATGCGTGCAGTGCTCGCAGATGGCCCACTCTTCCTGGTCGTCGTCGTCAGGCATGGCTCTCCTCGTCGTCGTTCGGCCACACGGCGGCCAGCTCCTCGGGATGCCAGCCAGAGCCAAGGCGCTGGTAGGCATATGAGGCAAGCAGTTCGGCCGCGTAGAGCGCCGTGCCTCCGGTCGGCACGGGTTCTCCGTCATGTTCCTCGCCGGTGATGTACCGCAGCAGCACGTTCACCGCGTTGGCCTCGCCGACGGTCAGGGCCATCAGAAGCTCCGTGCTTCCTCGGCCTTGATGGCGGCCTCCTCGGCGCAGTAGCACTCCCACGCCGGAGCGACCAGCGGTCCGCTGTGCTGATCGACGAGCGGTCCGCCGTGGTTGGTGTTCACCATCACCCGCTCATCCCATCCACACAGCGCGCAGTGCATGGTTTCGTCTTCGCGGTAGAGCACGGTGCTGTTGCCGCATCGCGGACACTGGCCGCTCTCCACGCAGGAGCATACGTCGAACTCGGGAGGGTCCGACATGGTGCCGGAATAGTGGATGCCACCGTACCCGGCGCACCTCCGGCAGTACCGCGGCCACTTCGCCGCCCACGCCTCCAGCGCAGCCTTGCCCACGATGCACCTCGGGTCGTGCACCACCTCGGCCGCCGCAGCGTCGATCACCGCCTGCCGCTCCAGGAGGAGCGCGAGCAGCCCCTTCTCCGGGTCGTTCACGTCAACGAGTTCCATCCTCGGCCTCCTCTCCTGCACAATCCACGCCGAACAGCTCGAAAGCGTAGTCGAGCTCGCCGGCGACGTCCGCCAGGATCCACTCGTCGCCGCGGTAGATGGCTGCCGCGAAGCGATGGTTCCCGTCAACTACCAGCCAGTCCACGTGGCATCCCATCGAAGGAACCCCTACATCTACCTCGATTGCGTCTTCCCACCCATGTACGACGAGATGAGCGATCCTGCAAGCATGGTCGAAGTAGGTGTACAGACCGTTGCGCGGATCGGACGGTTCGTAGGCGAGTAGACGGTGAAGCGCCAACGCTTCCTGAACGTCCGAACGCCGCGTTGGACGATCGCAACCCCAGGGGGAGTGCTTGAGGGGGTTGCACAACCTCCGCAGCTTTGCCGTAGACAGCATCACGGCGCTCAAGTTTCGCTCCGAGCGATGCAGTTCATGACTCCATTGTAGCCGCTGGCGCCGCATTGCGGGCGTCCTCCTCGGCCTTGAATCGTTCCAGGCACTCTTGCGCCCACCCGCGACTGACGTAGAGCTGGCAGTCGCGCAGTCTGGTCACTGTCGCGACCGGCAGTGGCCACGTCTTGTCGTTCGCGCTGGCGCGGTGGTAGATGCACCAGGGCGCACCGGGCTCCTCGATGCGCTCGAAGAACCACGCCCCATCCAGGGTTTCGGCACTCCACGGCTCCACGCGCCCAGAGCGAAAAGTCGGGTAGCTGCTGGTCACGCGGATGGCCAGGAGGTTCGGATCAGGCTCGTGTCGGGCGACGGCCATCTACGCCACCTCCCGTGCAAACACGGGGGCGGGCCCGGCGGCCGGGTCGTCCACGCAGTCCAGGCAGACCGTCAGCGGTCTCTCGGGATCCACGTCCCACGCGGCCCTCTCGTTCGGCAACTCGCGCAGGCAGCAGACGCAGGTGAACTTGCCGGCCTCGGCGATCGGAATCGCGGGCACGTTGGAGTCGGTAGGAATCGGGCAGTTCATACCAGAATCGTAGGCGTATGCGCCCTAAAAAGGCAACAGCGCTTGTGTCGGCTTCGACTCGTGGGAGGTGCACGATCCGCCCTGGGCGCGGGACCACTGCTCGACATTCACGATCGACTGGCCGATGAACCTCTGCATGATTGGCGCAGCCTCGACGACCAGGCCGCCGAGCACGATGACCCCGCAGTTGACGTATCCGTACCGGCCGCGCGCGGGGAGCTCGACCGTGTAGATCAGCTCTCCGCGCGCGGCAGCTTCACCAGCCCCGAGTGGCGCAGCGGGCAGCTCGACGCGCTTCGTAGCCAGCTCCCACAGCAGGCTTGCGGCGCCTTCGCACCTGGCGGCGAGGGGTTCGGCGTCTCGTGGCGGCTCTGTTCATACGAGAATCGTAGGCGCGCGAAGCCCTTCGGGCAACCTCCCGCTCAACGCTCCCATGGAGGGGTGACGCGGGAAGGGTCCGCGCCGGTGAGGCGCACACGGACGCCCACCGAGCAGGAGCGCCAGGGCCGGCCGTGGAACGTCACCATTCTGCGGGCGATCAAGCCTGATGGCACGCTCACCTGGGCAGACCACAACCAGATCACCGACTACCAGGAGATTTGGGAGTCCGGTGGTAGCGCGTACTTCAACACGGTCTGGATGCAGGATCCGAGTGGGCTGGCGGGCGAGGTGTTCCGCCCCGAGTGGTACCTGTACTACCAGCACCCCAAGTACAGTGAGGAGCGTCCCAGCGCAACGCGGCCAGGCCAACTCGTGACGGTCACCGCGAATGACCTTCTGGCCGAGGGCGAAATCCACGCGATCATCCCCGACTTGCGCGAGATGTTCAGCCTCATGGCGTGCGACCTCGCGATCAAGCAGTCGGACACCGCTGACTGGTACGCCCACGTGAACGCCTACGCCTCGCGCCAGGGAGAGCTGTTCATCGAGGACGTCTACCGCAACCGCCTCAACGAGACCGAGATGGTCGAACAGATCCTCCTGGCGGCAGGGAAGTACAAGGCGAAGGCGATCGGCATCGAGAGCGTAGCCTTCCAGAGCCTGGTCTTCAGGATGGTGGCCCGCCGAAGCCAGCGCCACTTCGTGGAGCTCGACCCGGCCAACCGCGACAAGGTCTTGCGCGCGCGGCCGCTCGCGGCAAGGTATCAGATGGGCAAGGTCTACCACCTGTACGGCGCGCGCTGGCGCAAGGCGTTTGAGTACGAGCTCCAGGAGTTCCCCGGCGGGAAGTGGGACGACCAGACGGACGCGGCCGCCTACGTCCACGAGCTGGCCGTGCGGTTCCATCCGGACACCTGGCGCGAGGTGATGGCCATGCAGTCCGAGATGCGGCGCCGCCGCCACTTGGACGACGTCGTGGTCAGCGGATCCAAACTCGCGAACGTCACCATTCCCCGCGGCCCCGGGCTGACCGGATAGGCCGCTTTCGGACGACCCCGGGCAGGCAATTTCCGGACGCCTCCAAGGTCTGGTGCATATGGAGCCGTCTCCCGATTGAAGCCGTCCGTTGGACGCATCGTCCACTACGTCAGCTACGGCACCCCCGGCGGTGAGTTCCAGTCCGTCTGCCGGGCGGCGGTCATCGCCGAGGTCAGCGGGGGCGCCCCGCCCCGCGTGGGCTCCGGCGGCGAGCTGCTCGAAGGCGAGCCGCCGGTCGTCTCGCTCGTCGTCCTGAATCCGCAAGGCCTGTTCTTCAACGACTGCGTCCAGGACGAGGACGAGAAGCGCGGCGGCACCTGGCACTGGCCAGAGCGACTCGAAGAAGGAATGTCCGGAACGTGACTTACCCCGAAGTGCTCCAGACCCTGAGCACGGCCTCTGGATTCATCGGGGCGAGCTGCGCTGTGTACGCCACCTTCCTGGCCCATCGGGTCCACGGGACTGTGCAAGCACTACACCAGACGATCAAGGATCAGCGCACTTCCGAGAGGATCTCCTGATGGCGCCGAAGAAGCCACTCGACGCAACGATGGCCGCCAAGCCGAACTTTCAGGAGCTAGGAGTCTCGGGAACTAAAATCTTCGCTGGTCTCATCAGCGAAGAGACGGTGCCGCAGCTCCAAGGCTTCCAGGCGTACAAGAGCTACCAAGGCATGAGGCTCGACGCCACTGGTAGCGCTTTGCTCAAGGCCATCGAGCTTCCCATCCGCGCCGCGCGCTGGTACGTGAATCCTGCGACCGACAGCCCCGACGACCTCAGTATCGCAGACTTCGTGCACGACGTCTGCTGGGAGTTCGGTTCGCAGTCGATGGACGACATCATGCGATTGGCGTTTGGAATGCTCGCGTTCGGGTTCTCCACGCTGGAAATCATCTGGTCGGTGATCGATGAGGGCCCATGGAAGGGCAAGGTTGGCTGGGATCGTTTGGCGTGGCGGTCGCAAGCCACCAAGTGGCGCTGGGAAATGGATTACCAGAACGGCAAGCGCCAGCTTGTCGGAATGGTGCAACTTGCGCCGCCCTACTACCAGCAGGTTCAGATCCCTCGCAACAAGCTCATGCTCTGGGTAAACGACCTTGAGGGTGACAACTATGATGGAATCTCGGCGCTGAGGAGCGCTTGGAAGGACTTCTACATCCGAGACCAGCTCTACAGAATCCGCGCAATCGGACTGGAGCGTGGATTCATGGGAATTCCTGTCGCTACAGTACCAGACGAGTTCAGCGACGAGTACGCCGGCATTGCGCGCCAGATCGTGGAAACGGTGCGCGCCGACGAACAGGTGGGAGTCGTGCATCCGGCAAGCATGGACTTTCGCATCGAACGCTGGGAGCTGAACGGGCCGGCGATGAACGAGGCCATCGCGTACCACAACCGCCAGATGCTTGCCTGCCAGCTCGCCCAGTTCCTTGAGCTGGGCGCGAAGAACGTCGGCTCGTACGCGCTGTCGAGCGATCAGTCGGACCTCTTCCAGATGGCCATCAACGCCAAGGCGAATTACTTCGCTGAGGTGCTGAACCTCCACCCTGGCATTCCGCAACTGGTGAACTTCAACTTCCCCAACGTCAACGTGCAAAGCCTGCCGCGGTTGCAGCACGGAGACATCGGGCAGCGATCGCTGGATCGGTTGGGGCGCACGCTCATGGCCCTCGGTCAGTGGGGATTTCTGACGCCTGACAACGCTACGGAGGACCGGCTGCGCCAGATGCTCGACCTTCCTGAGCGCGAGGAGGCGATCACCGATCGCGCTCTGTACGACCTGATGCAAGAGGTGGCTCCGGCGGACGAACAGCACGGCCGCCAGCACGCGGCGCAGCGGCTACCCAGCCCGCTTCAGGTGGCGGCCGACACGGCAAAGGCAAAGCAGACGCAAGCCCTGAAGGCACCCGCGCCGGCCGCCGGCAGCGCGCCCAAGGGCAGCGGCTCGCCGGAACAGCGCAACTCCAGCGCTCAGGACATGGCGGAGTACCACGCGAAGTTCGCGGAGAACCGAGCCCGACTCGCCGAGCTGGTGGTGCGCCGGCCTTGGACGCGGCCGCGGGGTCGGCCGACGGAGGGACAGCGCATGGCGATGCGCGCGACCGAGGCGATGGTCGAGGCGCTGGACGAGTTCAAGAGCGCTGGCCAGCAACGCCCGGTCCGGCCGAGCCTGTGGCAGGCGATGCGCCGCCGGCCGTACGAGGTCCGCACGCACGCCGACGCGGTGCGCCTGGAGCCCGGACAGCCGCGAACCGTCTTCACGAGACAGATGGGCCTGGCGCGCAGTCACCGCGAACCGCTGCGGGCGATCCTGCGTCCGCGTGCGACGACGCCGCCGACATGACGAGGGAGTTCGAGCTCGTGGCTCCGACCGAGCCCGCTCCGGAGTGCGAGGTGCCCTACACGTGGGATGCGCTGATCGAGCACTCCGTCCTGGAGGTCGAGGTCATCAGGTGAGGGACGGTCGCTACCCCCCGACTGTGTTCGGCTGCCATCCCTCGTTGCGAGGAACCGCCCCTCTTGGAGCAGGGTAGCCGATGAGCACGGCCGCCATCAACCCGGCAGCACGAGCCATCTGGCGCCGCGAAGATTGGCAGCGCATGGCTGCGCTCCACCTGGTGCACCACGGCGGCCATGCAGTACGCGCCGCGGCGCGCATCCTGCGCCTGCCCAAAAGCACGATCCACGACTGGATTCGCCAGGGCCCGGCGGGCATCCGCGACCCACGACTGCGCTCTATCGCGGAACGCATCGCTGCGCGAGCCCCCCTGACCGCCTCTGAGCAGAGCTTTGTTGCCGGGCTGATCCAGCGCGCCGAGGAAGAGGAGCAGCTCGTTTTCTTCGACCCCGCGGAAGCGCAGGTGACGAGTGGGCGCGGCGCCAGTGAGGGGTGCGGGTGCTGTGGCGACTGCTCCGACGCTTGCTTGGGCGAGTGCTGTGACGCCTGCCAGCAGGCGCCGCCTACTGGAGTCATGGTGGCGTTCTTTCTGCCGGTGGACGTCGCCGAGCAACTCGCCATGGACCGCGAGGCCGAACCCACCGCCACGCCACCGGAGGAGCTTCACTTGACGCTCGCTTTCCTCGGCAAAGCGGGCGAGCTGGCGGACCCGGGCCGGCTGTGCCGCGTGGTGGCGGGCTTCGCCGCCATCGCGCCGCCGGTCATGTGTACGATCTCCGGCGCCGGCCGCTTCGCCGTGGGCGACCGAGTCGTCTACGCCTCGGTGGACGCGCCCCAGTTGCCGGCCTGGCGCCAGCGCCTGGTCGAGCACCTGACTCTCGGCGGCTTCTCGCCTTCGACGAGACATGGCTTCACGCCGCACGTCACGTTGTGCAACCCGGAAGGCCCCGTGACGCTCGACGTCCAGCCGATCGAATTCGCCGCGAACACGCTGACCGTCGCCATCGCCGGAGCGCGGTACGACTTCCCGCTGGAGGGCGAGAGCGCGCTGTTCGCGGAGCCGAAACTGGACACTCCACCGGCACGACCGAAGCCGGACACCGCGGCCGACGGCCAGGATCTTCTTGATGGCCTGGAGCAGGCGTTGAATGCCGCGAAGCGCGTGGCTCAGTATCACAAGCCGGTGGAGGGCCCGGGCGAGCCTGGTGATGCCGAGGAGCACACGCGCGCGGAGACCGCGGATGACGAGCTGGACGAGATCCAGGAGCACCCGCCGACGCCGATCATGGACCGCCTTGCGCTGGAGGCTTGGCACCGCTACATCACCGGGCTGGCGAACGACGCCTCCCACTCGCGAGCCATCTACGTCGCGCAGAAGATCGACCCAGACTTCTTCGTGACAGACGAGCAGGGCCGGAAGCTCATCCACGCGCTGGGGAAGGGCCACGAGCCGGTGACCTTCGGCTGGGCGCCGGGGAACGTGAAGCCGCCACCCCACGTCACGTCGGTGTACGACCAGTTCGAGGGCTCAGCGCAGCAGGAGCGGGAGCTGGCTGGCTACCTCTTCGACCTGGCCAAGGAGTCCTACTTGGAAGGCGTGAATGCCCAGCTCCTCACGCTGGGGCTGCCACTGGAGGCGGCCATCACGGACCCCACCGTGCTGAGCGAGCTGGGCCAGGAGACGGCATCGATCGCCCAGGGCATCATCAACAGCTACAACCGCGCGCTGGCAGGCGAGGTCTACTCCACCTGGATCGAGCAGCGCAGCACGCTGGGGCGCCAGTCTTCGCTCCGCACGCTCTGGGAGGACATCAACCGCTGGGCCGAAGCGCGCGCGCACGAGCGGGCCGGCATGATCTCGGCCACCGAGTACGGCCGCTGGTTCAACCGCGGCGTCCTCGATTTCTTGGAGCACAACCAAGCGTTTCTGGGCGGCGAGACGAGCGTGTACGTCACGCCCGACGAGTGCATCTGCTCGCTCTGCACGACCGTCGTGGCCGGCAGCCCCTACACGTTGGCGGAGGCCCAGCAGCTCGGACTGCCTTTGCACCCGAACTGCGTCCACTTTGCCGAGCTCTCGATGCCGCCAGTCGCCGAACTCATGCTGGACGCGGTCTGGGCGGCTCAGCTCGCCAACGTCGCAGCCTGACTTGACCGACCCTGCGTCAGTCCGCTACGTTGCTCTTGCGGGGTTCGAGGCTCCGGGGGGCTCGGGCAAAACCGGAGGGTACACCTTGATGGCGGGCGGCAGCCGGCTTGGCGTACCCAGGCCGTGACGCTGGGAGTCGCCGCACATGGCTCCAGCCCCGCTTTCACAACCCCCACCAGCGCACCCGATCGCGGATCCAAAGGTAGGCGATTCGCTTGCTCTCCCAGGCGCCGCGGAGATACTCCCACCCCACGACACCGAGGACGGCAAAGACCAGGAAGGCGATAGCGGTGCCGACGACGGTGGCTTCCGGCTGGTTATGGAGATGCATTTGCTGCGGACCCTCTGTGGCCGGGATCGAGCCGGAAGCAGGAGGGTCCTGACTCACTGACGAGCCCAGCTTGGAGACGTTCTGTATCGCGAACGTTGGAGTTGGCGTGGGTGTCGGGGAGGGTGTCGGCATGGCTTCGACTGCCGGGCCGGGTTGAAACGCCGGCCGCGCCGAAGGCGTTGGGGTGGGCGTGGTTCCTGGTACCGGGGGCGCCGGCACGCCCAGCAAGCGGGCGCAATAGGCAATCAGGAAGCGTCTACGCTCTCCCTGGGGCGTATTGGGTTCGCCGGCCAGCGTTGGATCAGCTTCGATCGCGTCGAGGAAGGCTCGGCACCAGACCCTGCCTGGCAGTGGCGTAGACGTCGGACTCGGCGCAGGAGTTGATAAGGCGGTTGACGAAGGGCTCGGAGAAGGAGCGGTGACGACGAGCAGCGGGGTCGCTACAAACAGCAGCAGAACCAGGGTGGATTGCAGCATGGAGGGTTCCTTCGGTTTGGCAGTCGGCGCGGGGGGTGGAGTGCGCGGAGGGTACTGGCGGTCTTTCGGGTCGCGGAAGGGGGAAAGTACCTGCCTTTGTACCTGAATTGCTGCTCAAAAGGAAGGGGTGGCCAGGAGCCGGAGAGAGGGAGGTCGGGGTAGACCGGGGGTGGCTCCTGGCCCAGGAGGAGGGAGTGTCAGTTGGGTACCGGGTCCGCCTTCACCACCTGCCGCTGCGTGTACTGCGTCCCGTCCCACTTGCCGGTGCAGGTGACAAGGTACAGCTCCGCGGGGCCGTTCTTGCTGAACAGCTCGGGCATCTTGGTCTGGGCTGCGACGGGCTTCGAGCTCGCGACCCGGTAGGAGAAGGTCAGGCCGTCCGTGGTGACGACCTTGATGATCGCGCCAGCGGCGAGGCTGGAGAGCTTCCAGAACACCGCCGGGGCGTCCTTGCCGTTCACCGGCCAGTCGAGGTGGCCGTCGAACGTGACGGC
>Ga0070717_10000776_pt1 | contig 20915 bp, 28 predicted proteins | sample LARL113metaG_FD_71366 | JGI IMG/M metagenome (GOLD analysis project Ga0070717, IMG submission 71366) | Corn, switchgrass and miscanthus rhizosphere microbial communities from Kellogg Biological Station, Michigan, USA - LAR L11-3 metaG | ecosystem: Host-associated > Plants > Roots > Rhizosphere ... | reverse complement strand
GCTGTTTAAAATGGGAAGCATGGAGATCTTCCTTGAGAAGCAAGGATAAGGAGAGTCACCAATGCTGTCAAGCCATTGGAAGAGAAGTCCGAATTGTCCACCACCATGAAACGCTGTACCCGTACTCCACTGCCACTGTATTTCCAGGCCGAGATGCGCGCGGACTTCGCAGAAAGGTGACCTTGCTATTCCTGCAGAGGGCCATACCAGGCCACGATTTGGAGCAGGGGAACAGTCGAGTCGGTACAGAAGAGGGCAAACGGAGAGCGCTTGCCGCTAGGATTGCGTAAGAGGACGAGAGAGTAAGGGGAGCGGGTCTTCTCCATCACGATGCCATGACGCTACGCCTGTCATCAAATCCATCTTCAGCTGCTGTCCTGCATACCAGGTGATCTCTTGCGAGAGCCAGGCAGTCGCAGCGTCCTTCACCCGCTGGATCAGCTTCGGCTGGCGAGGACCCTTTTTGGGCTTGACTCCTGGCTTGCTGATTACGGTTGAGGTGGGATAGCATCGTAGAATTGTGCCGTCAACAGCAAGCGCGAGACAAGAGGACCCATAAGTGGCGGCACATATGACCCAGGCTGGTCGCTGCAAAGCCGCCATCGCCGACCAACACGATCTCGCGCTCGGTAAACCAGCGTCTCACGAGCCAGATCAGGAGCGGTGCAGCCTGTATCGTCGTGCAATGCCGTTTGCCCAGTTTGGCACTGGTCGCTGGAGTCAACTTGGGAACGCTGAGCACCGGCAAAGCCCAGCGGCGCTGACACCAAGGCACAGTCACCAGGAGCATCAGGCTCACCCAGTGGATCCCATAGCACGGTCACGACGTGTCCGCTCTGTGAACGGACCGCATCATGGAAGCGACCCTTGTAGGCGATGCGCCGTCCCCATCGGCGTTGATGCGGTGCCATCGATGAGCAAACTCAAAGGGGCATCAGGAGCCAGGAACGCCATCACCAGGAGTCCGAGCAGCATGCGGCTCAGGTGCAAAGGAGACCACACCACCCGATTGAGGACGCGGTGAAAGCCCGGTAAAATGGCGCTCATCGCCGCGCCCAATAGCTCGCAAGGCTGCTGTTACCGTGCATCGACCCGAAGCCAGCAAGGTCCCGTAAACGAGGGTCCGCATATGACAGAACGTCGGTCGGGTGAACCCCTCAGCAAACAATTGGAGCAAGAGGAGTGACTCGGGGGAAAAGACATGCATGCACCTCCTGGAGAGAAGCGTAGTAGGCCATCGCCATCTGCAAACGATCTTCTACTTTTTATACCTCCTAGGAGTCAACGGCTGTAACAAACAGCAGGAAGAGGGTCAGAGATGAGGCGCGTCACAACCACACACAGGCAGGTAGCTCAGCAGATGGCGCAGAGGGAAGGAAAAAGCTTCTCAATACTTGAACCCGACATCTGATATACTACGGAGTGACATGAACGAAGGAAGATCGGAGCCTGTTGGACTCATAGCAGGTTGTTCTCAACCAGAGGAGGATGTAGATGACTCGCCCAGCCAAAGACGACGAACGGGAAGAGCGCATCCACATGGAGATCATCGTGGATGCGTATGGTCCTGAAGAGCAAGCCTTAGGATGGTATTACTATCTTGAAGGCACCTTGCAATTTCCCTTTACTGCCCGCTGTATCGCTCGCCGCGCGACTTCGCCCCTGGAAGTAGGAGAGGAAGTCGAGGTCGTGGGTATGCCTCCTGAGGAGGAATGCGAGCATGATATGTTGGTGCTGATCCGCTGGAAACCCCATGAGTTTGCTGTTCCCTTAAGGCAATTGGAGGGTATTCACGTGGATGACGAGACCCAACAAGCCATTGAAGATTGGCACTATTGGGTCAATCAAGACTACGCGTTATAAGCCAGGTCGGGTCAAGCTCAGATTTGAGCATGGGAGGATTCCTATGGGAGGCATGCTCCTGACCTCTCCTCCTCTTTTTCTCCAAAAATGGCCAAAGTCGAGAGTGAAGCAGACTTGGCGTAATGGGGTGGGCTGTATCAAGGATAGTGCGTTCCCTGTCCTGTTTTCTTTCCAGAAAACGAGGAGAACGCCTCAATCCTCTGCTTGGTTGCCGAGGCAGCTGCGTCAATATTGGCTGAACATTGGCTTGTCTGTTTTCGATGTTCCTGGCGAGTGCATCTCTCTTCGTCATGGCAATGGGAGAGGGGGATTTTACTAGCATAATCCCTCGATTTTTCGAACGGATATCCTAAGTAGCCAGCACAGCCTTTGATTCTGCTCATCGATGGCACCTTAGAACGCCGATGGGGACAGCGCATCGCCTACAAAGGCCGCTTCCACGATGCGGTCCGTTCGCAGAGTGGACACGTCGTAACCGTGCTGCGGCATTCACTGGGTGTGTCTGATGCTGCTGGTGCCTGTGCCTTGGTGTCAACGACCCTGGGCATTACCAGTCTTAAGTGTACCCACCCTGACTCCGGCGACCAGTGCCAAACTCGGCAAACGGCATCGCACGACGATACAGGCTGCTCAGATCCTGATCTGGCTCGTGAGACGCTGGGTTCCCGAGCGCGAGATCGTGTTGGTCGGCGATGGCGGTTTTGCCGCGACCTGCTTGGGTCATACCTGCCGCCGTTTGCAGGTCCGCTTTATCTCGCGCTTGCTCTTGACCGCACAACTCTACGATGCTGTCCCCCCTCAACCTAAAGGCAAGCCAGGCGTCAAACCCAAAAAGGGTCCCCGCCAACCGAAGCTGACCCAGCGGGTGAAAGACAAAGCCACTGCTTGGCTCTGTCAAGAGATCGCCTGGTATGCCGGACAGCAGCTGAAGATGGATCTGCTCACGGGTGTGGCATTATGGCATCGCGACGGAGAAGACCCCCTGCCTATCCACTGGGTTCTCTTGCGCGACCCCAGTGGCAAGCGCTCTCCGTTCGCCCTCTTCTGTACCGACTCGACTGTTCCCATGCTCCAAATCGTGGCTTGGTACCTCAGCCGCTGGAACATCGAGGTGACCTTTGAAGAAGTCCGCGCCCATCTCGGCCTCTCCACGCAACGGCAATGGAGTACACTTGCGATTGCACGGACCACTCCCTGCCTGCTGGGATTGTTCAGCCTGGTCGTTCTCATGGCCCATGCCCTCCACCCCGATCAGTTGCCAACACGGCAAGCGGCCTGGTATCCCAAAGCCGAACCCACCTTTGTCGATGCGTTGGCCACTGTCCGCCGCCATCTGTGGGAGCAACGGAATTCGCCAATTCCACCTGATACCTGGGGATCGCTCAATTCATCGCCAGCTCTCTTTGACATGCTCGTTGAGGTTGCTTGCTATGCCGCTTAAAAGTGCCAAAGTCGAGGTTAGTGATATTGTTGGCGAATTTGATTTTCGAGCACAGAACATTACGAAATTATGCTCAGAGACACGCCCACTTTTTGAATTCGCCAAAAATGAGCCATGCGCCGCAGGCGCACCACTGCGCATAAAATTGATTTTGCCCTACCCCTAATTTCAGGGGAATATCTTCTGAGACGCTTTGCCTGTGCACTTAACTCAACAGTCTCATGCGCAGTGGTGCGCCTGCGGCGCATGACGTTTCTTAGTGGAGTCCTACCGGAGCTAGCTGCCGCCGGTCTTTTGCAGTTGCGCGATCTGATCGCCGAGTTGCTTGACCTTGTTTCGCGTGCCTAAAAACTCGTTCCCGATGCCCATGACATATACGCCTCGCGTTTGGTTAAAGCATAGGACGCTATACAGAAACACTTGCTGTGTCCCTTTATTATCCGCCTGCCGGAAATATTGTTCTAATGGGTCTTGCCCATGCTCCTCCTCTAAGGGAACATTGTGCGGATCCCATCCCGCGAGTACTCTCTCACGAAATCCCAGGACGACCTTATGTCCATTGGGAGCGGTAAGCGTTGTACCATCATCATGCCATCCTGCGGGAACTCCCATACCTATGCCTCCTGCCTGTAGAAACTGGAGTAACTCGTCCATTGGATAATTGCCGGGACATCGCGCCCGGTTGATCGGGTCAATCGAAGCGTGTGTCTTGATGTGTGATACCGGGATACTGAACTTCTGCGCGAGGTGGGCAATTAACTTGAAACTCTCCGCTTTCTGCTCCGGTGTAAGCTCTGAACTATTATCCCCCCTCGGGTCGCAATGTTCCACACTGAGCGTACAGAGGTTCAAATTGCCGTAGGTATGCAGGTAGGGTTGCCAGAATGTGTCGTAGCCCGGTTCGACGCAGCAATTCCCGCCTGCGCCGAGCGCCTCCGGCACAAACTGCCAGATCGCCCCATCTTGCCCTATCGCATAGTGGACGCTATTTCTACTCTGGAGAAAGGTCCGCAGTACTGCGGCCGGCGTCCCATCACCGCCCGTCTTGTGGATGACGATGGCGGAATGAGCATTAAAATTAAACATGAAATCTCGAGGAACAAAATGTTCTTCTGCGTCTGGATAATCTACCATGCCGAATCCTCCCATCTGTAATCAACAATCGTTTTCCACGCGGCGAGCCTCCTGCAGCACTTGCTTGGGCATGGCCCCCAATAACAGCAATAGCCGATAGAGTACCAGCACAGTGCTCTAAATCCAGAGCACTACTCCTCAGAATATATAATACACAAAAAATGGAACAAATTCATCCGTAGAAATACCTATTTCTTACGGGAGATCTTCTTGCTTTCTTCTCACCCTTTTGTGTAAATGTGATAATTCAATGACGGCAAAATGGTACAATTCTGTGACATAAAGCAGTGAACTCTTTGTCCAAGTCAACGTGATTTCACTGGCCTGTAAAGCGCTTTGAGCAGCCAAGGAAAGAGAAAAGAAGAACCGATATTACTGCCCTTTGCCAGAATGGTTGGCTCTTCCGCCATCTTGGTGAATGATGAGCTTTTTGCAAATGGAAGCAGCCTTTTGCCGCTGCGGCAAGTTTCTCCTTCCGATTTCGTGCAACAACCTGTTGCTTCGGAAAGCACGTTGTGCCCCTTGGAAGGCCGAATGACGACTTACAGTATGCATGATCGAGATTCTTCCTTGATACTCGATAAGCGTGGAGATCGCCTCGCCCTGATCCAAATCACGGCAAGGTTTTCCTCCCTTTTTCTGAATCTCGGCAAAACTCTTCTTCCGAAAGCGGCAAAGTTCTCCTTCTATTTACACTTTTTTGACTATGCATGATATATTGAGGGGTGAGAGCGCAGACGAGAGCGATCAGTAACTGGGAGCCATTGATACCATGTCCTCATCTCCATTTCTTCCCCTTCCCACAGGATTAGAGATTGCCACCATCGAGACGGTTGATGACCTGTTCGTGGTTTAGGTGGTTTCGACCAAAGCCAACTCTCACTGTCCACTTTGTTTCTGTCCTGCCACACGCGTCCATAGCCACCATACGCGTGTGGTAGCAGATTTGCCCTGTGCAGGCTTCCGCGTGCAGTTGAGCCTCCATGTACGCAAATTCTTCTGTGATACCACTCACTGTCATCGCAAGGTCTTTACAGAGCAGCTTCAGAACAGCAGATGCACAGATATGGCTTGCTCTATCAAAACCAGTGGAGTTTGATGGCTCCATATCATACATCAATAAGGTGGAAGGCAGTCCTATGTACCTTGATACTTTCATACCACTACAAGCCGAAATTGGCTACAGCCAACTCGGTATATATGGCAACCTGGAATACGAAGGCAAACTCACGCAGGTACAGTACCAGCACGATCGGCATGCCTGCTCTTCGATAACGAACACAATCAACAACACTATTGGAGACACATATGCTAGAGCCAGCATTTGATATCATCAGTTGCTCGTGGCCCCGCCAGGTGGAACATGCTCAAATGTCCAGGAGAATTACCTAGATGAGGCCGCACACCGACGCTTTATCTCTCGTATCCTGCATCATGCCAACCTACAACCGTCGTGCATTTGTGCCACAGGCCATCTATTACTTCCTGCGCCAGGACTACCCGAACAAAGAGCTTATCATTGTCGACGATGGCACTGATGAAGTAGGTGACCTTATTCCGGGCGATGAGCGTATCCGCTACATAGGTTCCCCTTGCGACAAAGCCTTGGGCTAAAACGTAATCTCGCCTGTGAAGCGGCAGGCGGCCCGATCATCGCCCACTGAGATGACGATGATTGGTATGCCTCACACCGATTGAGCTACCAGGTAGAGGTGCTCTTGCGTGAGGACGCAGACGCTTGTGGCATCGCGACGGTGTTGTTCTATGAAATACTCACCTTGGCATCATTCATCAGGGCACTAGAAAAACTCATACGCGAAAAAAACTGCTTCTCGTCGTCTACTATTTAAGTCGTAATCCAGGTACGATCTCATGTAAGTTGTACATCCTGGTCCTAACCATCTTGGATAGGTGGCAACAGATTATAATCCAAACCCTTCGTTGATGACAACAAACAGAGCCACAGAGTGATCTGTGGAGAGAGGTTTTCATGCACCATGTCAACGACAAATCCTGAACCGAATATCACCAACGGGGAAACTCCAAGTAGTGTACCGCCGGCTCCTGTGGCAGACATCCCAACGACGGAGTCTACCCCATCCAGCAACGGCGGGCAAACCACTGAGGAGATCAAGACCTCAAACAATACTCAAGCCGTTCTTTCAGCTTCAGCTGTTGTTCAGGCAGATAGTGCAACCAATGCTGCACCTTCGGGTCCCTTTATGCGCCAATTCTTCCCTGGTGGTAGCAATAGTAACTGGATGAAGCGGGAGAAGTTGGATCTGGATGCCCTTGAGAAAGGCGCTCGCAACACCGGCAGCTATACAGGTGCGCTGATAATGACCGCTGCTTTAGTCCCCGTTGTTGCCGCAGTGATCAGCGCAATCGCCTTTGTCGTGCAGTGGCCAAAGGGGGTAGCACTGCCGGATTGGCTCGCACTTCTTATTGGTACGCCTCTCCTTCTTGGCACTGTGCCCACACTCATTGCCTGGTTCTTACTTGCGTTCATCGTCCGTCGTTTCACCGCTGCTGATCGGATGGACATGGGAAGCTATGGCAAGCTTCTCAATCGTCTAGTCACTCTGGATGCGCAACTCAGTATCTTGTGCCCTGAACCGGGAGAGACATCAGCGAGTGCAACAGGAACTGATACAAACACCACGAGTACATTGCCTCCGAATGATGTTGCTTTCGTCATGGCCAGCAAGGAGGTATTGGACTGCCGCAATGCTATTAGCAAAAAGCTGGTCAAGAAGAGCGTAGCCTGGGTGACGGCTAGCGGTTATATCGACCTGTGGAAAGAGATGCATGATGCGGAGGAGGCGCTCATCGACATAATGCCGCGTGAGGTCGTGGTTGCTGATGCCATCTATGATGAGATGCGCATCCAGGATTCCAAGATTGATAATAGTGACGAATTGCTCAGGAAGTTGAGAACGGCAGTGTCAACGCTTGATCCGTCAGCTAAGACTTATCTCCAACCCTCCCTAACCAGTACACAGGGAGCGAGCACCATACCTTCTGCTGCGCCGGTTTCTATGGGCGCGGTCTCTGACGTGTTGGAAATGCAAGGACGGTCAATCCTGCGCGAAGTCAGGCACGCACTCAACGAGTTTCGTGATGACCGCTGGGAAGCGATTGTGCGGGTGCGCAACCAGTTTGTCTGTACGATGATCCTCACCGGGCTCACCTTGTATGTGCTGCTTCAATTCACCGTCCTGGCAGGTGTATCGCAACCGGCGATGATAGCGGCGACGGCTTTCTACCTGGTTGGTGCGCTGGTTGGTCTGTTTGGCCGGCTGTATAACGAGTCGCAGACCTCCAAGTCGATCGATGACTATCGACTGGCCCTGGCACGCACGGTTGCGACGCCGATGTTTTCTGGTCTTGCTGCTGTTGGCGGGGTGCTGCTCACACAAAAGCTGACCTCCCCGGGAGACATTTTCGATCCGAAGAACATTCTGTCTGGCCTGATTGTCGCGGCTGTGTTCGGTTTAACCCCGAACTTGCTCATCGGTGTACTGCAAAAGCAGTCGGAACAATACAAGACCGACTTGAAAAGCACTGCTGCGTCCCAGGGTGAGGGTGTAAAGACGTCTTGAAGCAAACCCGCTGCTTTGGCTTGTCAGTGACCTGGTGTGTGTATGCTCTGGCTGGATTCAGAGCTGCCCTAGCAGCATCTGTTAGAGCCGCACGAGAGAGATTCACGTAGCTGTTTTTTACGAAACGATAATAGACTGTAGGTGGACACTTCTACACAGGAGGGTACCGATGCCAGATAAACTTCCGGTGGGTCCTTACCGGACCGTCGAGATCGACAACGGGGTGCAAGCCCGTTCTACATTATTCCCTTTGATGAGCAAGGTCTCTGCCAGGGACCTTTGACACAGGATCACCTGTTGACCACCCTTCAGAATGGTGACTATACAGATATCTTCCTGTTCTCACATGGCTGGAACAATGATTGGAAAACAGCAACTGATCTTTACGACGGCTTTTTAAGTGGCTATGCTCAGATGCAGCGTGAACATGGGCTGACTTACTCTCGCCCTTTCCGGCCACTTCTGATTGGAATTTTCTGGCCCAGCATCGCTTTAGTGCTGCCTTCAGAAAGCGGCCCGGCTATTGCCGCCTTCTTGGGCGATGGTGCACAACTCATGGATGTGGAAGTCGGGCAAGAGCGCCAAGAAATTCAGTCTCTTGCAGCGGCTCTTCCTAAAGAAGATGTCGAGCGGTTCTATGCTCTGGCGCAGCGGGGACAGGATTTGAACTCGGATGAGGCTCTGGAACTGGCCCGGATGCTGGCACCGATCTACAATGGTACCGCCGAGGATGAACTTCCCACGGTAGATTCTGCGCCATCTGCCGAGCAGCTGATGTCTTTGTGGCAAAAGATCGCTTCCATGGCTTCTACAAAGCCTTCAACGGGAACTCCTGGAAAGTTCGGCTTTGTGAATGAACCGGGCAGAACTCCAGGGGTAGGCGGACTAACGGCTCAGTCTACTTCTGCACCTGAAGCGGCTGGAATTCTTGATTTTCTGGACCCCAGGCTTATAATCCGCCTGGCTACAGTGCTGCAGATGAAGGACCGAGCAGGAGTCGTTGGCGCACACGGTGTGGGATCGTTACTTTTTAATGTATTGAAAAATGGGACGGCGCGTGTCCATCTGATAGGGCATTCCTATGGTTGCAAGGTCGTTCTCTCGGCGCTCTGCTTCCAAAAACTTCCTCGACCTGTACATTCAGTCCTGCTGCTACAGCCTGCCATCTCCTACCTCTGTTTTGCAGTAGATGCAACTGGTACAGGGTTGGAGGGAGGATATCGAGTCGCACTGGATAGAGTTGAGCAATCTATTATGACGACCTACAGCGCCCACGATGTACCGCTGACCCAATTCTTCCACCTGGCCGTCAGACGGCCATCCGACCTTGGAGAGGAGCAAATAGCCGGCGCGCCGCCACCGAGTCGATATGCGGCGCTAGGCGGATTTGGTCCAAGCGGATGCGAGACAGATTGTAGCGAAGTTGAAATGAAAATGATTGGCGATCTCTACGATTTGGGACCTGGTGTACATAAAATCCATGTCTTGAACGGCGTACAGGCCATTTCCGGGCATGGTGATATCAGCAATGATTTCGCCTGGTGGGCTCTTTATAATCAGGTGACGAATTGAGGAGGTGCTTTGATGGCAGAACTGCTCAAGCAACAACACAATCTGGTCGTGTTAGAACTGTCTCTTGATCGATTATCGTCGTCTGCGTCCTCCTGTGGGTCTACCGTCTTCAAACTTGAGGTATCGGGCACGTCGCTCTTCGAGATCAAAGCCGATTGTCAAGAGATGGGGTTGCCGAACAATCTTCGCGAGGCACGCGAGTACCGTTATAATGAACCCATTTATACAATCCCTGAGATTGTCATGCAAGAGCTACAGAAGAGGCTGCCCGGGGTATTGGATCCAGGTATTCCCCTATGGTTGCAGCTAGCAAATGACTGTGGTATTCTTCCCCTCGTTCCATGGGAGCGCCTGCTGCAGCCACGTCTTCGTGTCCCGATTCTACGCCTGCCGTACTTCGCCATCAAACCGTTTTCACCTACCTCAAGCTTTTTAGACATTATCCTCTGCGCAAGCACGCCGGTGGCGAAGGAGCCTATTCCAGTTGAAGTATTGCTGGATACACTTACACGTCGCTTACTAGAAATTGTGCAGCGGGATAGTGTCATCATACATGTCTTTGCCGATGCGTTTGTCTATAATAACCTTCAGAGCTTCTTACAAGATCGTCTTGCATTGACAAATGGTAAGGGTGTACGATTATACAACCCCGCTGATGCTGCAACCTATGCCCCTACCAGTTCTTCAGGCAGCATTCGTGAAACTCCTGGACACCTGGAAAATCCCTGGCTGCTCTGGATGATTGACTCGCTCCGAGGCCACAGCGTCGATGCGATCCACTTTATCTGTCATGGGTACCTTTCAGCTGACCTGGGATCTCTGGCGTTTGCTACGACACCGACGCACAACGAGGATCGTAGATGGGCGCTGTTCGTAGGGGCGCAACAACTGATGACCTTCTCGACGCATCTGGGGGCCTCATCAGTCGGCTTTAGTTCGCCCGAGCGCAACTATTCTGAGTTAGGGTTGCGGCTCCTTGCGGATCAACTCGCTCGTCTGCGGCCGGGTCCCGTTTTACTTCAAGAAGTGAGAGGCGATCCTGGATGTCAAACTCTTGCTGAAGTATATAGCTTCCTCAACGATGAAATGCGGGATATGCCCCCATCCTCTTCTGCACTTGCGCTCTACTGCCATCCCAGTCGAGTGAAACAGATTGCGCAACAACCTGGCGATATCAATCAAGAAAGCATACTCAACCAGTATACGCTGGCGAAAGGCGAAACGCTGAAGATGATGGAATCGAAGGAAAATACCCCTCCCTGGGTCGCATCCAGCCAGCGCTATCTTGAACAATCGGTCGCAGAACTCATCGAAACAGAACCTACTTCATCTTCTTCGGAACCAAGCGCAACACGCCAAGGAGTGGAAGAGGCGCTTAGGGCTTGTAAAAAAATAACTTTCTTCCGCACAATGCATCATCACCCTCTCCAACAGGGAAACAGAAAGGTTTCATCGTTGGCAAACAGCCTGCTGCTCCTCAACTTCCGGATGAGGTTACGGCCGAGGTCGGATGGGTGAATTCACGCGTGCGCACCGCTCGCCTGGGCAGGTGCGGTTCAATCCAGTAGATCGTCAGACTCGCCAGGAGCATGAGCCCAGCCATCACCAGCCAAGGCAACACCGGATGGACCGTGAAAAGCAAGGTGAACAAGCCAGGAGCCAGGATAGTGGCGATACTCCAGGAGAGCTGAAAGAGAGCAAGATACCGGCCACGAAGGGAATCTGGGCCCGCCTCAGCCGCAAGCGCATTCGATGTCGGATCATGGATCAATTCAGCGAGTGCATACACACACGTCACGACAAACAGAAAGGGAAACAGCAGTGCCAGTGGCACCACCAAAGCCAGGGCAAGCAAACCACACCAAGCGCACCACAAGAAGCCAGTCAGCACGAGCGCACGCGTGCGTCGATACGGTTCGAGCAGCCGTACCACCACAGTTTGGAGCGCAGCAATGAGTGCCGTACTGAGTGCTATCAGGGCCCCGATCATCCAGAGAGGTGCTCGCAGTGCCACTGCGACGTAGACCGGCACACCAATGGTCAGCAGGGTGCTACAGAGAGCAAAGATCGCATTGGCGGCAACCAGGAAGAGAAACGGTCGATCCCTCAGCACGAGCCTGTAGCTTGGACTTTGCGTTCTGCTGCTTCTCAACGGGGCCGGGACTCGCGCTCCGAACAAGAGCAAACCTGCGGCCAGAAAAAAACTCAGTCCATTCGCGACCACCACGAAATGATATCCGATGATCCCGTTTGCTCCCACCACCACCCCGGCCAGAAGACCGCCGACGCCAAGCCCAGCATTACGCGTCGCTGCTGCCAGACCGTACCAACGATCTCGCTCATGGGGGGCGGCGATCACCGCCACCAGGGTAAAGTAGGCCGACCAGAACAGGCTCTGTCCAACTGCGACCAGGAGAGCCATGCCGACGAGCATCGCGGCGTTTTGCACGAGAAGGTAGCCGAGGAAACCAGTCCCTTGCAGGATTTGAGAGGTCAGCACGACACGCTTTGCGCCGAAGCGGTCAACCAGCGTCCCTGTCACTGGAACCATCGGGACCGTAATCATGGTAGCGATGCTGAGAGCGAGCCCAATAGTTGACAACGGCAAACCGACCACTCTATTGAAGTAAAGCAGAGAGAATGGCAGAAAGAGTCCGGTCCCCAGGAAATCAATGAACGTGGCTATGACAAAACTTCCCGCACCTCCCAGGTGCGGCAGGCCGAGACGTTGAGCGAGCATCGTGCATCTCCTGTCTTTGCAAACCTTCTCCTCTATCATAGCCGTTGACGGATCGAGCGACAACGGGCTTCTCCCTGAAAGGATGACCGTAGCCGTAGACCTTGCCTGCTGGCTGCACCTAAGGGCTTATTAAAAAATACCTTCTGCGTGGCTGATGCCATTCAAGAAGCGGAACGTCCAGCGACACGGGGTCGAAGTGTGTAGTTCCACTGAGCACAGACCGCAGCGTGTTCGATATTGAGTTGCTTCATCTGATCTTCGGAAACGGTTTGCCCTTTCTCAAATGCCCCCTCCAACAACGCCGCCTGCACCGTCAATCCCGTGCTGGTCGCCGTGCCACGAAGAAAATTGAGCATGGTTTCCAGTGTACGCAGCGGCTTGCCAGTCCAATTCAAGCTGATTTGACTGAACAAGCGATGTTCGATGGGGTTCCACTTGGAACACCCAGTTGGATAGTGGCACACGCTTACCGTCAGCCCGTAGCGATCGCTCACTCGCTCTTGCAGATAGAGTTTAAAACTACGCGTACGACAGCCATTGCTGCCCCCGGCATCAGCCAGAATGAGCAACTGATCCGCCTCTGAATAGCTCAACCGTCCCTCCTCTTCCCACCAACGGGCAATGGCAGCCACGGCAAACTCGGGCGTATCAGCCGAGACGCCCACATAGACCGACCCTTGCTGCCTGTTCACATCATAGATCCCATAGGGCACCCCACGGACCAGCGCCTCAGATGGGAAATCATGGACATTCACCTCCTCTGGATGCTGACACCACACTTGCCCAGCATTCTTAAAGTTGCCAATCAGCTCCTTCTTCTTGGTATCCACACTAATGATCGGCAAGCCTGCGGTCCCAAAGGCGGCTTTCTGCGTCTCTAGATACTCAAATTGCTGCTGCCGCTCTGGATGCGCGGCACTGGCCTCCTGCTTTTTGACGTTGACCCGCAAGGAGTACCCCAACTTGCGTAACAAACGCGCTACAGTCGGTGGACTGACGAGATGCCCCCCTTGCTCCAACCGTTCACTGAGATGGCGCAGACTCCTGCGGACCCATTTCTGTTCACTCATGGGGTCGCCTGCCGTTTCTGGCAGCACCAAGGCCTCCAGCATTGTTTCTAGCTCCGCATCTTTTTTTCTGCTGCTGGGCGACCTCCACCGGGCAGTCGCACCCGATCAGCTGGACGCTCAGCCAAGTCGTACTCGAGTTCCTGCCGCCCACGTTGAATCGTTTTGGGATCCATGCCGGTGATTTGAGCCAGAAGCTCATCTCCATGCGAACCGATCCGATTGGCCTCCACCGCCACATACCAGCGACGCTGCTGCTCATCCAGGCGGCTGAGCAACAGGTTCATCTGGCGATGCAAGGCCTAGTCGGGATGAGCCACTTCCTGCTGACAAGTGGGACACTGACATTGGTGGATGTCCATGACTGACCTTGACTCCTTCTTACATCTAACCTGTTTCGCGCTCCTTCATTTTACCCCCTGCCTCTTCGTTGGTGAAAGATGTCCATCAACCAGAGAAAGTTATTTCTTTACAAGCCCTTAGCTTTCTGTCAGACACCCTGGTACGTCATGCACCTGTGGAGAGCGATGTAAAGGGAAAGGAGCCACTCTAATGACCAGAACTATCGTGAGTGTATTCGCTAATAATGATCGTGTGAGCTTCAACTTATACCTCGCTCCTGGTGACATCCCAAATGCGAGAGATTTGTATGATTTCGGGCGCACAGAGAACGACCCGCCTTTTATGCAAATGAGTCAAGGACTGCTTGCACCCGACGTTGTGAAGTGTGCCGGAACACACCTCTTTGAAAACTTATCGAAGCATCCTGCTGTCAAGGATGCCGTGACCATGGCGCTAGCGAGTACACCGGATAAGGTTGCTCCATTGTATGTTTACTTGAATGCCGAAAAAGCAGAAGGATTGCCATGGGAAACCCTCTATACTCCAGTGGGTAACTTTCTAGCGTTGGATAGGCGTTGGCCGATTGCAAGAATTGCGGATTCTTCGGCGATGTTCCCGACCATGAATCGTACATTTAGACCCCCACTGAAGGTGTCACTGGCACTCTCAGCGGCTGGTGTTGATTCGACATCAGAATGGGATGCCTTCTTTAACGCTGTAAAAGGAACAGCTATTGATCTGAGGCTTCAGGTGTTCGTATGCCAGAGAGAGTTGAAGACGGCTATCGAAAAGCTGAACGACCCGCGCGTGACTGTGCAGTTCCTGACCTCGAGGTCTGACTTCCTGAATGCCGTGAAAAATTTTGGTCCTCATATCCTGCACTTCTTCTGTCATGGATCAACGGACGGTGGGCCTCACCTGCAACTCGCGACTCTGGCTGACTGGGATGGTAGAGACCCGCGTGGGAGTATTATCGTCGTACCGAACGATCTCTACCCGTTTTCTAGTTTCAATATAGGTGGAACTACCTGGTTGGTGGCCTTAAACTGTTGCGAGGGAGGTGCCGCGGTCGCGAATGCTGCTACTGTGCAGGATGCTTACTCCCTTGCCCGTTTACTCGTCACGAATGGCTTTCCTGCTGCGGTCGGCATGCGTGAACCTATCGCAAGTGACGACGCCCATGTCTTCTGCCAGACATTTTATCCCTCAGTGCTGTCAATACTGCAGGAGGTTGAGCAGCAAGCGAAGGCAGAAACGGATTTTACCGAGGTCGAGTGGGCGAGGACCCTCTATGAGCCACGTACTCAACTGTGTGACCAACACAGAGGTGATCAAGCTCCGTTGACAGCTGCTGCTGCCAGTAAGGAATGGACACTTCCTGTCATTTACGTCCGCTGTGCTGGCTACTTGGATCATCCGTTCAGAAAAATCGGCTCTCAGGAGACTCTGATGTTGGATACGTGTTGATTCTTGAAGACAGATACTCTCCTATTGAGAAGTTTAACTCTCACCTGTTTGTTTATCTTCTATAGAAGATAAACTATCTTTGAGTCCGCAACTTTATTCTTCGTGGGGAAATTCTCTCAAAGAGATGAAATAGGGTAGGACTCCACTAATCGGTGGTTGAGCATAAGACCCCTTTCCGAAGACGAAGTAAAGGGCGATGGCGTGGGTGTTCGTCTGGCGACAGTCGCTTTCTGATGGCTAGCACTGTCTGCTTCGTCGGTCGTCCTCGTCGTTTCGGGGTACCCCAGGGTGGAGGAGCCACACGATAGCCCAACAGTTCCTGGATGCTCCAGACATGATCGGTCAGGCCACTGGCCATCGCGGGAGTCAACGGCACCTCTCCACGCACGCCCTGAGCTTTGGCCGCTCGCCGACTCAGTTCATGATGCGGCCAGCAAAGATTGTACGTACAGCCGATCAGCCACATTCCGCATTCGAGGGCGACCAGACGACGAGCCGCGTGACGGCATTTCCGAGTCAGGCTGGCAAGTCGCTGCCGCATGGTCCCGTTCAAGCGTTCGATAAAAGCGGTATTGAGTACGGTTCCTCCCTGTGACTGCTGTAAGAGCTTCTGGGCTTGCTCCAGCGTCCCTTGAGTCATTTGCCGCACGATTTCGACAACGTGTTTTTTTGCCATGCGCTTGATGACTGTCGCAATCAAAACATTGGGCCATGCCTGCAAACACGCTCGTCCGGGCCCAGCAGTCGTTTTGACTTTCTCACGAAATGCCCGTCGGATACTACCTGGATACGCTGACCATCCATCGGTGCAGACCAACAGTGCCTGCAACGGCTGACAGCAGGCTCGGACTTGGGAGAGCAAACGATCAGCGAGCTTGCGATCTCTTGTTACCTGGACGACGCCTCCCAACCACAAGCGTGTGGAAACCATCATCGCCAGGCCCATCCAGGCAATCATTTTGCGTCCCTTGACCCGAATTTCATCGGCCTGAACATGCTGCAGGTCCAGTTGCCCTTGTTGGACGACTGCCTCATGTATCTGTTGACAATGCTTTCCTGCTCGCTGCTGCCAACTTGCGACCGTCCGTTCATCTAATCCGAAGGCATGCACAATTGCTTGGGTCGGACACCCATAGGCCACCAGCGTCACCACCATGACGATGAGGGATGTTGGCTTGCGCAACCCTTCAAACATCGTGCCTGCTTTGGCGCTAAAGGTCTTTCTGCATATCTTGCAGCGATACCGCTGACGTGCTTTCCCATGGCTCACACTATTGCCCTCGCCCATTTTCCCTCTTGCTATGCAGTCCAGGTTCGGGCAAAATACCAGGCATGCACTCCTTTGTTCGGTGTTGTGTTCTTTCATAGCCACAGCATACAAACGAATGCTGTTCTTTTCTATTCACCGGGACCCTTTGTGGCTCCCAGCATAACTTGGCTGAGAGTGCTTTTTTGTGATAGGCTTGAAGCGTCCTTGTGCGGACGGACATGGCTTGTCGAGCGAAGAAAATAGACAACAAACTGGTTGTTGAAGGGAGCATGCGTATGGATAAGTCTTATCTCACCACTCTTGCACGTGAATTTCGTGCAGGGGAAGGCTCCTTTTTGCTTCAGTTACGAATTGACATGTACTGGGATAAGGACGCGTTCCGCCGTCTCACAGAAGCCATGCGCGCATGCTGTAAGGACTATCAGTATTTGCCAGAGCAACTTGAGCGTGACCTCAAGGAGCAAGAGCAGTTGACGGAGGAGTTGATGGAAGATGAGCAGTTCGCAGATGAATACTACCTCCAGAAGAACGAGAACGATACTATGCTTCCACGATGGCTGGCCGAGGGATTTTGGTATCTCTCAGTGTTTGTGCGTGATCATACCTCCCACCCCGCTTGGGAACAAACCATTGCTCGCGAGCCTGAATATTTCTCTCACGCCTACGCACGCTTGGATGCTTTAGCTGACTGGTTCTTTAGTGGACGTTGTCCCTGGATTGATGAAGAAAAGGGATGGGCTTACAAGGGCATATGACATATCCGGACTGAGCTGGCCAATTTGTACCGTTAGCCGCACTCCTGTCCACCGGTTAGCGGAGTCCTACCCCTGTTGGCCGATGCGGGCATCTTTGGCCAGGTAGACCTCGCCCATGCCGCCGCTGCCCAGCAGGTGTAGCAGGCGATAGCGACCCAGGTGTTGACCTTCCAGTGGCATGCGCACCACCTCTCTGCTCAGATGTGAGCAACCGAATAAGATGAGTGGAGAACGAGGCGGAAGACAGGCTGAGTATAGCACATCCGTGGGAGAAAGCAAAGCTTTCCTCGTCTCACCAAACGAACCAGCCAGTTTCCACCCGGTCCGCCAGGCATCTCACGGGCTTCCAATCGTTTCCCAAGATCAGCGGGTTAGTCGTCCGGGAAGATCAACCAATCGATCTGATCACTGTACTGGCCGATCTGTTCGAGCATGGCGTCTATCCGCTCCTCTGTGCAGGAAGCTTCGAAGTGGGTTCGCAAGATCATGTTGCCGGGGGCCGATGTGTTACTCACAAACCAGAACGACTCCGCGCCAGACAGCGTCGTACCGGGCAGTCCCGCAAACAGAGGGAGATACGCCATGAGGTTTTCCTGAATCTGGCGAGGTTTCTCCGTACCTGATAAATCCAATGGTGACGACATGGGAAACATTCCTTTCGACCACTCACGTTGTTCTCCGGATCAGGGGAACTCTCATTCTCTTCTCAAGCATATCCCCGCTTTCTTCAGAGCGGATGGAATTCTCAAATTTACAGGTCGTGTTCGCTCATAAACCCAGATGGGGAACTATCACAAATGTGTAAACAAGGTATGCTACAATCGCTAAAACGACGATCCAAAACAGGGCTTGTGCACATCCGGCGGCTGCGGATCTGGGTCTCCGTGAACGTGTATTTTGAAACCCCAGTTGCTGTTGTTGTCGTGCTGCCTGTTGAGCTTGTAAAGCCTGTTGTTGATCTTGTTGTGCCCGCTGCCAAGGTTGCATATCTACCTCCCTGCATAATACGTGTGTGCATGAATGTTTCTGTTGGTGTCATAGACGCTGCCACGCTACGAGTTCTCACTTCAAGGGATGATGGGTGAATTGCATGAACTGCAGGAAACATGCCGGAACCCCATTTAGCTGGCCTGGGAGTGGTGCCGTGTGCTGCCGACGATGGTCCAGCCATAGCCGACCATGGCAACTGCCCCTGCCAGTCCACTGACGATCCCCAGCAGGGTCGTGAACAGACCCGCAGGAGTCAGCCCGCCCAGCAGATTGAGCACTCCTCCCACCATCAGCAGCCAGCCAACGGCAGCCGGAAAGACCCGCGCCCGGATGGTCACCCAGCCAACGATAATCGAGCCGAGCAGGTTGAACGCGGCACTGAGCAGCGGGACGAGGTCACCCACATCGACCGTACTGACGAGCAAGAGCAGCCGCACTACCAGAGCGATGCTTGCACCGATACCCAGGCACCACAATCCTGCCTGACCAGGACGGCCAGTTTGCGGTTGCAGCGCCCACATGGCGGGCAGGCCGAGCAGCAGCAGGACGCTTCCCGTTGCCCCCGCGATGGGAAAGATGGGGGCATCGCCTCCAGTGACCGTGTATCCGATGACAAGCAGGAGCATCACGAAGCCATCGACGAGCAGGGCCCAGCCTCCTATAATCCGAAGGAAAAGGTTCTGATTCTTTCTGCCTGGTGCGGCCAGTCTCCCGGCCTCTGTTTCTTTGCTCATATGATCTTCTCTCCTTTCTGTTCAGTCTCTTCGCAGCGAAAGCGCAGCGCACCAAGTGCTTGCCATTGTGCATCCAAGGAGAGAGGGAGGGCCCACTCCCGCGCCTGTGCTCCGGTTGTTGCTCCCACAGGCTCCAACTCTAGCTGGAACCCTCGCAGCTCTACTCTCGCCAGCAACTTCACCCAGGCCAGGACTTGTGGCAGCGCGGTGGGCAGCGTGAACTGGTACGGCAGGTCATGATCGCCACCCGCCCCGCGTTCGAGTTCCTCTCTTCGCCTGTCCAGAGGGCTCGTGCCGCTCTTGTCGGGAGATGGCGAGGTGTTGGCGGGAATAGAGGCCGTTGGCTCGTGTGCTCGTGTTCCCCGTGGGGATGCTACCCTCACCGCTCCCTGTGGAGCGATCCTTCTCTCGTGCAGAAACTGTGGTGCCGGGACTCCGGAGGAGAGACGTCCCTGATTCTCTCGCGCAAGCTGCTCGTTCAACTCCTGCGGTGAAGCGGAAGAGAAGATGCGCAAGCGCTCCTGCGGAAAAGCTCGAGAGACCTGCAGCCACTGCAACAGGGTACAAAGCCCACTCAGCGTGGTTGATTGCCATTTCCAGGGAGACTGTACATCCACCTGGATCGCGATACGGTAATACATCTGCTGTCTCCTTGTGAACTGTGCGAGTGATGCGTTTCTCAAAAAGAGTGAGTGCTTTCCACCCGCTCACACCCGATCGGGAGGCCGATCACCACCGTATCCGGGTCGTGCTGGTTGGAGAGGGCACGCATGGCCGCCAGAGCCGCCACGATCCATGCAAGGCCACCCAGCACCACCAGCCCCGTTCCGATCGGACTGCCATAGCAGGCGGCAATCGCCTTGACGATGCCCGACTGTGAGACAAGGCAAGCGCGAGCAGCCAGCGCCAGCGCATTGGCATGTGCGACCAGCAGGCCGGTCCCGATGCCCATCACTCCCTCATAGGCCAGGGAACACAGCAGAAAGATGGCCAGTCCGATCCTGCTGAGTGTAGCGACTGGTCCGTGCCTGCCGGCGAGCAGGCGCAACACCAGCAGGACAAGCAGGCCAGACAGGGCGATCTGGAGCAGTTGGAGGGCCATCCACCAGCCAACCTGCTGGTTAAGCACCTGGTAGGCCGTGCGTGCATCACGGATGACGGGGTGGAGCGTTTCCAGAAGCCCCAGCACAAGGGGCGTGCTCAGGATGAGCAGGCGACGAAACACGAGTTGCATAGATTTCTCCCTTCTTGAAACAGCAGCATCTCGATTGTTCGAGAACGCTCAGGCTGCAGGAGCATTTCAACATTGCCCCGTCCTGCTGCCTGGGGAAAGTATAGCTGGGGATTGGGCCAGGTGAGATGTGCTACCTGGACTATTTTTCGCCGCCGAAAGTGGGATTGAACCCAAGCGACTCAGCGAGGGAGAGAGCCAGAAGTCACATGACCTCTGGCCAGAACAATCCCACCTGTGGCATATTGCACGGCTTCCGACTTTCTGGTATGCTCTAGGCGGGAGCAATCGAGATGCGATTGAACGAGATGTCCGATCCTGCTAGAGGATGTTCGCGCAGTTCCCGCTTGCGCGAGCCTGCTGGTTGGTCGGAAGAGCGCTGGCGTCTTTCCAGGAAAGCTGCGAGGGATCAGCACCATGCACACAGACACCGACTTCTCGAAAGCACCAGAGGTAGCCATGAAGCGACCACGCCCGGAGCGCAGGTGGCTCCAGCGGCTGGTGCCCAGGCCCTTTTACGTGGTTTCCTCGGCCATTTATCTCTGCGTGTTCGGCGGCTTCCTGTACACCTTCGCGACAGTACTGTTTCAGTCTCAACAGTGTGGGTGCCAGCCGGAATGGGTGCGCCTGCTGCTAATGACGTGCGCCATCGCCGCGTTGTTCGCGCTCGATCGCCTGGAGTACCGGCTCTATGGCGAAGAGACGCC
>Ga0070717_10000774_pt1 | contig 20927 bp, 21 predicted proteins | sample LARL113metaG_FD_71366 | JGI IMG/M metagenome (GOLD analysis project Ga0070717, IMG submission 71366) | Corn, switchgrass and miscanthus rhizosphere microbial communities from Kellogg Biological Station, Michigan, USA - LAR L11-3 metaG | ecosystem: Host-associated > Plants > Roots > Rhizosphere ... | reverse complement strand
AGTTCGGTGAGGAATCGCGGAGAGCGCGGAGAAAAACCTAAGGAGTTTCGCGCGATTACTCCGAAACGCTTTGTTCTTCGCTTTGGGCGCGGAGGACGCGGTCGACGGAATAGGGGGCGCGGCGGCTGGGTTCGTGATAGTGGCGGACTTGCATTTCGCCCAGCAGTCCGATGGCCAGCAGATTCAGGCCGCCGATCAGCAGGCCCATCGAGGCCATCATCAGCGGGCCATGTTCGGCCATCACCTGAACGTGGCGTAGGAACTTCTCGGAGCCCAGCCAGAGCACGATCGCGCTGCCACTGAAGATGCTCAACATTCCCACGCTGCCGAAGAAGTGCAGCGGGCGCGACAGATAACGCAGCAGGAACCGGATCGTCAGCAGATCGAAGAATACGCGGAAGGTTCGCGTAATGCCGTAGTGCGAAACTCCTCGCTCACGGTTCACGTTGCGAATCGCAACTTCACAGATGCTTGCGCCGTGCCAAGAAGCGAGCGCTGGAATGAAGCGGTGCAGCTCGCCGTAGAGTGGGACCTGCTCGAGAATGTCGCGGCGGTAGGCTTTGAAGGTCGTGCCGAAGTCGTGGATGTCGACGCCGCTGATCCTAGCCATCAGCCAGTTGGCGATGCGCGAGGGGATGCGGCGCATCCAGAAATTGTCGACGCGAACTTTGCGCCAGCCGCTGACAATGTCGTAACCGGCGGCAATCTTTTCCAGGAACAACGGGATGTCGTTCGGATCGTGCTGCAGATCGCCATCCATGGCGATAATGTACTCCCCCCGAGCATGGTCAAAACCGGCCGCCAAACCTGCGGTCTGGCCGAAGTTGCGGCGCAACTTGACCACGGTGACGCGGCTATCGACGGCCGCGATTTCACGCAGCATAGCGAAGGTGTGATCCGATGAGCCGTCGTCGACTAGAACAATTTCGAAGGTCTCGCCGTGCGCTTCCATTACCGCTTTCAGGCGGTCGTAGAGGTCGGTGACATTCTCCTGCTCGTTATGGAGCGGGACTACGATGGAATACTTTGGCACGGTTTTCTGATTATAAACGGAAAAGCAGTTGTCCGTGCCGCTTCTCAGTTCTGAGTTGGGTACCTTTGGTCAGCGGTGGGATGTGCTCTTCGTTTGGTCGTTGAACTCGGATTTCGTTGGTGCGGTCGAGCAATTTTTTTGGCCCACTGAAGCTGTGTGGATCCTTCTTGAAAAAAATCTTTCAGATTTGGGTTCCGCGGGGCGGTTCCAGCTAGTTTCATTTCGGGAAAGTCCCGGGGGGTTTCGTGGGTACCCGCCTCGCCCCACTCTCTGAAAGCCTTGACTGGCGCGGGTTCTACAAAAATGCCTGGCAAGATATTGAGCCCCAATGGTTTAGAGGTCAAGATCTTGACAACAAAGGAGTTAGGCCATGCTTCGCGGCGGCACTGGTGGGAGTGATCAGCGCGGCGATTGCGTCGTATCGAGCGTCACATGTCAACATCGTGGAGGGATTGCGGCATGTTGGGTGAGCGGGTTCTATAAGATGACGCCAGCTTCCACAGCTACACGGCCACGGGTAGGGGATGCGCTCGCCTGTCCAGAAAGTGACTTGAGTACCATCTCACCGATGGCGCTTTCTATTCATTCGATCGGGCCGACCACAACGGACTGGTGAGTCGCCGCGCCTCGACTCGGTAATTGCACGATCACGATCGCCGACAGCACCAACACAATGCCCAACGTCTGGATCGGATGAACGCCTTCGCCCAACAATGCCGCTGCGAGCAGGATGGAGAAGACCGGCTCCAGGCAACTGGCGATGATCGCTCGCGTGGGCTCCAGATGCTGCAGGCCCAGGAAGTAAAGTGAAAACGGTCCCAGCACCGAGATCATGGAAAAGATGAACAGGAATGTCCACTGCGCCGGCGCGTAGTGGGTGGCGACGACCTTCCACGGCGGGTTCACGAAGAGCCAGAACACTGAGGCTGAAATCAGCGTCCAAACCAGGACGCGCCAGCGATCGTAGCGGGCCAGAATGCGATGTCCGCCGACGTTGTAGAAGGCGAAGGAGAACGACGCCAGCAGTGCGGCAATGAAACCGTATTTGTCGAGACGAAAAGTTGATACGGATTTTGCGCCGACGATGCCGATCGTCAAGGCGATGCCGGTGATGGCCACTCCCACGGCGGCGACTTTCTGCAGGGAAAGTTTCTGCTGTCCGCGGGTGAATAGGTAGAGCAACACCCAAACCGGCGCGGTGTATTGCACGATGATGGCGATGGCGATGCTCGTTCTCTGAATCGCGATGTAATAAAAATAGTTTGACGCGGCGACGCCCAGTATTCCGAGTACGAGGCATTGGATGAGGTCGGGCCTGGGGAGCTTGATGCGTGGCCAGCCGCGCCGGCCAACCAGGAGCAGAAGCAACACCAGCAGCGAGAACGAAGTGCGCGTTTGCGACAGGATGAGCGGCTCGATGGGATGCGGCGCCTCGCCGCTCAAGGACAGTTTGCCGGTGAAGACGGCGCGTCCGAGTGCGGCGGAGATTCCCCAGAGAAATGCGGCGGAGCCGATGAAGAAATATCCGCGCAGAGGATGAGGGCTTCGATTGGAAGGGGCAGAGTTCAGGATTCAGTCACCGAGTCCGATGATGGGGCCGGGTCGAGGAACTGGTCAAGACGTATGGGATCGAAGCCGATAATGATTTCTTGGGATTCGCCGGAGAAGATGACCATCGTGGGAGTTTCGGTGCTGTCGTGCTGCTCGATCATTTCGCGACGCGCCTCGGGGTCGGTGCTGATATCGCGTTCTTCGAATGCGATTTCCTTGGCCTCCAAGAAGATTTTCATCAGTTGACAGGAGAGGCAGCCGGGTTGGGTGAAGAGCACGACGCGCATGGGCAACATCTATTCCACCATTTCGATCATGAATGAAATCTTCGCGGTTTTTTCCAGCATGGCCGAGACAGAACAATACTTTTCTTTGGAAAGTTTCACAGCGTCTTCCACCGCTTTGCGAGAGACTTTCCCGCCAATGCGATAGACCAAGTTTATTTCCGTGTATACGGCAGGATAACCCGATGCGCGCTCGCCGCTGGCGCTGACTTCGAGGCCGGTGAAGGGCTCGCGCTTTTTGCGGAGGATTCCGACGACGTCTGAAGCGGTGCAGCCACAGAGCGCGATCAGCACCAGTTCCATCGGTGTGCTTGCGGTTTTCTCCGTGGCTGTGTCCATCACAATTGCATGGCGCGAGCTGGCCTCGCCCACGTAGCGCTCGTTGTCCGTCCAGATTGCCTTTGCAGTGATCACAACCTACCTCCGGTTGTCGGTGCTGGGCTCGGGGTGAATCAGGACGCGGAACAACTCGGGTGCGTCCTGCTTGAAACGGGTTTCCAGTTCGGTCTGAATGTCGTGCACGCGGGCCAGAGAAAGATTGTCCGACAGCGTGCAATGACACGAGATGTACAAACGTCCGCGTACGCGCTTGATGATGAAATCGTGAACGTCGAGAACCTCGGGAAACTGCGAGGCCACGGCCCGGAGGCGATGCTCGAGTTCGGCGTCGCTGACCACTTCTTCCGGCTTTTCGATGGTAGCCGGCTCACTCTCGATGTGAGTAAGGATGTCGGAAATTTCAGGGACGTCGCGGCGCATGTCAGCTTCCAGTTCGGTGACCTGATTGTGCGCGTCTTTCAGCGACATGCGTTCGTCGAGTTCAATATGCTGCTCCACATGCAGGCGGCCGTCGAAATCCTGGACACTGATGTCGTGCACGTTGAGATTATTGTTGGTGGCGACGGCGCGGATGCGATCGAAAATATTCTCCGTATGTTCGGCGCGAGGAAGCGGCTGCACAGTAACATCGGCATCGGGCAGCACACGGTGCACTGCCTCAGAAACGGCGGAGGCCAACTGTCCTGAGCGCTGGAAAGTTACGGTGCGCGCCAGTCCCACGGCGAGATCAGCGAAGTAGCGGTTCCCTGCGCGGCGAATGCGGACGCGATCGACTTCGAGAACGCCATCGACGCGCAAGACCGCATCGTAGATTTTGGAGCGGACGCCCGGCGGGGCGGCGTCGAGCAGAGCGTCGATGGTGCGACGCGCGAGGCGCCAGCTCACTGACACGACGACGCCCGCCACGAAGAGAGCCGCGATGGGATCGGAATCGCGCAGCCAGTCGATGTGATAAGTGCGGCCGATCAGAACCAGGATCAGTCCCAGGACAACCACCCCGGCAGACCAGATGTCGGTGGAGAAATGAAGCGCGTCGGCTTCCAGCGCCTGGCTGTCATATTTGTTGGCAATGCGGCCAAGGACGCGGGAGCGCCACCAGTCGATCCCCATGGAGAACAGCATCACGGCGAAAGCGGCGATGGATGGCTCGATTTCAATTCGGCGAAAGAAGAGGCGCAAAACGGCTTCGTAGATGATCCAGGCGCAGGTCAGCAGGAGCAGCCCGGTTTCAACGAAGGCCGAGAAATTCTCGACTTTGCCGTGGCCATATTGATGGTCGGCGTCGGCGGGCTTGTCAGAGACGCCAACCGAAAAAAATGTGAGAAGAGAGGCGATCAGATCGAGGCCGGAATGTGCCGCTTCGGACAGAATGCCGAGACTGCCGGTGCTCAGTCCAACCACGATTTTGAGGCCGGTAATCACCAACGCCGCCAGCACCGAACTGCCGGCAGCGGCACGCTTTTCAGCGCGTATCAATTTTGAGGATGGAATGGCGGGATTTCCCGACATAAAGGAATTATCGCTGTTGCGAGAGGAAAGCGCCAAGCAAATCGCGGCGAGAGTCGAGCCGGTGCTCGTGATAATTCGCGGTCGCTTAACTTCACCCCGCCGAGGGCAGATCCCCTGGCTTATGCTAGGATTTGATGCTTAGCATTGTTAACTTTCTGACGGACCAATCCTGGAGGAAATGACTTATGTGTAAGCGGTGGTTGTTGTGTGTTTTGTTGGGAACGCTGGCATGGGCACAAGCAGTGCCGGGCGCTCCGGGCCCGCCCCAAACCGAGGCGCCGCCGGCGGATCCTTCTGCGGCAGTTCCGCCGACTGCGGCGGTGATCACGATTAAAGGGGTGTGTTCGGCGCAGGCCAAGACCGCGGCCAAAGGAACGGCGGTGACCGGAGCGAAGACCGCGGCCGCCAAAGCTTCGGCCGATTGCAAGACCGTCATCACCAAGGCGGAGTTTGAGACACTGGCAAGCCATCTTGCCCCCAACGTAACGCCGCAAATGAAGAAGCAATTGGCGAGCGTTCTGCCGCAGTGGATCCTGATGTCGAACGAGGCCAAGAAGAAAGGGCTGGACAAGACTCCGCAGTTTGAAGACAGGGTGAAAGTTCTGAAGATGCAGATCCTGAGCCAGGAACTGCGACAAAACATTCAGGACGAAGCCGGCAAGATTTCGCCGGAAGAGACTGAGAAGTACTACAAGGAACATGCCAACGACTACGAGCAATTTAACCTGGACCGGCTGTTTGTGCCGCGCACTAAGCAGATCGAACCGGAGGCCAAGGGAGAAAACGAAAAGCCCGAAAAGCTGAGTGACGAAGCGCAGAAGGCCAAACAGGCCGAGCAGAAAGCTAAGACGGATGAGGCCGAGCAGGCCATGACTCAGCTGGCAGAGAGCCTGCGCGCCCGGGCTGCTGCCGGAGAAGACTTCGCGAAGCTGCAGAAGGAGGCGTTTGCCGCCGCCGGCATGAAGATGGATTCTCCCGCGGTGAACTTGCCCTCGGTACGCCGCACCGGCTTGCCTCCGGCGCAGTCGTCGGTATTGGATTTGAAGCCAGGGGAAGTTTCGCAGGTGATCAACGACGCGGGCGGGCACTACATTTACAAACTGAATAGTAAGAGCGAGATTCCGCTCGATCAGGTCAAGAATGAGATTCACAGCAAATTGCAAAATGATCGAATGCGCGAAATGATGGAGAAGCTAAGTAATCCATCCCAGATCGAAACGAACGAGGCTTATTTTGGTGCGGGCGGCCTTGGGCCAGCGCCCGGGCCGCGACCTTCGCGTCTGGCTCCTCCGAGCGCACCACCGACTCAGCCGCAAACTGCGCCGCCGGCACAACCTCCGGCCGCAACACCGAACTGATGGCCAAGCCAGTCGTCGTCGTCACCGGTATCTCGGGCAACCTGGGCTCCAGGCTCTTGCCCATGCTGGGAAGCTATTCGGTGATTGGGGTGGACGTGAGTCCGCCCCGAACTGACTACGAGTTGCGCTTCGAGTGCCTGGACCTGGGCCAGGAATCGTCGACTCTGCTTCTATACCAACTTCTTCGCGATACGCACGCCTACGCCGTAATTCATCTTGCATTCGTGATCGATCCTGTGCGCACGGGGGTGATTGACGTAGAGCGCATGTGGCAGATCAATGTGGCAGGAACGGCACGAGTGATGGAAGCGGTCACTGAGACCAACCGCTCCACGGACGACGGAGTCAAGCAATTCATCTTTCCCAGCAGCGTCTCGGCTTACGGGCCGAATTTGCCGGCGCCGGTGACGGAAGACTCGGTGCTGGCGGCGCACACCCTGCCCTACGCAATTCACAAGAAGCAATCGGATGAAGTTGTACAAACTCGCTCGCACGCCTTGCGCGGGTGCAGCGCATATATTTTGCGCCCGCACATATTTTCCGGCGCGAGCGTTGAGAATTATCTGATGGGGGCGTTCCGAGGCACGCCCAATGGCAAGAGCGCGCGCGCCGAGAGAATGCGCCAGGAAGGCAAGCGCCTGCCCTGCATGTTTCCGCGAGGCCACCAATATCTCGACAACAAAATTCAGTTTATCCACGTCGATGACATGGCGCGGCTGATTCGGCACATCCTGCAGCGAGAGCCGGAAACGCAACGCCTAACCGTGTTGAACGTTGCGGGCCGGGGCGAGCCTCTGACCTTCGGACGCTGCGTGGAGATGGCTCAGGCAAAGCTGTTGCGCGTTCCGGGCAAGTGGGCGATGCGACAGGTGCTGAAGTTTTTGTGGAAGCGAAAGATTTCGGCCATTCCGCCCGAGGCGGTCCCTTACATGACCGGGGAATACATTATGAATACCGACCGCCTGCGCCGGTTCCTGGGCCCCGAGTACGAGCACGTGATCCGCTACACCATCACCGACGCGTTTGCGGATTCTTTCCGGCGCGATGGGGGTCACCAGCCGAGTGGGTGTCTTTTGTAGTTTGTGGTTGTAATGCATCCTGATTCCGGAAACCCCTGACTCCGGTCTGATAAACATTTTCCTATACGTAGGGAATAAACTGGCGCGTGGCTGGTTTACATATGAAGGTGCCTGAAAAATCCGTGCGCGACACGACCTTTGAAGATCTGGCCATGCCGCTGTTTGACCAGCTCTACAACTTCGCGCGCTGGTTGACGCAGGACACCACGGAGGCAGAAGACCTGACGCAGGAAACTTACGCAAAGGCATTGCGCGGATTTTCGTCCTTTCAGATGGGCACGAATTTTCGGGCGTGGATGTACCGGATACTGCGCAACACGTTTTTGACTTCGCGGACGGGACTGAAGACTACGGTCGCGCTCGATGAAGAGACGAATGAAAGCCTGCTTCCCGTGGAGAATACGACGCCGGAGAGCAGCCTGATCGAACAGGCGAGCCGCGAAATGGTACAGCAGGCGCTGACGGATCTGCCCGTGCCCTTCCGGGAGATTCTGCTGCTGTGCGAGGTTGAGGAGATGTCGTACCAGGAAATTGCGGAAACGCTAGGCATTCCCATGGGCACGGTGATGTCGCGGCTGTACCGCGCACGCAAGGCGCTGCGTGATTTGTTGCGGAAGAAAAACGAGGGAGTCCGCAATGGCATGTGAACAATGGCGAGAGCAGCTTGATCGCTATGTCGACGGCGAACTCGATCCGGCGCAGGCCGGTGCCTTGAGCGCGCACTTTCGCGGCTGCGCGGACTGTGCCGCTGAGGTGCTGGGACGAGTGCAGTTGAAGCGTTCCGTGCAGATGGCCGGCAAGCGATACATGGCGAGCGCGGATCTGCGGCATCGGATTGCGAAGAGTGTCGCCGCGAAGCCGCGCCATGGGGCCGGTTGGTACTGGAAGGTTTTGGCTCTTCCCGCGCTCGCGGTATTGGTGTTTTCGGTTGCGGTGAATCTGTACGTGGGTCACGAGGAAGCGCGCCGGCAGCGGGTTTACAGCGAACTGGCCGATTTGCATGTGGCCGCTCTAGCCAGCTCCACACCGGTCGACGTCGTCTCGACTGACCGGCATACCGTAAAGCCGTGGTTTCAGGGGAAGATTCCTTTTACTTTCAATCCGCCGGAGCTGCAAGGATCGGAGTTCACACTGCTGGGAGGGCGGGTCACCTATCTGGCGCAGGCGCCGGGAGCGCAGTTGATTTACCAGGTGCGCAAGCACGAGATTTCCGTTTTCATTTTTCAGGATCGCGGCGAAGAAGCCGGGCTTCCGGCAGGATTTGGGCATCCTCAATTTTTTAACGTGCAGACCTGGGCGCAAAATGGGCTTCGGTATTTTGTGGTGGGGGATGTGGGGGCGGAAGACATTCGGGCTTTGAGCAAGCTGTTACGCGATGCGGGGTAGAAATTCGGACCTTGGACCTCGGGCGCGGTAGTCGGAGCAAATTCTCTTTCGTGAGGACGGTCCTTCGGAACGGTTCGGCGGCGCCTTCGCTGACAGCCGAGGCGGCTGTCGCTACGTGAGCTTCTTTCCCCGATACAGGCCCGCGATTCCAAACGTGTAAGGCGCCCAGGTGGCTTCTGCAAAGCCTGCGCGTATCATTCGTTGGAGCATTTCTTCGGGCACGGGGAAACGCTCGACGGAGGCGGGAAGATAGGCGTAGGGACCGCGGACGCCCGAAATCAAGGTGCCGACGCGAGGCAGCACGTGCTTGAAATAGACGCGGTAAAGCGCGCCCATCGCGCCTCTGGGCTCGCCAAAGTCGAGGATGCCGCACTCGCCGTCAGGACGCAGCAAACGGACGATTTCGCACAGTCCGGCGTCGTAGTCGGCGAGATTGCGGAAACCGAACGCCGCAGTGACGAGATCGAAGTGCGCGCTGGGCAAAGGAAGGCGGAGGGCGTCGGCCTCGATCCAGCCTGGCTTTGCTCCGTTCTGCGCGGCCGGGGACGTCTTCGCCGCGGCGCGCTCCAGCATGGCGTGCGAGAAGTCGGCGCCTAAAATCTGCGGAGAAGACTCCCCTGCTTCGCGGCGCAGGGCGAACGTCATGTCTCCCGTTCCGCAGCATAGGTCGAGGATGCGGGCATCCGGCCGGGCTAAGATGTGGCGGAAAGCGCGCGCAGTGCGCCGCCACCACATGCGGTCGATATTGAACGACAGCAGGTGGTTGAGCAGATCGTAGCGCGGCGCGATCGAGGTAAACATCGCGCGGACGGCGCGCGCTGCCGAGTGCGGGTCGCTGGCTCCTTCGGGCGCGGCGCCGACAACCGTGTTTTTGCTGGTTTCCCGCACGATGGTTTCCTGCACGCCCACGCCGCTCACTTTCGCTTTGTCTTTCTTTTCTCTCGTGCGCTCTTCAATTGCCCGGCTATGCGTTCGATTTGCATGATGTGGTTGGTGTCGTGCCCGGCGAACATGCGCGCCAGATGCGCAATGGTTTCCTTGCCACGCTCGGCGTGCATGCCGTAGTTGTCCCAACTTTCGCGCGGGAGCGCCTTCAGCATCGCCAGATTGTTTTCGCGCAGCATCCGAAATACTTCAAGCGATTGTTTAGGATCGCGCTCTGCGTATTGAAAGACCGACGCCCACGCATCCTGATCGAATGGCTGGATGGGCGTGCCATTGGAGCCGAGGATGGCGCGCATCCTCCAACTCGCTACAATCTCCACGTCGGCCAGATGCGCGACGATCTCGGCAATCGACCACTTCCCCGGCTCGGGCTTCCATTTCAATTCCTTTGGACCAAGGCCTTGGATCAGTTTCGTCAGCTTCGCCGCGGAAGCCCGCTGCACTTTGATTGCGTCCTGGCCTTCAACGTGGCTTAGGATTCGATGGATATACTGCTGCGCTGTTTCCGGCATATTTTCTTCCCGTGAATTTATTTATTTCCCCAAACCCAACCGCCACGCGACAGCCGCCGCAGCTCTTCGACCGCGTCCGTCACTGCGCTGCTCGGCACATCACTGGCAACTTCGACCTTGCCAATCTCGCGCGGCAGAATGAAATGCACCACTCCATTTTGCGTTTTCTTGTCGGACTGAAGCCGCGCCAGAATCTTGCGCGAACTGACATTCACTTCCGGCAGGCGGCCCAGGCTCAACACCGCGTCGGCGATGCGGCCCGCAGTCACGCTGTCGGTGCGACCCACACTGAGCGCGATGTTGGTAGCGGCAATCATTCCCCAGGCAACGGCCTCGCCGTGTAGCAGGCGCCGGTAGCCGGTTTCAGCCTCGAGCGCGTGGCCGATAGTGTGGCCCAGGTTGAGAACGCGGCGCAGGCCGTCCTCGCGCTCGTCGGCAGAAACCACTTCGGCTTTCAGCCTTACGGATTGCGCGATGAGCCACTCGAGTTCGACGGGATCGCGTTTCAGAATCCGCGCGCGATTCTGCTCGAAGCGCAAAAAAAGTTCAATGTTTCCGATGATGCCGCATTTCAGCGCCTCGTAGAGTCCGGCGCGAAACTCGCGGTCGGGCAACGTCTTCAGGACCGTGGGATCGATGAGCACCACGCGTGGGTGATAGAAGGTTCCGAGCAGGTTTTTACCGGCAACCAGATTGACTGCTGTTTTTCCGCCGATGGAGGCGTCCACTTGCGCCAGCACGGTCGTAGGAACCTGCACCAACTCGATTCCGCGCATATAGAGCGAGGCCAGCAGTCCGCCGACGTCGCCCACGACTCCGCCGCCGAAAGCGATGATTACCGCCTTGCGGTCCGCACCCAGACGCGCCAGTTTCTCAGCGAGGGTCTCGATCGTCGCCAGGCGCTTGGCGAGCTCGCCGTCGGTCATCGGGATCACCTGGGGCGTGAACCCGCTGGCCTTCAGGGAGTTCACCAGCTTCGATCCCCAACGCTTGCGCACCGGAGGGACAGTTATCACAAAAATGCGGCTGGTCTGCGGCAGCAGTTCGCTGAGGACGGAGCCGGCCCGCGAGAGCAGGCCGTTTTCAATCCAAGCCTGATATGGCCGGGGCAAGAGGTGGATAGTTACCTGCGGCATGCGGTTCCATGATAGCGTATGCGGTCGAGAGACGGCCCTGCGGCGAAGTGATACCATTTCTCGTCTCAATTGTTTCCCCGTCTATGAAGGGTCTTCCAGCCGAGACCGACTTCGTGGTGATCGGCGCGGGCGTTGCGGGCCTGCGCGCCGCCATTGAACTGGCAGCAGCCGGACGTGTGCTCGTGCTGGAAAAAAAGCAAGCCGACCTCTCACAAACTCCGCAGGTCACGGCGCTGAGCGACGAAGACGAAGTCAGTCTTCACCTGCAGGACACTCTTATCGCTGGAGACGGATTGTGCAATCCGGCGGCAGTGAAAATTCTGCTGGAGGAAGGCCCGCAGCGCATCGAAGAGTTGATTGCGTGGGGCAAGCACAACGGAACCAAACTGGTCTTTGGGCTGGAAAGCGCGCACAGCCGCCACCGCAGTCTGCACTCTCAAGGAGATTCGACGGGCTGGGAGATCCGGCGAACGCTTCACGCCAAGGCAGATTCACTGAAGCACATCTCGATTGCGTCGTTTGCCTTCTCCACCAGCCTGCTGACCGACTCGGGACGCATCGCGGGCCTTGAGCTGCTCGATGAAAAAGGCGTTCCTCAGGAAGTTGCATGTTCCGCCGTGCTGCTGGCTACGGGAGGGATGGGACAACTCTATCGCAACACGACCAATCCGGAAGCGGCAACGGCTGACGGCGTCGCGCTGGCACATCGCGCGGGGGCGGATCTTAGCAACATGGAGTTCGTGCAGTTTCATCCGACCGCGCTTTACATGAAGAAAGTGCCGCGATTTCTTTTGTCAGAGGCATTGCGGGCGGAGGGCGCGTGCCTGCGCAACATTGAATTGAACCGCTTCATGGGAAAGTACCACCCGATGGGCGAGCAGGCGCCGCGGAACGTGGTGGCGCGGGCCATCGTTCACGAGATGGAAGTGAGTCGCGCTAAAGATCCGTTCGTCTATCTCGACCTCACGCATCTCAGCGCCACAAAGGTACAGAAGCGGTTTCCGCGAATTTACGCCACGTGCATGCAACACAATGTGGACATTACCGAAGATGTGATTCCGGTACGTCCGGCGGCGCATTTCTGCATGGGTGGCGTGCGAACCGATCTTGACGGCAAGACGAACGTTGCCGGCCTTTACGCGGCGGGCGAAGCGGCGTGCACGGGCGCGCACGGGGCGAACCGGCTGGCCAGCAATTCCCTGCTCGAAGGCTTGGTATATGGGGCGCGCGCGGGTTTGGCGATGCGAGAGGAATTAAGGCCGGTCGAGCGACGCGCCGCACAACCGAGGGCCGCTTATTCCAATGGCCCGGTCGACGCGGGCATGGAAGAAGTGATCACCCAGATTCAAGCGACGTTAGAGAACGAAGTTGGAATCGTGCGCACCCGCATGGGCATGCAGAAAGCGGTTAAGACTCTGGAGGAGATGGCTCCGAAGCTGGCTCACCCCAAAACGCGGAGAGCGCACGAGGCGTCGAACTTGCATCTAGCGGGGCAACTGGTTGCGCGGTCGGCTTTGGCGCGGGAAGAAAGCCGCGGGGCGCACTATCGCATGGAGTATCCCGATCACGATGACAAAAAGTTCCTTAAGCATTCGGTGATTAGAGGCGACAAAGTCGTTTTCCTGTCTTGACGCAAAAAGCTCCGCTTCTCGCAGAGAACGCGAGAAATGGGGCGCCCATCGCAATCCCGTCAGGCTCAACTTTTGTTGGGTGCCGGAAAAACCGCTGAGATCGCGATCGAGATCAAAATCAATCCCGCCACTACGCCCAGCATGACCGCGGTGGGAATCCGATAATAGTCTGCGGTGAGCATCTTCAAACCGACCAGCACCAGCATGGCCGCCAGTCCATAGTGCAGGAAGCGGAAGAGCTTCATCAGGCGCGAGACGGCGAAATACATCGAGCGCAGTCCCAGAATGGCGAAGACGTTTGAGGTGTACACAACGAAAGCATTCAGAGTGATGGCAAGGACTGCGGGAATGGAATCGACCGCGAACAACAGGTCCGTAGTTTCAATCACTAGAAGCACCACCAGCAACGGCGTGGCATACAAGCGTGCGTTGTCCGGCGGGTTTCGAACGAAGAACTTCTCGCCGCGGTAGTCGTCGGTTACGGGGATAAAGTAGCGCAGCATCTTCACCAGAGGATTCGCCGCGGGACGGACTTTGTGTTCCCCGCTAATGCAAAAGCGGATGCCGCTCGCGATCAGCAGCACCCCAAAGACGTAAAGCAGCCAATGGAAACGGGAGATCAAGTCTACGCCGGCACCGATGAAGATGCCGCGCAAGACCAGTGCTCCGATAATCCCCCAGAAAAGAACTCGATGCTGCCGTTGTTCGGGCACCGCAAAGAAGTTGAAGATGATAAGGAATACGAACAGGTTATCAGCGCTGAGGGAAAGCTCGAGAACGTAACCGGTGACGAACTCCAGCGCGACCTGGCGTCCTTGCCAGAAGTAAAGAAGGACGGCGAATGCAGCCGCTAAGGCAACATACGCTGCGCTCCAGGTCAGGGCTGCGCGAAAACCCACGCCGCGGCCGGACCGATGGAGGCGCAGGTCCAGCACCAGCATTCCGAGCACGAAAACGTTGAACAGGATCCAGAAATAGAGCAATACGAATTCCTGGCAATGAGAATTTGTGATTGTTGATTTTTGATTGAAAGAGTGAGGCGCGCGTGATCCTCGGGTTTTCAATCAACAGAAATCAAAAATCGTCAATCACTTTTGCCGCCCCCGCTGGCCGCTGACCCAGTCATCCCAAATGCCATTGGCCTTGAGCATTTCCACGCTGTTGGTTTCGCGCATCGTCTGCTCAATCTGATCGTGGGTTAGCCGCGGGCCGATCTTTTCCGGCAGGTCCGCCAGTTCAACGGCAAGTGCAGCGGCCTCTGCCACGTGCTTCTTCAGTTGAGGGAAATCCACCTTGTCGTAGGTGTCGGACACGGCGTGGTAATTCTCGAGGTAGTTGGCCTCCAGTTGATCGGCAACGAACGTGGGCACGCCCTCCAGCATGAAATCAAAGTGATCGGTTCCCCACTCCATGTCGGTCTTCAGTTCTTTCACGTCAAATTGCGCGAGCGGGGCGATCAGTTGTTTCGAGATGTTGAGCACATCGTTGCGTCCGCCCACGGAAAAGCCAGTTGTCTTTCCGGTTCCCGCGTCGTAGATGACCACTCCGGCAGCTTTATCAAGTTCGGGGCGGTGGATGAAGGCGTAAACGCGGGAGCCGATCAATCCTTGTTCTTCGGCGGAAAAAAGAATGAAGCGAATGGTGCGAAGCGGCTTCACCCCTGAGGCCTTGATCGCCCGCAGCGCATCGACCACCAAGGCGGCGTTGCAACCGTTATCGAGTGCGCCGGTGCCGAGCTCCCATGAGTCGAGGTGAGCGCCGAGGATCACGAACTCGTCCGGCTTTTCGCTGCCTCGGATTTCTGCGACAACATTAGCGGCCTTGACGGGCCCGCCGAGCTGGTTGGGAATGGAGAGGTCGGCCCACACCAGGTTTCCCGCGGCCAGCAGACGGGCCATGCGCTCGCCATCCTCGCGCGCCACCAGCACCATCGGCAGGCGGTCAATTTCTCCTGCGGATGAATTCGTATGGCGGTAGAGAATGTCGTGCTCGCGCGTGGCCATGAATGCGATCGCTTTGGCCTTCCCTTTCACGGCGAGATCGACCACTGGCGGAGCCTTCGCGTATTCGTCGAAGAGGTCATTCCAGGTTTTCAGGACGACGGTGTGCACCAAAACAATCTTGCCCGAAATGTCGCCTGCCTTTTTGAACTCGGCTTCAGAGCCTCCGCCGACGTCGATGACCGGAACGTGTTTCACCGGGGCGAGCGCCGGTGCCCACGCCACAGAAACTGCACGGACGCGGAAGGAGGAGAGTACGGTTGCACCGCCAACTTTCGTCGCATCGACTTGGAACGACGTCGTCGCATTCATTTCGGTGGCGCCCTCGGACCAGGAAAATGGAATGGTGATTCCCTCGGTATGAACACTGTCGGCCCCGGCGGCAGTGAACGCTTGCATTCCCCACGCAACCGCATGCTGCATGGCCGGTGTGCCCGGAACACGTCCGCCGATCTCGTCGGTTAAACGCTGAAGATTGGCTTCGAGCGTGGAAGGCTGCAGTGCGGCCTGAATCACTCGATTGGCTTCGCTGGTATCGGTGGGAGGAGTTGCGGCAAGGAAGGTAAGGCGCAAAACGCTCGCAAACAACAGGGTCTTCACAGTGCGCATATGGGCTGCATTAGAAATTAAATTCCGAAAAAGCGCAAAACGAGATGCTGGATGTGCAGCTTCCTGCGGAAAGCCTCTAACCGCCAAGTACACCGAGACGGCGCGCTGAGATTGCAGAGAAAGTCGTCGACATTCTTTGCGTTCTCAGCGCTCTCGGCGGTTAAAGGCTTTAGTGCCGCAATCACTTCGGCGGGAGCGCATCCATCTTGTCGAGGATGCCAATGGTTTCGAGTATCACGCTGCCCACGATTTGCAGGCTCTTGGGGCTGAGTTTGTCGACGGTGTCTTGCGACGTGTGCCAGAAGACGTTGTTGTAGCCGTACATAAAGTCGATCAAATCGGCGGCAGGTACGCCGCGCTTCACAAACGGAACGTGGTCGTCGCCTACCTCATTGATGCGTGCGAAAAAATGCGATTGGTATCCGAGACGCTTAGCGGCTTCGCCAATGATGTCTTCGAGCCACGACGTCGAGTTCGTGTCGCGATCAATGTTGAGATCGGCATCCCCGATCATGTCCGCTAATAGAAAAGCTTTGATCCTTTTCAAAGTGCCGTCAGCCTGCCACTTCTCGGCAACATGAGTGATGCCATACAGGCTGTCATCCTTGAAAGGCATTTCCATGGGAAGACCGCCGGAACCGTCGGGCTTGATCGCCTCCTCCGCATCGTCCCACACCAGCCATACGCTGTAGCCGTCGCGGGGACTGCCTCGCACCTGGTGGGCGAGTTCGAGCAACAACGCGCTGGAGGAACCGCCATCGTTGGCGCCTACGTACGATGTGTTGCGGAGCGGGTAGTTCGTATCGTAGTGGCTGGCAATCACGATGATGCCGTCTTTTGTGCCGGGATATTTGGCGATAATGTTGTGCACCGGGAACTTGCCTTCAGGCGTATCGGCGGTGAAGGTATCATCTTCTACCTGGTCGCCCTTCAAGTGAGAAACGATATACTCCTCGACCTTCTTGTGATTCGCGCTGCCCACCGGACGCGGGCCGAACTTCACAATATCTTTCACATACTGCATTGCGCGATCACCATCGAACGTGGGCGGCGCGCCGCTGTCTGGAGGAAGCGTGAGCGCCGGGCCGGTTGTCTGCGGGGACGCCGCGCTTGCAGAAGCGGGCGGCGGGGGCGTCTTATCCTGCGCGGAATCCTTATTGCGGTCACAGGCCACAACTGCGAACACGACCACGAGTAGCAACCAGCGCCAAACTTTCGGTCGAATCGTCATCACGGTCACTGCGCCTGCTTCTCTTTCTCTCTCTCTCTGCGTGCCTGCCGCTGCTTGGGATGCACCATCCAGGCAACGCCAATACTCAGCGCATACAAAGCCAGCATGGGCGCCGCAAACACGCACATGTTTACGATGTCGGGAGTGGGCGTGACGATAGCCGCTAGAACAAAAATAACCAGAATCGCGTAGCGAAAATTCTTGATCATGAAAGAGGGCGTCATGATGCCCATGAACGCCAGAAAGAAAACCAAGATCGGCATCTCGAAGATGAGCCCCATCCCAAGAACAATGCTCAGGAAAAGCTGAGTGTATTCGCCGACCGTAATCATCGGTTGGAACTGTCCGCTGAATCCAATGAAAAAATCTAACGCCCTGGGATAGGCGATTCTGTAGCCAAAATATCCGCCCAAGGTAAACAACGTAATCGTCGAAACCATGAAGGGCATCACATAGCGCTTCTCTTTGCGGTAGAGTCCCGGGGAAATGAACATCCATACCTGGTACAAAACGAACGGGGACGTCAGAAACAGGCCTGCGAGAATAGCAATCTTCAAGTAAAGGTTGAAGGGATCCGTCGGGTTCAAATACACCAATTTCTCGGCCAAACCGTGGTTGCGGAGAGCATCCATGATGGGCTTTTGCATGACCGCATAGATTCGCTCGCGATAACCCCAGGAGAGGCCCGTGCCTATTCCCACGGCGATGATTGAGTAGACGATGCGCTTGCGGAGTTCCTCGAGGTGATCGAGGAAGCCCATGGTGGGCATGTGCTCTTTTTCAGTATCGCCGCTGGCCGACGCGGCTGCAGATTCAAACATGCGATTCCTGCGAGGTCTGGGACGCTATTTCATCGGAAGGTGCGGCCGGGGCGACCGCCTCAGTCGCCACGGGAGGTGGCTCAGTCGACCCTGCGGCCGGCTCATCCGTGACGGACGCTAGAGTTGCGGGAGCTTCGGCCGGCGTGGGTTGGTCCGGTGCGGCATTCAGGGTGCGACTGGCAACGCCTTCCGGAGGCGGGCTGGGAGGAAGAATCGTGTGCCGTTTCTCGACCTCCAGGTTCGAAATCTCCTGTTCAATTTGCGCCTTGAACTCGTTCGAGGCGCGCCTGAATTCATTGAGCGCCTTGCCAACCTGGCGCGCGATCTCCGGCAACTTCTTGGGCCCAAAGACGACGAGGGCTAAAAAGAACAGGAAGATCGTTTCAGAAAAGCTCATGCGGTTCATCATACTGCCGGAGCCGGAAAAGCGGCAATCATTGCGAGACAACGCGTTGCCAATCTTTTCCACCCCGCTAGCCACAGCTTATGATGTTGCCGCCATGCAATTCTGGTTTGCCCGCGGAAGCGAAGTCACAATCCGGGAACAGCTCGTGACGCAGGTTGTGCTCGGAATCCAGCGACGATCTCGCGCCGGGCCAGCACCTGCCGAGTACGCGGGATGTGGCGCGGCGCTTTCACCTGCTCCCGAACACGGTCAGCGCGGGATATCGACAGTTGGAACGCGAACGCTGGGTGGAGTTCCGGCGCGGTAGCGGAGTCTACGTTCGAGCCAACAAACCAGGGATCTCAGCGACTCCTTCTCTGGCGCTGGTCCAAATGATTGCCCGGCTGTTCCGCTCGGCCCGAAAGTTGGGCATATCTTTGCCGGTTCTGCGAGCGTACCTTTGGCAATGGCTGGAACTGCAACCCCCCGACCATTTTCTGCTAATTGAGCCGGACGAAGAATTGCGTCGGATCCTGGCGGCGGAGATCGCGCGAGCCGTTACCTTTCCGGTTGAGTCCTGTGCGACACAGGATTGTCCAAAATCGCCAGAAGACGGCATCCCGTTGCTGTTACCCAACCGAATGGCGGAGGTGCGGGAGCTGCTTCCGCCGGGCGCGGAGATACTCACGCCGCAGGTTCGCTCGGTACCGGCTTCGCTCGCCCCATACCTGCCTGCCCCTTCGGGCGCTCTGGTCGGAGTGGCAGCGGTGGACTGAATTTCTGAAGGTGGCTCGCGCGGTTTTGAACGCGGCGGGATTTCACCCTGACAGCCTCATCTTTCGCGACGCCCGCCAGGACAACTGGCAACGTGGCTTGAAGCAGACCGCCGCCGTCGTGTGCGATTTTCTGACTGCGACGGACCTTCCGAAGGGCTGCCGAGCCATTCCCTTTACTCTCGTGTCGGAGTCATCCATCGCAGAACTGCAGCGTTACGAAGCGTTCATCCGTCGGCCAATTGAGTCGTTGTGACACTCGCGAAAGCATCCCAAACGGTCCTGCCAAGTCCGCAGGAACTCCCTACGCTGCGATGGACACCTGAGGAGGTGCAGCATGAAGGGATTTTTTGCGTTCTGTTTTTTGTTTCTGTCGATGTCGGTGGCAGCACTGGAAGATGGCTACGCAAAATACGTAGGTGGAACGGTGCCCGCCATGACGGTTGGCAACGTAGGGCGACTGGATACCACATCAGAGACGTCGTTGATATTTCTACGCGGGAACCAAGTTGGCGATTCCCTTCGCATCCATTGCGTCCTATGAATACTCGAAAGAGGTGCCGCGGCATTTGGGAGTCTTGCTCGCGATTGCAATCAGCCTCGTAAAGACGCGACGTGACAATCATTTCTTCCGCATCTCATACCGCGATCCCGACAGTGCCGTTGCACAGGTTGTGATTTTCGAGGTGACGAAGCAAATGCCACGCTGTCTACAAGCGATACTGCAGACTCGTGTTCCACGTACATGGAAGCCGTGTTATGCGTCTTTCAATCGGCGCTGATCGATTTGTTCGTCGGGACCGGCAGCGGAGGGAAGCGGACGCCATGCCGTAAGCGGAGCTCGGATCGGCATCGGCATGGGCGCCGCCGTTGGTGCAAGAGCCAACTCAGACGTACGAGGTCGCGCCGCAGCTTCCCTGCTGGCAGGTTGCATCGGAGCCCTTCTTGGCGCCCCGGTCGGTCGCGGCATTCCGTCGTTTCCAGCCAGACATAGGCACGCGGCTCCTTGGCCTGACGAAGAGAGGTCGTTTCCCGAAGCAAGCCGTTCGATTCGCTCTCAGCTCCTGTAGGTTCTTCCCAACAATCCGCCGTCTTCGAAACTCCGTAAGACGGCAGGAACCCTTGGGTTTGCCGCCGCATCTGATAGGAAGACGGCTTTGGGTACGTGGTTACCAAGGTGATAATCCAGCCCCGGGCGGTTTTTGGGGGAATGGTATACTGTTTAAATTCAGTGCCGTAGCTGGGGTGAAAGCTCGCCCTCAACGAAGGAAATCCACGATGGCTCGTAGTTCACGCCGCTCTCTCATTTTAGTAGTTTTTTTCCTCCTTGCTTGTGGCTTCCTGGGAATTCTGTTTGCCCAGCGTTCTGGTCAGCAGTCGTCGTTGACCGGAGACTCCGAGGTAAAGGATAGCCTTAAACAGTTCACCGACGTCTACGCACTCGTCGAGGATAATTACGCCGAGCCGGTGAACGCCGACAAGGCCATCTACAACGGCGCCATTCCGGGCATGCTGCACGCGCTCGATCCCCACTCGAATTTCTTCGATCCCAAATCCTACGCGCTGATGCGTGAAGATCAGCGCGGCAAGTACTACGGCGTGGGCATGACCGTCGGTCCGCGCAACAATAAAGTGATCGTAATCTATCCCTTCACGGGAACTCCGGCCTACAAGGCTGGCATTCATCCCGGCGACGTGATCATCGCCGTCGACGGCAAGTCGACCGAGAACATGAGCACCACTGATGTGGCCGACCTGCTGAAGGGGCCGAAGGGCACTACAGTCCATATCAGCATCTCGCGCGAGGACGTTGAGAAGCCGATGGAGTTCACGCTGGTACGCGACGAGATTCCGCGCTACAGCGTAGACGTTCATTTCCTGATTAAGCCGGGCGTGGGATACATGCACGTCAACGGCTTCAATGAGACCACCGAACACGAAGTTTCGGATGCGCTTGATTCGTTCGGCGATCTGAAGGGTCTGATCCTTGATCTGCGGTCCAATCCGGGCGGTTTGCTGAGTGAAGGCGTTGGCGTGGCCGACAAGTTCCTGAAGAAGGGACAGCTCATCGTCTCTCACCACGGGCGCGCTTCGGCTGAGAAGCGTTATGTCGCGCAGCATGGCAACGGCGGTAAGGATTATCCGATTGTGGTGCTCGTAAATAGGCAGACGGCATCGGCGGCGGAAATTGTTTCGGGAGCGATTCAAGATCACGATCGCGGCTTGATCGCGGGCGAGGTCACGTTTGGCAAAGGTCTGGTGCAAACCGTATATCCGCTGTCAGAAAACACCGGGCTGGCGCTGACTACGGCCCATTACTATACTCCCAGCGGACGTCTGATCCA
>Ga0070717_10000773_pt1 | contig 20933 bp, 9 predicted proteins | sample LARL113metaG_FD_71366 | JGI IMG/M metagenome (GOLD analysis project Ga0070717, IMG submission 71366) | Corn, switchgrass and miscanthus rhizosphere microbial communities from Kellogg Biological Station, Michigan, USA - LAR L11-3 metaG | ecosystem: Host-associated > Plants > Roots > Rhizosphere ... | reverse complement strand
AACTTGTGACCTAGATCGTATTGCGTGTCGAGAGAATAATGATGAACCCGCATGGTGGGAAGGGTGTTGGGGAAGATGCTGACATTCACCGAGCTCCCACTCGTAGGCAGCCCATTCGGGCCGAATGCATTGGGAGAAGCCGCATTCGGATTTGCCGGATAGCCATTGATTGAGTGCAGATTGACGGAAGTCGCATAGACAATGCCTGGATTCGGCGAGGTTGGAGAGCCCATTTGCAAGGTGGGATGGATAATCAGGCCTGGATTGTTGCTGACGTTCGCCGAAATGGCGAGCTCCTCCTGGTTGTAGTTCAGACCGTAACCGCCGCGGATCACAAGCTTGTCTTTGAAGGCAGTCGGACTCCAGGCAAAACCGAGTTGCGGTCCGAGATTATCTTTCTGAGCGGTCCAGGCCTGTCCCCGGTGAACGACCAGCCCAGTCAGGTAAGCAGACCCGGGACCAGGGGTGGCCACAAACATATTGTTCTCTTTTGAAGAGAGTGGACCGAAGTACGACCAGCGCAGGCCAAGGTTGAGGGTGAGGTTCGACCGAACTTTGTAGTCGTCCTGAACGAAGAAGCCCCAGATGTCAGTGCGTTGGTCCTGGCGATTGGTTGTGGGAAAGCCGGTTTTGGGATCGAAGTTCGTGTTTTCAGAGTGGGGCGCATCGTTGAGGAAGTCCCAAATGTTGAAAAAGGCGTAATTGGGTACGCCGCAACCGGTGCACTCCTGCAAGTAAAGAAGACGCGTAACTTCGCCACCAAACTTGATGGTGTGATTTCTGAAAATCTTTGTGGCCACGTCCTTGTAGGTGTAGGTCCATTGGTTCAAGATGCTGCCGACACTCGGTCCAAACTGACTAATGTTCGTGCCGTTGACCAGACTGCCAGTTTGACCAATGGTATCGGTCGGAAGTCCAACCGGCGACTGAGGATTGGAGGTGATCTCGTTCCAACGCCACCCAGCAGCATTCACGCGAGCTTCGTTGAGGAAGCTTGGCGAGAAGGTGTGGTTCCAGAGTGCAGAGTAGGCGTTGTTGATTTGCGAGTGGTGGAAAAAGTTGTATTGACGCGCCGGGCCGTTCAGGAAAGTGGTTGTCTGCGGAACCCAGTAGATGGCAAAGGCGATACGATTGGCTGTATTGAGATTGGCATCGGCGCGGCCATTATATTGGGCCTTGGAGAAGCTAGTGTTGCTGGTGGTGACGTAGTTGGCGATGTCGGCGATGCCGTCCAAGTTATTGGCGCCCCCCTTGCCGTCGCCACCCGTGCCCGGATTCGAGGTGCTGGTCCAGCCGAGGTCTTGAGTGTCCAAGCCTGTTTTCAATGGTTGGCCAATATCCAAGCCCTGGCCGGGAATCGTTCTGCAGTTTACGTTCTCTTTCAGGCCGGCATCTGCGCAGGTAGAAGGATTGATCTTCGTGCTGTTCACGGCGGCGCCGGGAAAGCTGAGGTAGGTCGCGGCAATGCTTCCCGCAGGGGCGGATTTGTCGAAAGCCGGCGTCTCATACCATCCGTTTGCGGTGTTGGTCTGGGACTTGGGGCTGCGGACCGTTTCATAGGCGAAGAAGAAGAAAATCTTATTCTTCCAGATTGGGCCGCCGACGCTGCCGCCAAATTGATCAAAAAAGTTTGGGTCTCTCAAATCAGTATTGTGCAAGCCATTGAAGCGCTGGTAGGCATTGAATCCTGGACGGTGCATGGTGAAGAAAGCGCTGCCATGGAAATTGTTGCTGCCGCTCTTGGAAGTAACCTGAACCTGGGCGCCACTGAAACGGCCGTTCTCGGAGTCGTAGCCATTGGAAAGAACTTTGACGTTGTCGACGGAGTCTTCTGACGGAGTGATGATGGTAGTCCCGCCCCAGACCGCGCTGGTGGTGCTGATACCGTCAATCGAATAGCTGTTGTCCTCATATTGCTGACCGGCAGCGAGAGCCTGAGGACCGTTTTCTGTGGCAAAAATGCCGGCGTTGCCGCCGGTGCCGCCGGGGCCTTGTGTTCCGGGCAACTGTTGGGCGCCGCCACCGCTGCCTTGGGCGCCATCGCCGAAGACGCCGGGCGCCAGCTGGATCAGCTGGAAGACATCGCGTCCGAACGACGGCATGTGCTGAATTTGATTGTCGCTGACGACGCCGTTAATGGAAGCGGTTTCGGCCTGTAGCAAGGGTTCCGTCTCAGCATTCACGGTTACAGTCTGCGACGCGGTTCCAACCTCGAGCTGGACGTTGACGGCGTTCGCCTGCTCGGGAATCAGGTGGAGATTGTCGATCACTTTCGTCTGGAAGCCGTCTTTTGATACTTCCAACCGGAACGGTGCGGCGGGGAGCGCATTGAAGTTGTAAACGCCGGCATCGTTGCTGACCCTGACTTGCTGTTCACCGGTTGCGGGATTGGTCAGCGTGAGGTTAGCGCCTGGAATCACCGCGCCTGAAGTGTCGGTCACAGCGCCTTGAATGGATGTTCGATACTGGGCGTGTGCCAAGGCGGTGGAAAGGAGAATGCAGGCGAACAACGAAATGGTGCGGAGAGCAGAAGAAGTGGAGCGGCTCATTGCGGCCTCCCAGGCTTGCAAGAACTTCAATTCGGTGGAACAACCTTTGCTAAAACGCTAGAAAAGCGATTTAGTAGCGACCAGCGGTTTGTATAGCACAGCCGATTTTCGACAGTCAAGCGCGCTATGCTGGAGGACTAGGATGCAACTTCTCGATGCCGCGGCAATATTTTTTTTGCGACTGCATTAACGATTTTGTTAAGGTGACCGGTCTGGTTGGGGCGAATGACGGGGATGACTCATTGGGAACGTTATGTTTGGAGAAACTTCGCAGGGCATTGGTTTGGAAGGCCGCATTTAATGAGTGCACTATTTTGAAACGGACGCCGCAGGAGCGCGGCCGGTGGTTTCCCGAATGATCAGTTTCGGTTCGACCATGGTTTCGCCGCCGTGGGAATCTGATGGGGAACGCCGGATGCGGCGCAGCAGAGTTTCAGCGGCAATCCTGCCCATTTCGCGTAGCGGCTGACGCACGGTGGTGAGCGCCGGATTCTGGTAGGCGGCACTCTGGATGTCGTCGAAGCCCACCACAGAAACATCATCGGGAACACGCAACTTCGCTTCGCGAAGCGCGCGGATGGCGCCCATTGCCGAAATATCGTTGAAGGCAAACAAGGCTGTGAATGCTTTATGCGCGGCCAACAGCTTGCGGGTGGCCTCATACCCGAGTTCGGGAGAAGGTGAATCTCCCTGCAGTTGGGAGACGAGCGCAGGGTAAATGGGGAGATTCAGTTGTCGCGCCGCCTTCTCGATGGTGGCCCAACGGATTTCGGTATCAGAGCTGAATTCCTGTCCTTTGATAAATGCGATCTCGCGGTGCCCCAGTTGCAAAAGGTGCTTGAGGGCGACCTCGGCGGCGCACACGTGGTCCAGAACAATATTGGTTACGCCTTTCACCTGGTTGTGCCCTGAAACCGTGACTACGGGCACCGACAAGGAAAGAGTCCAGGGAGTGTCCACGGCGATGAGGCCATCGACCGAGCGCTCGAGAAAAAGTCGGGGGTATTCATCAATCAGGTCGGCGCGGTGACGGTGACTGGCAACCAAGTAGAAGTATCCTTCTTGCAGGAGATGGTCCTCCACGCCACTCATGACCGACGCGGAGTAGCCGTCGCTGACTTCGGGGACGATCACACCAATGGTGAAGCTGCGCTGGGCGCGCAACGAGCGGGCAAAAAAGTTGGGGCGGTATTTATATTTGCGAGCAGCGGCAAGAATGCGGTCTTTGGTTTCCTGCGGGATCGAATCAGCGACGGGCGAGCGATTGATAACCAGCGATACCGTAGCCGGGGAAAGAGAGAGGCGCTCTGCCAGTTGTTTGAGGCTGACCGGTTTGGGCCCCATGCGCACGCTCCGGGCGGCGCCCTTGGCCCGTTTCTTAGTGGTCACGCTGCGCAGTCTCGCACAAACGAATCGGGGGAGCAAGCGGATGTTTGCCGTATGCCCGCGCGATACTGATTGACTTTGGAAAGAAAAACGTTTTTGATACGGAGCGACAATGCCCTACTAACCCGATTTAGTAAAGAGTGGGAGCCGTGCCCGACGGAGATTCGACCCATGCCATTTTCAGCAAGCTATATTGCTCATCGTTGGTTCGCTGCACAAAATCGATCGATCCTGATTAGGACAATCCACAGTGCACTGCTGTACAGCGGCTTGTGCGTGGTCTTGAGTTGGGCTTTGCTTGCCCAGGCGCCGTCGGCAAGCCAGACGACGGGCATCGCGGATAGAAGTTTCGACGCTCGCGTAGAGTCGATTCTGCACCGCATGACGCTGGAAGAAAAAGTTGGACAACTGGTGCAATATTCCGCCGGGCAACCGACCGGGCCGGGGACGGGCCGGAGCGACTACGAGGACATGATCGCGCGGGGACAGATCGGCTCGCTGTTCAACGTGAACGATCCCCACGAGATCAATCGATATCAGAAGATTGCGATGGAGAAGTCGCGGCTGCACATTCCCATTCTGTTTGGGCTCGACGTGATCCATGGATTCAAGACGGAATTTCCAATTCCGCTGGGACTGGCTTCGACTTGGGATCCGTCGATTGTAGAGAAAGCTTCTCAGGTAGCGGCGATGGAGGCGGCGGCCGACGGCATCCGCTGGACGTTTTCGCCGATGGTGGACATCGCGCGCGACGCCCGCTGGGGGCGCATGGCGGAGGGAGCAGGAGAGGATCCGTTTCTAGGATCGGCGATGGCAGTGGCTTATGTGAGGGGCTATCAGGGCTCAAGGCTGGATTCGCCGGACAGCATCGCGGCTTGCGCCAAACACTACGTCGGCTATGGCGCGGCCGAGGGCGGACGCGACTACAACAGCACTGAGATTTCTGAACATACGTTGCGCCAATTTTATTTACCGCCATTTCACGCGGCCGTGGATGCCGGGACTGCGTCGCTAATGAGCGCATTCAATTCTTTGAACGGCATACCGTCAACGGCCAATCCATTTACGTTGAAGCAGATTTTGCGGAAAGAATGGGGCTTTCGAGGACTGCTGGTCAGCGATTGGAATGCCGTTGGAGAACTGATTCCGCATGGCATGGCAAATGATGGGGCAACCGCGGCGCGGAAAGCTTTCCTGGCGGGCGTGGACATGGACATGGTGAGCAGCCTGTATCACGACAATTTGCAGCAGATCGTGAAGTCGGGGCAGGCGACGCAAGCGGATCTGGATGAAGCGGTGCGGCATGTGCTTCGCATGAAAATCGCGCTGGGTCTATTCGAACATCCTTATGTGGATGAGAGCGCGGCCGCGAAGGCGCTTTACCATCCGGAAAGTATTGCGCTGGCTCAAACTGCGGCGGAGCGATCGTTTGTGTTGCTCAAGAATAGCAACGGGCCCGGTGGTAAGCCGCTGCTGCCGCTCGCTGCCGGAAATCAGAACATCGCTATCATCGGCCCACTGGGCGACGATTCCTCATATCCAAGCGGAGCGCCGCCGGGCGCGGGGCCGCGCGTTTCGTTCGTGGCAGCGTTGGCGCAGCGAGTTGGTGAAAGCCATGTTTCCCGCTTCCAGGGTGTGGGCATTCTGGACGGAACCGACGAGGACATTGCCGCAGCCGTGGCGGGCGCTCAAAAAGCGGATGTCGTCATTCTGACCCTCGGCGAGGCTCCGGAGATGAGCGGCGAGGCAGCTTCGCGCGCGCATCTCGGACTTCCGGGCCGACAGAAAGAATTGCTGGAAGCTATTGTGAAAAGCGGAAAGCCGGTGGTTTTGATTCTTTTCAGCGGACGGCCGTTGACTCTGCCTTGGGCGTTTGAACATGTGTCGACTGTGATTGCCGCGTGGCTGCCCGGCATGGCTGGCGGACCGGCGCTGGCGCGAACCCTCTTCGGCGACATAAATCCCAGCGGGAAACTGGTGGTCACTTGGCCTCGCGCGGTGGGCCAGGAGCCACTCTATTACAACCATCTCAACACCGGACGTCCCGCTGGCAACACCGATCTGACGCGCCCGCCCAGCGATGTGGCCAGCAGATATGTGTCGCGTTACATCGATGAACAGAATAGTCCGCAATTCCCCTTTGGATATGGCGGTTCCTACACCAGCTTCTCTTACGGAGCCACCACGATCAGCACGCAACGGTTGAGCGCTTCCGCTTTGAACCGCGGGTTGAGTCCCGGCGGAAATGCGACGGCGGCAATGACTGCGGAAGCTGAAATCACGAATACTGGACCTCGGTCCGGCGACGAAGTTGTTCAGCTTTATATTCAGCTGCTGGGGACAAGCGTCGCCGAACCGGTTCGCATGTTGAAGGGATTCCAAACAATTTCGATCGCTCCCGGCGAAACCAAGAAAGTGAAATTTGAATTAAAGCCGGAAGCGTTTGCCATCTGGAACGATCGCAATCAATTCGCTGCGGAGGCGGCCAAGCTTAATGTCTGGATTAGTCCTGATTCCGTGCATGGATTGCCAGCACAAGCGGAGATCGTGCCGTAAACGGGCGTTGTCTTTAGCTAAAGTAAAACATTGAGGAAAGTGCGTTATGAAACGCGGAAAATACAATTGTTTCGCGTGGGCGAAGTTTCTTGGTTTGTTGCTGGGAGTAGTTTGGTGCAGTGCGGCCGCGCACGCCAACACCGAATATTATCGGCACGTCATCTTCGACAATAGTCTGACACCGGATTCCTATTTCTACAGCAACGGCTTGGCGAATGGGATGAGTTTTCTTGAATTGAAAGGGCGCCGTCTTCCGGTCGAGACAAAAACATTTCTGACGCCGCCGAATGCGCTGCGGCTGCAGTGGCAATCGCAGACGGATGGAGGATGGGAAGCGGAAGTCCGAGTGCAGGGCTATCGCAATCGCTACCCGGAACTTGAAGGCCACAATCTTTATTTCTGGTGTTACGCGCCGGAGGGGATCGCCGCCGACGATCTTCCGATGATTGTGCTGTCCAATCGGGGCGAAGGACTACAAGTCGCAGAATTTCCGGCCGCCTTCACCGAACCTCTGGCGATGGGACAAGTCGCGGGAAACATTCCGGCGGGACGATGGATTCAGGTGCGAATTCCGCTCTCTGATTTCCGCGCAGCCTCGATCTATACATTTCGGACGCAGAGTTTGCAGAACGTTGTTTTTCATCAGGGACGCGCCGACGGTGTTCGTCACACACTAATCATCGACGAGATTCGGGTCGGAGACGACGCCGCTGACGCACCGCTGACGGCTCCGGCAAATGTTCGGGCCATCGGTTACGACCGGCACGTCGAGGTGCGGTGGGATCCGGCGAGCGGTGCCCTGTTTGGCCGCTACGTGATCTATCGCTCGATCAATGGCAAAGAGTTCGAACCCGTGGGCATTCAAATCCCGGGAACGAACCGGTACTCGGATTTTCTGGGAAAGCCGGGAGTGAAGGCGCAATACAAAGTGGCGGCCGCCGATTGGCAATATCGGAAGTCTGCTTTTTCGAACACGGCCATGGCCTCCACCCGCGAATTCAGCGACGACGAACTGTTAACCATGCTGCAGGAGGCCTGCTTCCACTATTACTGGGAAGGAGCGGATCCACAGTCAGGAATGACTCGCGAAAACATTCCGGGCGACGACCGCATTGTCGCGACCGGTGCGAGTGGGATGGGCATTGCCGCGCTAATCGTAGGCGCGGACCGTGGTTTCATCACGCGGGCGGAGGGCATCGAGCGGCTCACGCGGATCGTGAACTTTCTCGAACACGCGCAACGCTATCACGGCGCCTGGTCGCACTTCATGGACGGGAAGACCGGCAAGACGATGCCGGTGTTTGGCATGTTCGACAACGGAGGAGATTTGGTGGAGACTTCGTTTCTGATGGAAGGGCTGCTGGCCGCGCGACAGTACTTTCGCGGAAACAGCGACGCGGAGCGCGATCTCTACCGGCGGATCTCGCAACTCTGGGAGACGGTGGAGTGGGATTGGTATCGCGGTCCTGAGCATGCAGATTATCTCTTCTGGCATTGGTCCGCGGAGTGGGGCTGGCAGATTCAGCATCGGCTGACCGGATTTAACGAGACAATGATTACTTACCTGTTGGCAATGTCGTCGCCGACTCATGGCGTGCCAGCAGATTTGTACTACTCGGGATGGGCGAGCCAAGCGGAATGGGCGATTCGTTATCGGGCTGGATGGTCGGGCAGTGTGGATGGAGACCATTACTACAACGGACATACTTATTACGCCATCAAGCTGGACGTGGGCGTGGGAACTGGTGGGCCGCTTTTCTTCACACATTACTCTTACCTAGGGTTTGATCCGCACAGTTTGCACGACCGGTACACCTCTTCTTATTTCGATACCAACCGCAGCATTGCACTTATCAATCGAGCATATTGCATCGACAATCCGAAACACTCTCTGGGATATGGAGCGGATGCGTGGGGACTAACTGCAAGCGACGGCCCACCGGGTTACGTGCCGCACGCGCCGGACGCGATTAATGACCGTGGGACACTGACGTTGACGGGCGCGCTCGCGTCCTTTCCGTATACTCCGGAAGCTTCGATGGCGGCGTTCAAGCACTATTACCGCGATCTGGGGGCGCAGTTGTGGGATATTTACGGCCCGCGCGACGCTTACAATCCCGCGCAGGATTGGGTTTCATTGATCTACATGGGGCTGAACCAGGCGCCAATCGTAGTCATGGTGGAGAACTACCGAACTGGCCTGGTGTGGAAGAGCTTTATGGCGAATCCAGAAATCGGTGAGATGCTGCGTAGGCTTGATGCAGTCACTGGAAAGTAGTTTTGAGATCTAAGGCTTTTTAAAGCTCTCAACCGCCGAGTGTGCAGAGGTTGCGCTAAGAACGCGAAGAAGAGCTTGCACTTAGCGGGGCTTGCGCGAGTTCTGTTACTTCCCCTCTGCGTGGAAAACTGCAACGGGGAAGTCTCGAAATAAGTCGTTCACCATAACATGGTGCTCTTCATTCTTTAATGCCAATTGCGTCCGCGTAAGAATGCTGTTCAACTCAGCGGGAGAATCTGACGGCAAGGTGAGACTGGTATTGCCCCAGTTGAATTCTCTGTTTGCTTTCGTGGGCACTTGCGAAAGCCACCGCGGAATGGCGACCAGGGCCCACGACGTTCCGTGCTTGCGCAGAAAGGCAGTGACGTTATGGGCATTTGCGCCCGCGGATTGGAGCGGCACAAATTCTCCGTCGCGGAACAGATCCTCGTGGTCGCGGCGAAAGCGGAGGGCTTTCCAGATCAGGTACAGCTTGACACATCCGTCGTGCCAGTTGTCGACGAAATTACGTGGCGCCTGTTCAGAGTCAGCATTGACAATGCTGTCGAGCGCGGCCGCCCTCTTGGCAAAGTCGATTGGACCACGATTGTCAGGATCGACCAACCGCAGATCCCACAACTCCGACCCTTGGTAGAAATCGGGCACGCCGGGCAAAGCAATCTTCAGAAGCGTCTGCGAGAGACCGTTGACCATGCCAAAATATGCGACCTTCTTTTGAAATTGACGGAAATCCAGGAGGAACTCACGGTTATCGTCCTGCGAAAGAATTCTGGCAACGAATTTAAGAAGGGCATCTTCGTGCGGTTGATTGGGCCGGGTCCAGCGGGTGTGCACCATGGCTTCACGCGTGGCTTTGAGTACGTGTTCCTGAACTCTCTTCAGCAGGGTGGCGCAACCCGCCTGCTCGAGCGGGAAAACGCCTAGCAGCGTTTGGTAGAGAAAATATTCTTCGTTGCGGTCGGGAACCGCGTGTCCGGCGACCTGATCTTTGTGGCGGGCGTTTAGTTTCGCCCACAGCGCAAGGTGTTCGCTCCACTCGGAAGGCATTTCGGAAAGCGCGTTGAGCCGAGCGCGGACGTCTTCACTTCGTTTGGTGTCGTGGGTGGAACTGGCGTTAAGACTCCCCGGCCATTTGCGGCGGCTTTCGAGGAAGGCATAGAAGTTGTCCAGGGACAACATATCCGACGGATCCGGATCGCCGCCGACCTCATTCAACGACAAGAGAGGATGGTAGACATAGAGCGACGTGTCCTCCAAACCTTTGGCGACGATGGGACCGGTGAATTGCTGCCACCTCATCACGAAAGCTAACCGGGCTTCGCGCTGGTCGACCAGAACGTGAGGAGGATTCAGAATCAACAACACCTCACGAACAAAATCAAAACAGGCGGGGCTCACATTTGGAGCCCGTCTGCGAGCGGCCGCCAGCGCCTCCTCGATATATTTGGTGGCAGGCGCAGGCAGGTCCATGTTCCGAATATAGGTTCGGTAGACGGGGAGGCAGGCGGTGACTTCGATCAGAGCGTCGATTAACTGCTCGCGGTTCAACTCGCGCGCGTAGCGATCCTGAGCAGCGAGTTCGGCCAGGTGTCGCCCGAGAGTTCGCATCTCGACTCCGAGAAGAGTATTCATTACGAGCTTCTTCTTCTGATAAGCGACGTCGGTGAAATTCTGCCTGCGGCCGATGAAGGTCGAATAGATTTCCTCTATGCGACGCGCGCCCTCCGGTTCGACGAAAAGTCCATTCCCTTCATTCAGGTAGTCGTAGCCGGTGCTCCCTGAGACAGGCCAGTCATCGGGCAGACTCTCGTGTCTCGCAAGAATCTTCTCGACGAGCACATACGGCGACGTTTCTTTCTGAGCCTCATCGGAGGAGAGACGCTCTTGCAGCTTGTTCAGATAGGCGAGAGGATCGCGCAGGCCATCGATGTGATCGACTCGCAATCCGGCGAAGGGATTCTTCGAGACCAGGCGCAGAATGAGGCCGTGAGTCGCCTCAAACACCAGCTGATCTTCGACTCGAACTCCGACTAGATCAGCGATGGTGAAAAAGCGGCGATAATTGATGCTCTCATTCAGGTTTTGCCAGAAGGCCAGCTTGTAATTCTGTTCCGCGAGTAAACGCTGCAGGAAGCGAAAGCTGCCGGGATCGCCTTCTCTGCCATTGATGTCGTCCACGTTTTCCAGGATGAAGCTCGCCACTTCTTTGCTGCTGGCCATAAGGGATTTCAGGCGATCACGAGCCGATTCAAAGCGCAAACGTCGTTCGGCAGCGGTTTCGGCGGCACGCCGATCAGCGCCAGAAAGCTCCCGGAAAGACGCGAGAATCCCGGAATATTCGTGGTAGGCGGAAGCATCTTCCCCCAAAATTTCTTTCAGGTGATCCGAGCGATGATCGAGAATTGCGTGATAGGACCGAGGAGTCAGCGGAAACAGAGAGTCAAAATACTGAAAGAAGAAACGTCCATCCTGAAATGTAAGTTTAATTTCACCGGAATCGAGAGCCTCGCCGAAGGGACCTCCCAGGACGGGGAGCAGAATTTTGCCGTCGAGACTGCGGGAGTGAGGATGCCACTCGATGTCGAAAAACGCTGCGAAGGCGGACTGCGCACCGTTCTCCAGCACATCCATCCACCAGGGATTCTCGGCGCTGGCGGCCATGTGGTTGGGAACGGTGTCGAGCAGCAGGCCCATACCGCGATTTTGCAGTTCAGTTTGCAGGGCCGCAAATTCCTCTTCAGTGCCTAGTTCCGGGTTGATGCGTGTCGGATCGGTGACGTCGTATCCGTGACCGCTTCCCTTGCGGCTCGCGAGAATCGGCGATAAATACAGATCCGAAATGCCCAACTCGTGGAGGTAATCGAGGATTTTGACAGTATCCGCGAAGCGAAAGTCCTGGTTCAGTTGCACCCGATAAGTCGCGGAGGGCAAGCGTTTAGGCGACATTTTCTACCGCGCGTTCAGGCAACAGAATGTGCAACTGCGAGGCCAGACGGTTCAGGTCATCGTGGCGGCGCACCGCAACCGGATCTGCGCCCGGAGAATGCCATCCGTTCTGCTGGAAGGCCGTGACCAAAGGCCGATAGCAGACATTCTGCGCTTCCCACAGCACGACGTGAAATGGAAGCGCAGGGATCAGGTCGAGTAACTTGATCATTCGCTCAGCGGCACCGGGATCGTCCGGATTTGCGGCGAAGTCGGCCGCATCTTTTTCCAGGCGCTTGCGGACTTTATATTCGAGAGTGGTTGAGTCCAAGGAGACTTTGCTCGCCGCCGCTTCCCGCAGAAGGCTTTGTATACTGTCCGGATCCAGGTCTGGACGTTCGAGAGACTGTTCTAATAGGTTATTCAGCGCAATCTCGGCGGCCGACTTCAGGGCGGGCGGCACAGGGATATCCAACCCATTCAGGAAGCGAATGAGGGGAGCCTGGCCCTCGAAGACCGTGCGATATACAGCGGCGGCCGAATTCAAGGACTCCTTCAAAATGAGGTTGGTGATCTTTCTCTGCTCGTCGCGGAAGAGTTGACGCAGAGAGAACGTCTTGTTGCTGTACACCTGATCAAGCAAACGGATCACTTCGGCTGTGTCGGCCTGGCTAAAAGCCCCGACCAGTTTCTTTTGATCGTCGTCGGATGAGGCGTCCGCAGGGCGGATACCGGCCGTCACGTTGTGGTCGCCAAGGTGAAGGACCGTGAAATCCAGAGCGGCGGATTCCTCAGTGATGTCTGAACGAAATCGCGCACTGCCGGTGGCCAAGCGTATCTTCCCTTCCGCTTCCACGGAATACTTTTCACGCACGACTTCGTAGCAGTAGATGCGCGTCTTGTCGGGATAGCTTTCGAACAATGAACTGATAGCATAGTGACCGCCGACGCGCTCGATATCGATGACCGCGGGCTTTACCCACTTTTCATAAATCTTCGCGCCGTCGCCGTGTTCCGGGAGGTTGCTCTTTGCAAGGGCGAGGTGCTGCAGGAATTCGGGCTCGAGTTTTTCACCGCAGCACTCTTCAGCGAGTTGCAGGGCGCGTCCGGCGTAGTGAATGACCTGGACGGTTTCGATGCCAGAGAGTTCGTCGAAGAACCATCCGCAACTGGTGTACATGAGCAGAGCATGGCGTTGTATCTCGAGAAGTTTTAGCGCAGTCACCTGCTCGTGAGGCTCGAGCGGGCGGATCGCGTGGTCGGCAAAGAATGCTTTACGGGATTCCTCAGAACGATCGAGAATCACGCGGATATAGTCGTCGCGAGCGGCCCACGGATCACGAACATATTCTTTCAGCCGCGACTCGAAGATAGGAGCAAGCTTGTCGCGCAGCCAGTCCAGCGTCGCGCGCAGCGGAGCTCGCCACTGCTGGTTCCAGGGATGTCCGCCGGAATTGCATCCGCAATCCCTGCGCCAGCGTTCGACGCCATGGACGCAACTCCACGAACTGTTTTCAACAATCTCGACGAAGTGTTTGGGAGGATGCTTTTCCAGGAATTCGCCGTAGTTGGTGAGTTGCGCGATCTTTTGTCCTTCGATTTCGTCCAATGCGAAACTGAGCGCCATCTCGCCATAGTGATGATGATGGCCGTAGCTTTCTCCGTCGGTCGCAATGTGAACCAGTTGAGGTCCCTGGCGGGAGTCGGAAAAGCCGCTCATCAGGCGATCGGCAAATCGTTTCCCGTCGTTTAAAAGTCCCTCGAATGCTACTCCCTGCGAGATGGGGCCATCATAGAAGAATAAGTTGATGCGTTTTTTTGAGGGCAGTTCCGCAAGATAGGCGCGAGCCGGGTCGATGCGGCCTCCGCTCAGGTCTTCGAACTTGGAGCTGTTCTTTGCTCGGATGCGCTGAGCCTGTCGGGGAGCAAGAATTGTGAATTTAATTCCATTTTCCGCCAGGACCTCCAGAGTCTCGGTATCTACGGCGGTTTCCGGCAACCACATTCCCTCCGGCTTTCTTCCGAAGCGGCTTTCAAAATCACGTATTCCCCACTTGACCTGGGTCGCCTTGTCGCGGCGATTGGCGAGTGGGAGGATCATATGGTTGTAACCCTGCGCCATAGCGGAGCCGTGTCCGGAAAATCGTTGGGCGCTCTCTTTGTCGGCCTCAAGAATTGCCTCGTAGACCCGGGGAGATTGGTCTTTCATCCAAGACAATAAGGTGGGTCCGAAGTTGAAACTGATCTTTGCGTAGTTGTTGAACAGCTTGACGATGCGATTTTCGGAGTCAACAATTCGCGAAGCGGCGTTGGGAGCGTAGCACTCCGCCGTGATGCGCTCGTTCCAGTCGTGATAAGGATAGGCCGAATCCTGCAACTCAATCGCTTCAAGGTAAGGATTTTCGCGCGGGGGCTGATAGAAATGCCCATGGATGCAAACGTACTTCACACCGCCTCCGTGTTGCGTTGGCGTTCAATTACCAGGAACGAGTGTGGCGACAACAGTAGTTTACCCGCTGCCAACAGTGTTATCTCGGGCGCCAGATTCGGCTCAGGCCCATTCCACGATGCGTCGGCCGAGTGAACTACCGTCGTCCACTTCCCTGCCAGGTCGGGCAGGTTCAAAGCTACGGGAAATTCCGCGAAGTTGCAGACCATCGCCAGTTGTCGGGAATCATTCTCGCGCATGATTAAGAGCGCGCAGTTTCCTAGTTCGCGAACGGCGCGCGGGCCAGGTGCGCCCAGTTGTTGCTCTTCGCGGATCTGGATGAGCCGCTGGTAGAAGCGCGATAGCGTGCGGTGGCGCTCTTTGTCTTTGAGGGAGTGGTCGAGGTGGGAGCGCGAGAAAGTTTTTTCGTCCTGCGGATCGGGCACTCGGCCTTCCCACCCAAACGCAGCGAACTCTTCCCGTCGTCCACGACGCACTGCTTCGACCAGTCCGGGATCTCCGTGGCTGGTGAAATATTGAAAAGGAGCGGTCTCGCCATACTCTTCGCCCATGAACAACATGGGCACGAACGGTGAGAGCAGCGTGATTCCCGCAGCGAGTTTCAAGGCTTCAAAGTTCACCAGGCTGGTGAACCGTTCGCCTGCGGCGCGGTTGCCCACCTGGTCGTGATTCTGATTGCAGACCACAAACTTTGTGGGCGAAAGACCGCGGGGGGAATTGCCGTGACGACGCTTGCGGTACTTTGAATATTGTCCGCTGTAGTACCAGCCATGTCGCAGCGTCGAAACCAGCGGCTCAACGCCTTCGTAATCGGAGTAATAACCGACGGTTTCCCTAGTGAGCAACGAGTGAACCGAGTGATGGAAATCATCGCTCCACTGGGCATCGAGGTCATATCCGCCACGCTCGGGGTGATGCAGGAGGCGTGAATCGTTCAAATCGCTTTCGGCGATCAAATGTAGTTGCCGCCCCAGTCGCTGTGAAAGGTCCGCGACCGACGACTTGAGCTCTGCCAGGAAGTGGCGGGCACCGAAATCGAAGATTCCGTGAATCGCATCCAGGCGCAGCGCGTCGAAGTGATAGTCCTCGAGCCAGTACAGTGCATTTTCGATGAAGAATTTCCTCACATCGTCGCTTTCTTCGCCGTCAAAGTTGATGGCCTGACCCCAGGGAGTGTGATAGCGATCGGTAAAGTATGGGCCGTAAGCATTAAGGTAGTTGCCTTCCGGGCCGAGATGGTTGTAAACCACGTCGAGCGCGACGGATAGGCCATGCTGGTGGGCGGCATTTATTAGCCGCTGCAGCGACTCTGGACCTCCGTACGAATTCTGGGGAGCGAAGAGATAAACGCCGTCGTAGCCCCAATTTCGCGAACCGGGAAATTGGGCGACGGGCATAAGTTCGATCGTCGTAATCCCGAGAGCAACGAGTTCCGGAAGATGCGGGATTACCGCATCGAACGTTCCTTTCGGTGTGTAGGTTCCGACGTGGAGTTCGTAGAAGACGCTCCGCTCCAAAGAGGGTCCCTTCCAGTGTTGATCGGTCCAACGAAAAGCGTCGAGATCGACAGTTTGAGACGGCCCCTGCACACCTTTAGGTTGAAACCGGGAAGCGGGATCGGGCAAATCCCGCTCGCCGTCGAGCTGATAGAAATATTCGGAGCCGGGCTCGAGAGTGTTGACGGTCGCACGATGGTATCCGCCAGGGAGCGATTCCATGGGGATCCGGTCTCCGCTGCCGAGCAGATGCAAACTCACGGCGCGGGCGCGCGGAGCCCATAGCGCAAACTCCCAACTGCCATCTGGCAGCCGGTTGGCGCCTACTCGCGTCGTGGTAGAAGCTTCGGTTAGTGACATTGCTCGATATAGGCTGGATCAGAGCCGACCGATCCGGCATTTATCCCCACAATACCCGGTCCTGCAGAAAGACCATCAGCACAGATATTCGGCTTATGCAATAGATGCCGCTTGAAATATTTCGGTTTAGGAATCTAGCTTAAAAGGTTAGGGCCGCGGTTAAATCTCAAAGATTCGATAAGCACTAGACGTTTTTTGCGCCTGTAACAAGGTAATGGCGACGTTATATACGGGGCTCCCGCCAATAGTCTTTCCTTCCAATTGTCCGTGATGAGCGTGACCGTGCAGAACCAAATCGGCGCCGTGACGATCGACCACCTCAGCCAGACGCGTCGTGCCCATAAATGGGTAGATCTCGGGCGCCTCCCCCTGCACCGTGGCGCAAATGGGAGAATAATGCACCACGACCACGCGCTTTGGAGTACGGAGTTGCGCCATTGCCCGCTCCAACTTCAGAGCCTCGTCGATGGAAGCCTGCACGAACTGTTTGATCTCGGGCTCGCCGAAGGCGGTTAACAGGCCGCGCCCGAAGCCTCCCACGAAACCCTTGGTGCCTGCGAAGCCCACGCCGTCGCGCTCATAGGCTGTTCCATCGAGTACTTTAAGGCCAGCCGCCGTCATCATGCGCATTAACTCTGCCTGCCTCCCGCTTTCGTAATCGTGATTTCCGAGAACGGCGACCGTAGGAACCCTGGTGCGAACCACGACGTTCAACAGCGGTTCCATCTCGTCGGGCTGGCCGTAATTCGTCAGGTCTCCGGCCAGCACCAGGACGTCAGCCTCTTCGCGTACCCGACTCAGCTGATCGTGCAACGCGCCGTGACGGGCCGCGGAGAAATGCAAGTCGGCAGTGGCTGCGATTCTCATAGCGTGGGCGGGGGTGGAATACTTTTCAAACGGCGGTCGCGATACTCCAGCATCAGATTCTCCAACCCCCATTCGTTAACGTCGATCGCGAACTGTTTGTCATCGACCAGGCTACCTCGAAATTTGGCGGCCGGGTCAGTTTGGGAAACGACCTTATGAAAACGAGTGACAAGGTCGCACCACACCTTTTTGGGAACGTATTCGGTTTGCGCCGGATAGGAATAACGGAACAGCACCAGCGCCCACAGGAGCATCTCCCAATGCTCTCCAGCCAACTGGAGAATCCGGTGCCAGTCGAGGTTCCCGCGAGTTCCGAAGATTACGTGTGCGACGTCTGCGCCATCAAAACGCTCGCGGCGCGCGATAAACAGCTTGGAGGCCATCAACTCTTCCGCCGCCAGCACCCTGGTCGGTATCCCTTGAACCGAGGCAGGTTTCGCGCGTTCGATCCAGGAGTCGTCTACCACAATCGCGGCATTGCTCATCCCGGTGATGAGGTCAACGAAAAAACCATTCTGATGCGCCTTGAAGAGCCAGATCGGATCACAGATTTCACACTCGAAGCCCTTTTCCTGAAGATGCTGAAGAGCGAGGGCGGCATTTTCAGGGGTTAGAAACAGATCCAGATCTTTAGTGTCGCGGCAGATGCCGGTGTGCTCTCGCAGGGCGAAGGCCCCCGCCACGGCAAACGAGACGCCCTTCTTTTCCAGGAGTTCGAGAATTTCGCGAAACAGAGACTGCTGTTCCTCGGGGATCTTTATCGGTCCCGACGAGGTTTCCGGTACAGCATGCTCCTGCGGAGGTTCGGGCATGAGACCTTTGGATGTGAAACGAGTATAGGCGGTTGTCGATTCCAGGTTAATGCCCCTGGAACTTGCCACAAACGCCGGTGAAGACTGCCGCTAAACCATCTCTCGAACTTTGTCGGAGAGTGCGGTTAGAACGATCTTGCTGCGATTCGGCTCACCACGGACCAGCGACTCGGCAAATTTCAGCGCCTGATCCGTGGTCACTTTCGCAGGAAGCGGCGGTTCAAAAGGATCGACTACCGCTTGCAAAATAGCGGGGCCGGGTACGTTCAGGAAATCTTCGACGACCCGTCCACAGTCCGCCGGATCTTCCGCGGTAAAGCCTTGCCCACCGCAGGCGTGCGCGACAGCAGCGAAATCGATGGGGTGCAAATCCACGCCAAACTCGGGGTTGCCCAGGAACACCATCTGCTCCCACTTAATCTGTCCCAGCGTGCCGTTCTTGACGATTACCACCTTTATCGGAAGCTTGTATTTCACGGCCGTAACAAACTCGGCCATCAGCATGGAAAATCCGCCATCTCCCACGAACCCGACACACTGCCGATTGGGGTAGGCAATCTGCGCCGCGATGGTATATGGAAGACCGCACGCCATGCTGGCGAGGTTACCGGAGACGCTGTGCATTTGACCCGTCTTGACCGGAATATGGCGGGCCCACCAAGTCGTGATCGTTCCACTGTCGCAACTGACGATCGCATTGTTGGTCAATCGTTTGCCGAGCTCGTGGGCGATGACCTGCGGTTTCATCGGCACGTCGCGACGGGTGGCGCGCTCCTTCATAACCTTGCGCCACTCGTCCATTCCCTTTTGCGCCTTCTCGATGAAGCTTCGATTTTCCTTGCGCTTGAGCCGGGGTAGCAATTCACGGAGTACACGTCGGCTGTCGCCGACCAGTCCGACGTCGACCGGAAATCGAAGACCGATACGCTTGGGATCGAGTTCGATTTGGACGCCCTTCGCGTCCCCGGGCTTGGGCAAGTACTCAATGTAGGGGAAAGAGGTTCCAACCATCAGCAAGGTGTCACAACTCTCCATTGCTTCCTGGGACGGCCGCGTACCTAACAGTCCGATGGTTCCCGTTGTATAGACGCTATCGTCGGGCACGGCATCCCGGCCCAATAGAGCCTTCACAATGGGAGCGCCCAGCATCTCTGCGGTCTGTTCGAGTTCGACGGTTGCATGGAGAGCACCTCGGCCCGCAAGAATTGCAACCTTCTTCCCGACGTTTAGGATCTCGCCTGCGCGATCGAGGTCGGCGGGATCGGCCAACATGGCGCCCTCGGCTTCCGTACGGGAAGTGTGATGGGGAATGTTGCGCTTGGAACGTTGACGCTTCTTGACTTCCATTTCCTGAAAGTCAACGGGAAAGGTAATGTGGCTGACGGTGCGATAGGAGAGAGCGAGTCGGACGGCGAGATCGACAATGTTCTCGACATGCGTCGGCCCCATGATGCGCTCATTACACGCGGCGACGTCCATGAAAAGACGGTCGAGGGCAACATCTTGCTGGGTGTAAGTCCCAATCAGATCATGAAACTGCAGGCCGGTGATCGCCAACACCGGTTGGCCGTCCATTTTGGCGTCATACAGGCCATTGAGCAGATGAATTCCGCCCGGGCCAGAGGTTGCCAAACATACTCCCAGCTTGCCGGTGAATTTCGCGTATCCGCAGGCCATAAAGGCCGCGGACTCTTCGTGCCTGACCTGCACGAATCGGATCTGGTCCTTATGAGTGCGGAGCGATTCCATCAAGCCGTTGATGCCGTCGCCGGGCAGCCCAAATACGACGTCAACGTCCCAATCGATTAAGGTTTCGATGAGAATATCCGCAGCCGTCATTGCCATTCTCCCTTGTCTAATCTCGAATGCGCACGTTTTGTGTGCTCACACGACTGCTGATGATGCACATTTGCAGACGCTAATTGTCCGTGAAACGCGACGGTATCCGGTATTGCCTGTAGCTCGGCTTCGGCCCACGGGTATGGCCGAAACGTGGACGGAATCGATCTGCCGTTGGAGGGACCTAGTGGGAGAATCGCTTCAACGCCGAACGGACTCCACTGGTTATCCCATGCTTTCACGCCAAAGTTGTAGGATGACTCTCTTGAACCGGGATCGTGCTCGGGTTGAAGTCGGAAAGCGGGTATGGCATGCAGAAAGCAATTTTGAAAGGCAAAGTTGTACTCGTCATTGTTATGTTCGCCTGGTTCACGCAAGTTCGCACTGCAACGGCTCAGCAGAACGAAAAGCTGGCCGCTCTGGAAAAGGCATTTGCGAATCCGCCGGGTGACTGCCGAATCATGATGCGGTGGTGGTGGTTTGGGCCTGCCGTCTCGAAGCCCGAGTTGCAGCGCGACTTGGAGCAGATGAAGGCGGAAGGGATTGGCGGAGTCGAGATCGCGACACTATATCCTCTGGCTCTCGATGATCCGAAGACCGGATTCCACAATCAGCAATTTCTCTCGGAGGAACATCTCGAAGCGATTCGATTTGCCGTCGCCACCGCCAGGAAGCTTGGTCTGCGGGTTGACATCACCTTGGGAAGCGGCTGGCCTTTTGGTGGCCCTCACATACACGTGACAGAAGCGGCTGGTGAGCTGCGGGTGGAGACGATTTCAGTTCCGCCAGGGACAGATTCGATCGCCGTGCCCGACATTGACACGGGCGAGCAACTGATCGCTGCTTTTCTTGTTCCGCTCAGGGATGGTCAGGTCTCATTGCGTGACGCAAAGCAAGTTTCGACAGTCGCGAACGGGCGCATGCCAATATCTTCGCTGCTCGAGGTCCCCCACACCGCAATCTTCTTTATATCGAGCCGTACTGGCATGACGGTGAAGCGTCCGGCGATCGGCGCCGAGGGTTTCGTGCTCGACCACTATGATCGAAATGCGATCGAAAACCACCTTCACCTGGTGGGAGATCGCCTGATGCAGGCATTTGGCGACCAGCCTCCGGATGCCGTTTTCAGCGACAGTCTGGAAGATTACGGTTCCAACTGGACCGGCGATTTCATGGAGCAGTTCCGCGCCCGACGCGGATACGATCTCACCCCCTATCTCCCAGCGCTGATCGGGGATATTGACCCGCTGGCTGCATCCGTTCGGCATGATTGGGGAAAGACGCTCACCGAACTGGCAAACGAGCGGTTTCTAGAGCCGCTGCATGACTGGGCGCAACAGCACCACACATTATTCCGCTCGCAGACCTACGGATTTCCTCCGGTCACTCTCTCGAGCAACCGCTATACCGATCTTC
>Ga0070717_10000771_pt1 | contig 20938 bp, 19 predicted proteins | sample LARL113metaG_FD_71366 | JGI IMG/M metagenome (GOLD analysis project Ga0070717, IMG submission 71366) | Corn, switchgrass and miscanthus rhizosphere microbial communities from Kellogg Biological Station, Michigan, USA - LAR L11-3 metaG | ecosystem: Host-associated > Plants > Roots > Rhizosphere ... | reverse complement strand
AGCTATTTAGCGCCTGCATTCTGCGAATGTCAACTGTGGAAATCCGCGCCAGTTGCGGAATTTGGCTCTCCCCAAGGTTGCAAGTGGCTTCCGCTCCCGATTTTGAATGGGCTACGGCCTCAGTCGCCAGTTGGCATGAGCATTTCATCGGGCGGAATCTCCGGCGGCGGCATAGGGAGAAACTGCTCGGCTTCAGTGGAATTTGCGAGCGCCGTGGTGGAGGCAAGACCTCCGGCAACCACCTGCGTCACCAAGTCGAAGTATCCGGTGCCGACGAACCGCTGGTGCTTGACGCCTTCATATCCGTGCTGTTCGCTCGAAAATTCTCTTTCTTGCAGGGCCGAGTACGCCTTCATTCCACTCTGCTTGTAGGCGCGGGCCAGGTCGAACATGCTTAGGTTCAGCGCATGGAATCCAGCCAGCGTCACGAACTGGAACTTGTATCCCATGGCCGCCAGCTCTGTCTGGAACCGCCCGATGGTCGCGTCATCCAGCTTCTTCTTCCAGTTGAAAGATGGAGAGCAGTTGTATGCCAGCAACTTGCCGGGATATTTTTCGTGTACCGCTTCGGCGAAGCAACGCGCTTCTTCGAGATTCGGTTCCGAAGTCTCGCACCACAACAGGTCGGCATATGGCGCGTAGGAAATTGCTCGCGAAATCGCCGACTCCAGTCCGCCACGAATGCAATAGAAGCCTTCGCTGGTCTTTTCTCCAGTCAGGAAGACGTGATCGCGCGGGTCTATGTCGCTGGTCAGCAGGTGCGCGCTGTTGGCGTCGGTGCGGGCCAGCACCAGCGTGGGAACACCCATCACATCTGCTGCTAACCGTGCCGCCACAAGTTTCTGGATGGCTTCGGTTGTAGGCACCAGGACTTTGCCGCCCAAGTGTCCGCATTTTTTCGCTGAGGAAAGCTGGTCCTCGAAGTGAACACAGGCAGCTCCCGCTTCGATCATGGCTTTCATGAGTTCGAATGCATTCAGGTTGCCTCCAAAGCCTGCTTCGGCATCAGCCACCAGCGGGACGAACCAGTTCACGCCATTCTTTCCTTCTGCGTGATGAATCTGATCGGCGCGCGTTAGAGCCCGATTGATCTTTCGCACTACTGTGGGAACGCTGTCGGATGGATACAAGCTCTGGTCCGGATACATTTCTCCAGCATTGTTGGCATCGGCCGCGACCTGCCAGCCGCTTACGTAGATCGCCTTCAGCCCCGCCCTGACTTGCTGAACCGCCTGATTGCCCGTAAGCGCGCCAAGTGCGGGCAAATAAGGCTCGCTGTGAAGCATTTTCCAAAGTGTGTCCGCTCCATGCCGAGCCAGGGTGCACTCGATCTGCATGGTGCCGCGCAGGCGTTCGACATCCTCCCAACCATAGGGGCGCTTAATTCCTCGCCATCGGGAATTAGTCTCCCAGTCTGTCATTGATGTTGCATTTCGTTTTGTCGTCTTTCCATTGGTAGCCATATTTTCTCTCTTTCGCGAGACTCGGCCCGACAACTCGTACCGTTCCGTGGTCTAAACTGGATCGAATTCTTCTTTCATCACCATCGCCTCGGCAATCCGGCGTGCCTCGCAGAAGGTTTCTTCAGTGCCCGCATCGGTGCGCTTCGAATCTGAAAGCAGCTTCTCAAGTTCTTCATCAAAGAGTAGGTGCAGAAATTCAGCCGTGTGCGGAACCACCTTTCCGGATTGATCCTTCACCCCGCCGTGGCGCATGCGCTGCGCAATCATCAGGCGATAGATCCGGTCGGTTGCGAGATCCTCCATGTAGCCGTCGAGCAAACTCGCGCCCTTCCCGTTCACGACCCCATTGCGATAGCGAATCACGGTTTTCACCGCCGCTCGCGTGCCCTCGACAGTCTTTTGCCCAACTCCGTTCAAGGGTGGGCGCAGATTGGGATACCGCTCGCCGTGCGGAACTCGCGCCTGCAGTTGGTTGGGGAATGGGAATTGCTCGATGGCGATCTGGTTTTGATCTGGATGCCCAGTCCACGCGCCATCCATCCGGCAATCGGCTTCGTTCTTCTTGTCTTTTCTAAGGACCTCGAGGGCCCGTGAGTTCAGTTCCGCGGCAGTCCGGCTGGGATAGAGCGCCGTCATTCCGCCGATCGCCAGCACCCCGCGTTTGTGGCAAATCTCCGGCATCAGCTCGCGCAGATTCTGGAAGAAGGGAACATCGTGGGGAATCGTGTTACGATCGGGCAGGACCCATTCAGGATCGCTGAGGTTGAAGTGAATCAGGCTTGCCATATAGTCCCAGCGGCCCAAATTCAGGCCCAGAATGTGGTCACTCAGGTTGTAGAGGAACTCCTCCATCTGGAATGCCAGCGGATGGGATTCGACCAGCGCCATGCACTTGATGTAGTTTCGCGGCCAACCGCGTGCTTCAGCCATCTCCTGGAACAAGTCCCGCCACCACAGCGCTTCTTCCGCTGATTCCGACTTCGGAATATAAAAGCAAAGCGGGTGCTTTAGTTGGCCTGGATCGACTCGATAGACTATCCGCGCGACATCAAACAATGAGGCAGAGGTCTGCTCCTCGAAAATTCCTGCCTGATGAATGTGCAATCCACGTGGGCGAATCCAGATCACCACCGGGCCTGGTTGGATTCCAACAACCCGGTCGCGCTTCTTGTCCATGTATGTGAGCGTGCCGCGAAGCGCAGCCAAAATGTTCTCCACGCCCAGCCGCTGGTGCTCCCATTCGTTCACCGTGGAGTCTTCGAGATCGAGCATCACCCCAGGAGCACCGGAGTTCAGCATCTTGACCACTAGCTCGGCGTCGTCTGCCGGCCCGGTCATTTGGTTGCGTTGGTCCTGGCACCAGTCGGGAAGCTCGAGCCGCCAGCCATTGCGTACGGCCGGCCCCGGATAGTGGTGGGCAGGCATTGCGCTGGCAAGCGAGTCTTCCAACGCGCGCCTGCGGTCTTCCAGCAACATTGCCTGTCGCGATGAAAACCTTGTGTGGAAGGGAGCCAGAAATTCCAGAAAGCCTTCCGGCAGCAACTGCCGGAAATCAGCCGGGGCGGCGTTTACCTGAAATTCCGCAGTTACTTTGTCCGAAACAGGAACCGTGGCCATGAGACCTTTGCTCCGTTCAGCCCAGCTTGCGTCCTGAAAACCGCGCCCGCTGAGCGGTGCACAATACCCATTGTGGGCTGTTTTGGCCACAGGTCAAACGGAACGTTTCTATCGCCCTGATAATGGAAAATTATCTGGCAACCTTTGGCTGATAAATATATATTGTCGCCGTGACAGAGGCAGGTTACCAGGCAAGAGGCACCCATGGAAATTCCTCAGATCGAGACCTTTCTGGCGGTCGCTACGTTCGGCGGTTTTCATCGCGCCGCGGAGGCGCTTCGCGTCTCTCAGCCAGCGGTTAGTGCGCGCATAAAGGCGCTCGAAGAATCGCTGGGAGTCATGCTGTTTGTCCGCTCGCGCCGTGGCCTGACTCTGTCAGAACCAGGGCGGGTGCTTCGTCCGTACGCCGAGCAGTTGCTGAAAACCGCGTCGATCGCCCGCCAAGCCGTACACCAGCTCCAACCTGGCAGCGAGGCGCCGTTGCAGATTGCCGCCGCGCTGTCCATTTCCGTCTATTTCCTGCCGGATGTGCTCCAAAAATTTCAGCGGGCTTTTCCCAAAGTGATCATCAGCATTCGGCCCGGCCACTCCAAAGAGGTGCTGGACATGGTGTTGGGTGAGGAGGCTGAGATCGGGCTGGCTCGTTCTCTGCAGCACCCAGAGGTCGAAACCATCAGCCTGCGCGACGACCCCTTGCTTCTGGTAACTCATCCAACGCAGGGCGCAACCAAGTCCCACCGTGCCCGGCTGGAGCAGGTAGCAAGCTGGCCGCTAATCTTCTACGAGCGTGGATCGAGTGATTGGACCCTGACTCGCGGCTTATTCCGTAATGCCGGCCTTGTCCCCAACGTCGCGCTGGAGGTGGACACCATCGAGACTGCCAAGCGAATGGTCGAACGGGGACTGGGACTGGCCTTCCTTCCCCTGATGGCGATTGGTTCGGAGGTCAGGCGTGGTGAGCTCGCGACCATCAAGCTGTTGAATGCCGAGCCGCTTCACCGCAGTCTTGATCTAATTCATCCTCGCCACCGTCCATTGCGGGCTGAAGCACGGTCATTTTTGCAGGTGGTTCGAGAAGTTGTCCGGGAGCGGTCCAGGGCAAACGAAAAATCACACGCGGTGCGCAAGAAATGAATGGCTGGTGGCTGGTTCTTCAGATCTGAAGATGGCGCAAGAGATTTCGCGAGTGATTTTCTCTGTGCCTCCGTGTCTCTGTGGTGAAAAGCCTTTTCGCAAATCAGGCCTGTAACGGCGAAGATGCTTTCGCGGGGTACACGCGGTCGAACACGACCCACATCAGCCCAATCAGCACAAACATCAACACGCTGCCTTCAGGCCCAACCATCCCGCCTGTCAGCCACCGCGACCCATGGAAGGAGGCTTGAAGCAGATGGCCAGGTTCCAGCGCGCCGCTATCCGGAACACCGTAGAGGAAACTCTGTCCCCAGTCCCATGAGGCATGCATTCCGACCGCGAACCAGAGGCTTCCGGTGCGGCGCAGGGTGAAGCAAAAGAACAAGCCGATGGCGGCGGCGCCCAACGCGCCCACCCAGGTCTCTCCGCCATTGCTCAGGTGTGTGTAACCAAAGATCGCTGAGAGAAGTACGGCAGAAGGCCAAAACCCGGCGAACTGAGTACTCGCAAACTGGGGATACCCGCGGAACGTGAACTCCTCAAACAAGGCCACTAAAAGAAAAAATGCAGCCCAAAACGCCGCAAGTCTCCAGATACGCACACCGTGCAATGCTAGCCCTCCATAAGAGAAATCTCCCAGAGCATGCATTACAAAAAGTAAGACAGAAAGTGCGGCCACTCCCCAGAGCACGCCTGACCAGAAGAGTTTGCCAAAGGCTTGTCGTTCGGGCAGTCCGTAATCTTCAAACCGGCGGCCCTCAATCGCGGCGATCCCAACTGCCGGAGCGATTGCCGCCACCGCAAAAATTGCCCGGCCTATCAGGTCCCCCCAGAGCCTGGGGAATCGCGGCGGAAGCAGGTAGCTGGCAACGATCCAGAGAAGCAAGAAGAGGACCGTTCCACCGGCGAGGTAGAAAGGAAGGAATTGGAGCGCAGCGATACCACCGCGACTCTTGAACCGAGGCAGGAACGTGTTGAAACGCGGAGTGGGCGCAGGTTCATCACGACGCTCGTCGAGTTCGTGTGCGTTCGGATCGATATGTGGTTCTTCCATCATTCATTCCGAGGTTGAATGCAGAGATTTCGCGAATGGTGCCTCGACATGGTAAAACACTCGCTTCCCCGTGAGCACCTTTTTCAGGCGCGACCGTTTCGGCAAACCGCAGATCCTTGCCGGACTGCTGTTGCTCGTCCTTGTAGCGGAGTGCTGTTGGTTGGTCGCGCACCAGCCGCCCTCTGCGATTTCGCCCGATGAGTTTGCCCGCCTACAGGAAGGAATCGCGCAATGGCAGGGACACGGCATCGCCGGAACATCCTCGGCCTCGCGAAACGATCCCGCCCTGGGACGAGTCCAGAGCGAGAATGACCCGTACGATCCAGACCACCCGCCGCTGTGGTATCTGATCGGCTCGGCCCCTGTCGCTCTTTTCGGTGTCGCCCCCAATTCGCAACTTGGGGTATGGCTGACGCGCTTGCCCTACATCCTTTTTGGGACACTTCTGGGAGCTTCAGTCTGGTATGTGTCGCGCCGCCTTTACGGAAATGCGGGAGGCTACATAGCGCTCGCACTCTACTGTTCTTCTCCCGCGGTGATCCGCACCAGTGCATTGTGGTTTGCGCGACCGGACATGGCTGGGGCCTGGGGAACATTTGGCGCTGTGTTCACTGCTATCGCGGTGTCCCATACGCTTTACGCTCCGCGAGAGGTTGTGCTGTGGAATTGGCGCCGCATCGTCCTGCTGGGAGTTTCGCTGGCACTTGCTGCTGGATCGCAATTCTCACTCATTATCGTCGTCCCGCTGCTGCTGGTTTTCATGTTGTACCTAGCGCATGGACGAAGGGCTGCCGCGGTCGTGATTTTAGGCGCCGCCTGTGTCATTGGCCTGGGACTGCTGTTCTCGGCCTACTTTTTCCATCCTGGACTCTTCTGGCACGGATTGGTGCAGGCGAGATTGCTGGAGGTCAACTGGGCAGCGCTAGCAATGTGGGGAGCTTATGTGCAGGCGCTAAAGGAAGTGGCGGCCAGCGGGCCGGTGCTAATCGTAGTAGCCCCGGCGGCGCTGGTTACCTACATTCTGTGGCGCCGGAGCCGGTACTTTGGCAACACCGCTCCGCTAATCATGGCGGTTGTGCTTCTGGCTTTACGGGTGGCAGCGCCCCATGATCCGGAGTCAGTCTTCACGCTGACCGGGGTCATTTTCTTGTTCGTTTTTGCCGCCGGAATTGCGGCCGATGTGCTGGAAACCACGGCCCGGGAGTGGGCAATCGCCATTCTGACCGGACTGTTGGGCGGAAATGGCCTGTGGAACCTGATAGGTTTGGCCCGCATTGTCCGCTGATCAGAGCCAAGAAAGCGTAATATTAAGAAAGTTTCGCAACCTCCGGCGGGGTGCCGCGTTCTAACTAATAAGGGGGCGAACATGAGTGCTGGGAATCTTAAGAGACTCGCGCTTTCAGTTTTCTTGCTGAGCGTGGCTTCCGCGCTACTGCTGGTACAGGCCGCGGCCCAGGGAGTCGGCTTTAACTCTAGCGGCTTCGGCGCCACCATTCACGGAGTGCCTCCGAGCGTGACCTCGTTTGGATTTGGCGGCAGTCCGGGGTTCCACGGAGTACCCCCCAGCGTAACTTCGTTGAATTTCGGCAGATCACCGATTCGAGTAAACCCGGGAGGGTTCGGCTTTGGGCGTCACCATCGCAATTCGGGCTTTATAAGCCCCTTCTTCGGCAATGCCGTTGCTGTTCCCTATGCCTATCCGGTCTATGTGATGGAACCAGGCGTGGATGATTCCATGGAAGAAGAGGACTACCGCGGTGGACCGACCATCTTCGACCGGCGAGGCCTCGGAACTCGGGACTACGCCAGACCGGAGCGTCGCGCACAACAGGAAGAAGAAGAGGACTATCGAGTCAGTTCCCGGTCAGACCCGCCGAGGCAGCAGGAAGTCGCCGACCAGCCGCGCACCGTGCTGGTATTTAAGGATGGCCACGAGCTTGAGATTGCTAACTACGCCATCGTCGGAGCCACGCTCTACGATCTGAGCGATGGACGCACGCGAAAAGTTGCGTTAACCGAGCTTGACCTTCAAGCCACAGTGAAGCAGAATGATGCGCGCGGAGTGGACTTCGAGCTTCCTACAGGAGGCAGATTGAACTGATGCCGAGAGCATTCGCATTGACGGTTGTGGTGTTAGTGCTATGTGCGACCGGCGTTCTCGCCCAAAATCACGTTGCTTTTTCTTCCAGCCCCCAGGCTGCCAGGCCTTCTGGGCGTAATTCTTTCGTCGCACCAAACGCTCGGCGTTCATCCAGCTTTGGCTTGTCGGGACAAGGGATGAGGCACAGGCGCCAATTTGCCGGGTCTCCATTCTTCTATGGCGCACCTTATTTCTATTCGGACTATTACGAGCCTTACGAGCAGGAATATCCAGCGCCGGAACCCGCGCCCCCGCCCGCTCCCGCCGTCGAACTAAAAAATGAACCTTTGCCGGATCCTGTATTGCTTGAATTGCGCAGCGGTCAGTGGGTCCGGGTCACGAATTTTGGCGAGACATCGGAACGTGCATTGAGCGCCGGAGCGCAGGAATCCACACCCACGGCTAAACCGCAAGAGATGGCGCCAGCAATTCTGGTCTATCGCGACGGACACATGGAAGAAGTGAGCAGCTATTCGATTATTGGTCGAATGATCTACACCAAGGCAGATTATTGGACCGCTGGCGCCTGGACACGAACCATCCAAATTGCGGACCTTGACATCCCTGCCACTCTGAAACAAAACCAGCAGCGAGGAGTGAAATTCGAGCTGCCCTCCGGGCCAGATGAAGTGATGATTCGCCCGTAGGTTAGCGAACCAGCAGGTCTAGCTGGCGCACATCTAGGCCGGCTTGCTGATAGTGCTTCCGACATAATTCCAGAATGCTGAATCCATCCTCTATAGGCAGCAAAGTGACCGTCCGCAGGCTTGTCCCAATAGATTAAACCGCCCTCCAACTACGAAGAAGGGCACCATCGGTTCCGGTGAGTCTTCGGTAATAACTAGCGTGTGGGCCTCACCTGCGGGCTCGTAGATGAAAGTCCCGGGCTTTGCAACCCAGTCGTGTTCCAGGTATCGCCAGTGACCACGTAGCGTATAGCCATAAACGGTGCCAACATGCTAGTGAGTTCCGATCTTAGAACCGGGGATGCCTTTGAGCACGACGCTGAATCCACCAGACGTAACATTAAAGTGGCAGGGTTGGAACCAGACACCGTCCGTGGTATGGAACCCATAGGCGGTCGTCTTCCAGGTTGATGTTGCTGATGAAATGGTCGCGGCTCCTTTGGTCGCGGGTGAGGCCATCGGTGAAACTGGAAAAACTAGCAATTGGCATGTTTTCCCTTCTAGCTAGTGTCGAGTCGGCGTCGAGTTTAAAGATTGGCCACAGAGAACGCAAAGACAGTGCAAAGTTCGCAAAGAAGAACCGGCTTCGCGGAACTCATTTGGACAATGCGGCGGCACTTCTCCACGCCCCGAAACCCGCTCTCGTCGTGATATAATTTAGAATCAGCGTAATGGTTGACTAAGTCACTGATTTACATGCATTTATGGTCTTTTAGCGGCTTCTGAATCGGCCTCCATTTTTCGCTTCGAAAATGGGCGAATCCCGGCAAGGTTCAGCTAAGAGCTAAAGGCTAACAGCTAAGAACTTTTTCTATGGCAGACGATCAAAATCCTGAACTCCCCTTAACTCCTCCTCCTGGCGATGGCGGCCCCGGCGCTGCGAACATCCAGCCAGTCAACATTGAAGAGGAGATGCGGCGGTCATATCTCGACTATTCATTGTCGGTAATCATTGGCCGTGCGCTGCCCGACGTCCGTGACGGACTCAAGCCTGTCCACCGGCGCATTTTGTACACCATGCAGCAGATGGGCCTCCAGCCCAATCGGCCAACTCGCAAATGCGCACGCATCGTCGGCGACACAATGGGAAAGTATCATCCCCACGGCAACCTTGCGGTTTACGATGCGTTGGTTCGAATGGCACAGCCGTTCGCCATGCGCTATCCGCTAGTGGATGGACAAGGCAACTTCGGCTCGGTTGATGGAGACCCGCCCGCTGCCGACCGGTACACCGAGGCCCGTCTCGCGCGAGTGGCAACTTCACTCCTGGAAGATCTGGATAAGGACACGGTTGACTTCCGTGAAAACTACGACGGCAGCGAGAAGGAACCGGATGTTCTCCCCACGCGGATTCCGAATCTTCTCATCAATGGCTCAAACGGAATCGCCGTCGGAATGGCGACCAACATCCCCCCGCATAACCTGACGGAAATCGTGGACGCCACCATCACCCTGGTAAACAATCCCGCAACGCCGTTGCCGGAAATTCTGAAGATCGTTAAAGGGCCGGACTTCCCGACCGCCGGAATTATCCACGGTAAGAGCGGAATACTAGAGGCGTACAAAACCGGCCGCGGCCGCTTCATGATGCGCGCCAAAGCTGCGATTGAAGCTTTCAGCAAAGATCGCGAAGCTATTATCGTCACCGAGATTCCCTATCAGGTAAACAAATCGCGTTTGATTGAGCGGATTGCGCAACTGGTCAACGACAAGACTATCGACGACGTCTCTGACATTCGCGATGAGAGTGACCGCGATGGCATGCGCATTGTGATAGAACTCAAACGCGGCGCTGAACCGCAGATCATCCTGAACCAGCTCTTCAAGCACACGTCTATGCAGGAGAGTTTCAGCATGATCCTGCTGGCTGTGGTGCGTTCACAGCCCAAAGAAATGGGGCTGATCCAGGCCATCCAGCATTTCATTGATCACCGCGTGGACGTGGTCCGGCGCCGGACTGCGTACTTGCTCCAAAAAGCGAAGGACCGCGAGCACGTTTTAGAAGGCTATCTCACCGCGCTCGATCATCTCGACAACGTCATCACCATCATCCGTGCCAGCGCTAACCGGGCGGATGCGCGCGAGAACCTGGTCGCCTATTTTGGCGGTAAGAAAATTGACATCAACACAACAGGCCGTGCGCCCAAGCTCGATCCCGAGAAGCCGTTTACGACGATCCAAGCCGACGCGATTCTCGAATTGCAACTACACCGCCTGACCCGGCTTTCCATCGACGAGATCAACAAAGAGCTGGGCCTTACCCGCGAGAACATTACAGAGTTCGAATCGATCCTTGGCTCTGAGAAGAAGCTGCGCAAAGTGATCGTCACCGAACTCGAAGAAATCAAGAAGCTCTACGGAGATGAGCGGCGCACCGTAATCGAAGATGAAGCCGCCGAAATCCAACTGGAAGACCTGATTGCCGACGAGCAGGTCGCGGTCACGGTCAGCCACAGCGGATACCTGAAGCGCACGCCGATTTCCACTTACCGCCAACAGCGGCGCGGGGGACAGGGCCGCACCGGCATGAAGACGCGCGACGAGGATTTTGTCGAGCATCTATTCATCGCTTCGACCCACGCCTACATTCTCATTTTCACCAACCGCGGCCGCGTGTACTGGCTAAAGGTATACGAAATCCCCGATGTCAGCGCCGCCGGCAAAGGCAAGCACGTCGGCAACCTGGTTTCGCTGCAGCCGGGTGAGACGGTGCGGAATATGCTGGCCGTGCGCAATCTGGAAGAACCAGGCCGCTATGTCTTTTTCACCACGCGTAACGGCACTGTGAAAAAAACCGAGCTGAAAGATTTCTCCAACGTGATGTCGCGCGGAATCATCGCTATCGGAATCGAAGAGGGCGACGAACTGGTCGGGACCTCGTTGACCGACGGCAACCAGATCATCTTCCTCGCCTCACACGACGGTCAGGCCATCCGCTTCGACGAATCCGACGTGCGCTCCATGGGACGTCCGGCCTACGGCGTGCGCGGCATGAACCTGGACAAGGGCGACTACATCGTTGGCATGGCTACAACTCCAAAAGATGCCAAGCAAGCCGAAGCTGCCATCGAGAAAGCCAAAGCCGAAGCCGGAGTGCCGGAAGCCACCGCCACCGACGAAACTATCCCGGTAAAAGGCTCGCTGATTCTCTCCGTCACCGAAAACGGCTATGGCAAACGCACACCCGCGGACGAATACCGGCTGCAGGGTCGCGGCGGCTCGGGCGTGATCAACGTCAAGACCATGGAGCGTAACGGCAAAGTGGTCGGCATCTCGCAAGTCTCGGAAAAATCCGAAGTCATGCTGATCAGCCAATACGGCAAAATCATTCGCATCGAGTCCAAAACCATCCGCGAATCCGGTCGCTCAGCTCAGGGCGTCCGCCTGCTCCACCTCGAACCAGGGGACAGAGTGGCGGCGGCAGTGGTGATCCCGCCGGAAGAGGAAGCGAATGGGAACGGGGGGACGCTAATTCAGTAACTCAGAGTGCGGTCGCGAGTCGCCGTTAAGCTTCAGGCCGCAGGTGAATAACTTGGGCGCGCTCGTGGAATCCGATTTCGAATGTGTTGAAACAGTAACCTACGTAGATTCCTCGCGCGCTCGACGGGCAGTCCTTCCGAAATCGGGGACCGGAAACGGTCCGATGAGTTGTTCCTCCCCTTTGTTGAAATCCTTCCAACCGCGCCCTGCTCTTTCCGCATCTCCATAACCACAAAAATAATCAGCGGAGGCGCAAGATGAAACTACGTAGAGAGAAGGTCTTATGGAATGTGCTGCTGGGGACCAGTGTGTACTTGCTGGATTCACTCAGGAGCCGGCTGAATGAAGGCATTGACGACTTAAGCGACCGTGCGCGCGACACTTACAGCGAGGCATCGCGGCGGGCGGGCCGGGCGGTGGAGGTGGTCCGCGGGGAAGATCATGGCGGCGTCAACACAGTTGCAGCTCTGCTTATCGGCGTGGGAGTGGGAGTCGGCGTAGGTATGCTGCTGGCTCCGGCCAGCGGCGAAGAGACTCGCAGTTCGATATCGAACAAAGTTCAGGAGTTTGGGGACAAGGTGCGCGACCGCTTCTCGGAGCAGAAGCACGAGTCGGGCGGGACCGGAACTTACGGCGCGTAATTCACCGGTGCGAGACTCCATGGCGCGAAGCGGACGCGGTTGGGTTTCTGGGCTAGGCCGGCTCAGAAATACCGCTTCAAGGCCGGTAAAATCCGCCGCCGAATCAAGTAATACTCGTTCACCGGCCTGTCATCCTGTAACGCGGGAGTAGCCGGTGCTTCTGCAATCATCTGATCGATGGAGGATTTGTTTTTCAGCAGGGCGCCGAACTGGTGCTCTGCATCTGCTTGAGGTCCCCACTCGATTAAGTCTCTTGCTGCCGATTCTGGCATATGTTCCGCCAATTCCTTTGGTGTCCAATTGTGAAGCGGCTGCATGCTGGCGAGAAAGTGAATACCCCATCGGGTCTCCGGATGTACGTTATAGACCAGCAGGTAGGGAAAAGACTCCTTCAGGGCCCGAGCCACAGCAGCCCGGTCGACCTCGTCGCCTTCAGGTAGCCACTGTTGCAGAATTCCGTCTGGCCGCAGCCGCTGTTTTAAGGTTGCATAGAACTCCTTCGAGTAAAGCAAACTGGATCCGGCAGCTTCTACTGGCGGAGGCGGATCAATAGTAATCACGTCATACTGGTCCGGCGTCCTCTCCAGGTAACGCCGGCCATCGTCGATGACAACGTGAGAGAGCGGCGAGCGCAGCAGCTCCGGCGCATCCGCATGGAAATACCAGAACAGACGCGGAACACTCGGCACCAGTTCAACCGCAGTCGCGGGAATGTTCCACGAAAGCAAGGAACGATAAGTTGTGCCCATGCCAAAGCAAACTACCAGAGCGCTCTGGGGCCGGTGATCGAGAAATGCCAGCGGCAAGTGCGCCATCATCTTGGTGACCGGAGTCAGAGAAGTGATTCCTACTCCGTTGACAAGAAGGCGCCTTTGCATCCCCTCGCCAGTGGCAACGATGGTTGCGGTATGGTCGCGCAGGACTTCATGGTGTCGGAACCGGGATGCATAATCTTTGCTGGTAAGGAGCAGCACCACCGCCAGCAGCCCAACCGCAACCGAGAGCTTACGCTGCCAGCCGAGTTGGGGCTGGGTGCCGGTTCCGGACGACCAGCGCGGATTCAAGCCCATCGCCAACCAAGGAAACGCGAGAACAAATAAGACCCAGCGCTCACTCAAGAGGGGTAGCAGCACGAACCCGGAGAGCAGCGGGCCCAGGATGCAACCGACCACATTCACGGCGTAAGCGCGACCCGCTTTATCTGGATCGCCACCCGACCAGCGGTCAACCAGCATGGGAGTTACGAAGCCCAGAACAGCTGAAAAGGGAGCGATCCCGAATGCCAGCCTTGCTAAATTCGATAAGTGGATCTTCGGATTAGCCGTCACCAGTGGCAAAAGCGCCAAGAGCCCAAGCAAAATCCAAACGGCACGATCTTCTTGGGCATGATGCAGGCTCCAGCGCCGGTAAACCCGCGAGCCCAAAAAGGTGGACAACAAATACAGTCCTAGGATCGAAGCAAACGCATAGACCACGGTACTGAGGTACGGCGTGAACTGCCTGATCCACACCACCTCCATTCCCATGCTCGTCAGTCCTGTAGTGAAAAGCAGCGCCAGTAGCTTGGCGCTGCCTGCGGTTCTTGGCCCGAGCTCGAGAACGGGTGACGGCGAAGGTGGGCCAATTTTTTCCTGTGCAGCGGCGGTTTGTGCGAGCGGGCGCCGCAACGTCAACAGCATCGCCGAAAGGGCCAGAACTCCGTTCAGCATGGCGCCGACCCGGAGCGTTCCACGAAAGCCGTAAGCCTCGATTAGGAGCAAAGGAACCGTAGCTCCCGCCACCGCGCCCAACACGTTGGCGAGATAGAGATAGCTGAAGGCACGCCGTGATTCCTGCCAGAGAAATTGGCGGATAGCCTGCATGCCGATTGGAATGGTCGCGCCCATGAAGGCGCACCATGGCACAAGGGTCAGCGCAAGCCATATCCCGGACGCGAGATAATAGCCGAAAGAGGAAGACAGATCGAGATGCTGCAAGAGCCGCCGGCCGAAAAGTAATTGATGTGGCACTAACAGCGCGGAAATCCCGATCAATAATTCAGTCAGAGCATAGAATCGCAAGGCGGAAAAGCGATGCACCTCCCCGTATTTCCGAACCAGCCGGCCACTTATCCAGGAACCCAAACCCAGCCCTGCCATGAACATGGAGAGCACAATCGAAACCAGGGCGCTGGTCACCCCAAACTCCGCCATCGCTAGGCGTAGCCACACCAGTTCGTACAGGATGCTGCAGAATCCGGAGATAAAGAAGAACACGAAGAACCAGGCCATGAAACCATTCCTCCGATGCGGACGGCTGCTTCAGTTTTTAGTAGAGCGGATTCAGAGCGTTTCATGTTACACGGTTGGCACGGAAATTCGTAACGTCTGGCAGGCCTGAACGTCATGAAATTGTGGGCCGCAGAAGCGCTTGTGTTACATCTGTAAGTGATTGAACATTCTCCCTCATCTGAGCCCTCTTCAGACTGCCGTTCTATTGTTTACTGCGGCCGTGCTCGGCGGCGCACTCAATGCGGTTGCCGGAGGAGGCAGCTTCATCGCGTTTCCAGCTCTGCTGTTCACTGGCGTCCCGGTTGTTCCGGCGAACGCAACCAATGCGGTCGCCCTTTGGACCGGACTCATATTCAGCGGCGGCGCCTTCCGGCGGCATTTGCGAGTGCGAAGGCCACAACTGTTTTCTCTGATCAGCGTTTCGGTTATTGGCGGAGTTGTGGGAGCCCTGCTTTTGTTGCGCACTCCCGCGCAAACTTTCATACGGATTCTGCCCTGGCTCATGTTGTCAGCAACTCTGCTGTTCATCTTCGGACCAAAGCTGACTGAAACCACCGACCGCCGGATTGCGCACGAGCCGACCACTGGAGCGTTGGTTGCAGCTTCATTCTTCCAGTTGCTGGTCGCGATTTACGGCGGCTACTTCGGCGGAGGGATGGGAATTGTAATCCTAGCCATGCTCGCGGCATTCGGGATGGCCGATATCCATGAGATGAATGCCTTTAAGACCGCTTTGAGCAGCGCTACCAATGGCCTGGCTGTTGTGGTCTTCATCGCGAAACATGCCGTGTACTGGCCACAGGCGCTGGTCATGATTTGTGGGGCGGCGCTCGGTGGCTACTTCGGAGCACACTATTCCCTTCGACTTCCGCCGCTATGGGTGAGATGGTTCGTGATCGCGGTGGGAGCGGGCATGACTGCATACTTCTTTGTGCACGCTCTCTGAGCCGTGCAGTGACCCCAGTCCCTATGTTTGTGGTCACCAGTGTAATCCCCAGGCCGGACAGAGATTTACCTGTTTTCGCTTCCAACCTGCTTAGTTCCAATAACTTGGCAGTACCTGCAGTCCTCGACAAACCGTGCGCAAAGGGTTCCGTTCTGGGCCGCAGTCCCGAATCGGTCTTCTGGGGTTACTTGAGTACCGTTTGCGCCGCTAAAGATTCCACGAATAATCGCCTCACGTCACGAATTCCGGTGCGTTGACTGGGCCCTCACGGGACAGCAGGAACACGGCAGCGGAACACAAAATCTTGGGGGGAAAATGAAAACAGGAAAATTCTTGCGGATTGCAGTGGCCGTACTCGCGATGACTTTCGCGGCGTCGATGGCATCCGCACAGTTAAACTCGGGCGCGCAAACCATCGCCCTCAACGCTAACCTAACCGAATCCCTTACGCTGAACCTCTCCGCCAATGCGGTGAACTTTACGCTTAGCGCGGGCAGCGCCGCGAACCCGGGCAGCACAAACATTACGGCCACAACCGCTTGGACGTTGAAGCCTGGCCGGACGGCGGTCGGCGTGTACGCGTACTTTGCCAGCGCCGCGGCTGCTCTGACCGACGGCGTGGGCGACAACATTCCGTCTTCGGCTTTCTTTATCTCTGATAACGGCGGCGCGTCCACTGCGCTGACTAACACGGTCGTTTTCGGCGCTGCTAACGGCGGCCTGCAGTTGGCCAATGTTGCGATCACCGGCGTGAACAAGACCGGCACTCGCAACGATGTAATGGCGTTCAACATCAACCTGACCGGCGGCACCCTGCCTCAGCTTCCTGCAAATACATATACCGGGACGCTGAACATTCAGGCGCAGGCGACTCCGTAATTTTCCGCGGAAGCAGTCACAGCGGGCGAGGGCGAGGAACAGGGTTCCCCGCCCTTGAGCTGTCTTAAGCAACACACAACTGACAATGAAATTGCAGGCCAAATTCGGACTCCCGGTGGCAGTGCTCGCCCTGGTTCTAGCAGGGCTTGCGGCACCGGCGGGCGCGCAAGTGCGAAATTCCGGCGCCAGCCCGATCGCGCTGCAAGCGGTGTTGAACGACTCGATCACGCTTACGCTCTCAGCCAATGCGGTCAACTTCAATTTGACCGGCAGCAGCGCAAGCAATCCAGGAAGCACATCGATCACAGCCACCACCACCTGGCTGCTCCGGCCGAATGTCGGCAGCTTGAAGGTGTACGCATTCTTCAGCAATTCCGCGTCGGCGCTCACCGATGGTGCCGGCAACAACATTCCGTCAGCAGACTTCCAGATTTCCAATAACGGCGGCGCATTCACCGCGCTGACCAATACCGTGCCCTTTGGTGGCGCCAACGCGGGGTTGCAACTGTCTTCGACGCCGATTCTGGGCAACAACAAGAGTGGGACTCACACAGACGTAATGAATTTCAATATCAATCTGGTCCCAGTGCCGAATTTGCCGGCAGCGACTTACACCGGCACTTTGACCATACAGGCCCAGGCAATCTGAACTGCAAGGTTAGGTGAGTATGAAAGGAAATTTTCTCAAGATCGCGTGTCGGCCCCTGGCCAGCGCGCTGTTGGTATTCGCGCTGAGCGCGGGCGTGTCAGCGCAAACCGTGCGTCCGTTGATCAATGAACTCAGTAATCCGGCAAAGGGCCGGGTGGAATACGTGAATGACAGCCTGACCCCCCTGAACGTGGTGCTCGAGCCCAAAAGCTTCACTGTCTCCGAATCCGGCGAGATTACCTATCGGCAGCTGGACGCAAGTGTTCACTTGAAGCTCTCAACCACTAGCTTTCGCATCCAGCCGCAGCAGACATACTACGTTTTTTACGAAGCCAGTTCGCCGCAAAGCCCGTCATGGTTCGTGATTTATGCAGGATTTTCTGGATTCCCCTTCCGAACAGCGCAAGGAATGAACGTGCGCCTGGAGCTGCCGCACACGGTCTATTTGCTGCCCAAGCAATCCGTAGAAAAACCAGAAGTTCACATCGAGCGCGCTGAGCTGAGTCCTACCGACAATGAGGTTCTGCTGGAAGTTGAGAATACCGGCAACAACTTTGGCCGCGTGCTGCAGACGCAACTTGTGTACTCGAAGAAGAAGCAAGAGGCGCCTGGCTTCCCTATTTTCCCACACAGCAAGCGCATTCTCGAACTTCCGCTCGAAGAAAAAGCTGAAGGCGAGAACGTCCCGGTCATGGTAACGCTGCAATTCCAGAACTTCAAAGTTGAAGAGAAACTACAGCGCACTAATTCTTCCTCTGCGACCTCTGCGTCCTCTGTGGTTAATGGTTTATCGAGTACAAAGTCACATCGAGGAAACCCCTAGTTCCAGATACTCATGTGCCTCCGAGCCAAATGCGCGCTGATTCTGCTCGTAGTGCTGCTGGCCGGAGGCGCCGATGCACAGGTTTTCCGGGTGCAGGGCGGAACTTCCACTCTGCTCAACGCTGAGGGCGGCTCGGTAGAGTTCAAGGCCCCGAACTACGACGGCACCGTCGGTCTGGGGTTTTTCAACCACACACTTGAATTCGGCGCAGAAACGCGCTACCTGTTTCGCGGGTATACCGTGCTCGCCGGAGATGACTCGGTCCCGTTCACGCTTCCCACGGATGTCTTTGATAGCAGCCATTACTTTTCTGCGCGTGGCGTCGGCACAACACGGAAGGACGCCGAGAGCAGCTTCTATGCCTTCGCGGGTACAACCTCTACCTGGCTGGGCACAGGATTCTTCAATGCCGCAAAAAGCAATGATCCTGTGGGGATTTTCTTCTACGAGCGGAAGGTGAACCGGCGGCTGACATTCTTTTCCCGCGACATTGTCTCCAACCGTCAGACGCTGCTACAGGGAGTGGAATACAGGCCGAACAGGTGGCTGAAGGCGTCGCTCACGGACGGAATCGGTTCCAATCAGAGGTATTTCGCCTCGAGCATTGACACCGAGACGCAGAAGCTTACCTTCAAAACCAGCTACGTGGTCACCGGAGACATGTTCCGGCGTGTGACCGTAATCAGCCCGATGAGTTCCGAGGTGAACAAGGGCAATGTTCAGATGCTCTGCAAGCCGAACGAATTTTTAAGCATCACTACTGGGCATGAAAACATTCTGGAGCCGCTGACCCCGGGCGGTCCGATGCAGCAGGCTTCGGTGAACCAGATGTCCACTGATTTTCACGTCGAGAAGTTTTATTTTGGCACCGGGTTGTTCACTTCGAATGCGTCGGGCCGCAGCACGCGGGGAACGAACCTATACGTCGGGCGTCGAATCGGCCAGCGCCTTGAACTGAATACCAATTGGTTCCAAAGCAAACCGCAAAGCACCAAAACGGGCCCCGGCGAAACCACGTCGATTCTTTCCGGAACAGTGCGAGAGAATTTCTCATCGCGCTTCAGCCTGCTGCAATTGATTTCGCGCACTGGCGGACAGACCACGTTCGCCTTTGGCGGTGATTTCACCAGCAACCGTTTGTTGCTTCGCGCTGATTATCAGAATATTTATCTGCCGTTTCGTCCCGACCGCCCTTTTGAGCAGGCACTGGCGTTAAACGTTGCGTTCCGAGTCGCTGGCCCGATGCAACTCACAGCTGCCTCAAATGTAGCTCCGGACGGGCATCTCCGCTATTCCTTCGGCGCCAGCACGTATCTGTATCGGGTCCGCGGAATGATGATGAACGCACAGGCAGATTCGTTTTCCATCGCCAAATACTTAGTACAAGGCTTGGTGAAGGACGATCAAGGAACTCCGGTCGAGGGAGCGGCTCTACACATCGGCAAAGAAGTCGTCTACACCGACAGTTCCGGACGCTTCATGGCGCGTTTCTCCAAGCGTGGCCAATTTGCGTTGAGCGTTGCACCCGAGGAGTTCATTACCAACGGCGTATTCGAAGTGGTTTCGGCGCCGTCGGAGGTGACGGCCGAAACCGAAGATACTGCAAAGGATGTGGAAGTGGTTGTCCGTCGCGTCCCACCACCCCCAGCCAAGCTCTACAAACAATAGTTATTGCGCAGGCACTGAAACATGCTCATGCACGGTGAGCCATTTCCCGCCTTGCCTTTCGAAAACCACAGTCCAGCGGAAGGTGCCCATGTCAACCTTCCCGTTCTTGTGGGTCATCTCCTCCTTCACCGTGGCGGTCCCCCAGACATAGTTACCCGCCGGATGCAGCTCGGCGTCTTCGTTCACTGTGAACTTGGCACTCTTAAAGTCGGCAAGCACTTGGACAACGGTCTTCTGGTATTCGTCCCAGTTCGAATACTTGAGCGGCGCGATATCGAAAAACGTGTGCGGCCCCGACGCGTAGAATTGCGCAACGTTGGCGGGGTCGAGCGTGCTCCAGCCGTCCCAGATCTTCTGAAGATAAGCCTTATCGGGAGCAGATGGAAATGCCTTCTTCTCGCCGGATTTCTTTGTCGCAGCAGCCGAGGTGACAGCGATCAGAGTGAAGCAAATTAACAACACACGCGAATAGCGTTTCATTCAGTCCTCCTGAGTGGCGGAGAATTGTCGCACGCGCCGCAAAAACAACAAACTCTTTCCCTTATCATGGACCACGGACGCGCATGTTGAGAACTCGGGTCATTCTCTCTCCGTATGATTCTGGCCACTGTAGGAAGCGCATGGGACGTGGGCCGGAACGGATTTTCGACTCGGGACTGAAGGGCCTGTTCAGCCGACTGGGTATTGAGTTTGAAAGAGGAAGTGGCCCCTGACCATCCGTTCCCAGCTGAGATCAATTCCGCGTTTCAGCTCGCTCGTAAAGTCTCCGAGTGCGTCCGCGCCTGCTGTGAAGCGAGAATCTTCCCCATTGTGCTGTCAGGAAATTGCAATGCTGCGGTTGGAACGGTAAGCGGCGCTGGCGTCGAGAATTCAGAGATCGTGTAGTTCGATGGTCACGGCGAGGCAACGACGCCGGAAACCACGCGGTCCGGCTTCCTCGACGGGATGCCGATTAGCATACTCGTGGGACGCGCCTGGCACACCCTGGCGAAGAGTGTCCCTGGATTTGCGCCGATTCCGGGCGACCGAATCGTACTTTTCGGCGCGCGCGACCTTGAAGCGGCCGAGCGCACATTGCTGGAGGAATCTGGAGTGCAACCGACGGCGACTGTAGAGCAAATGTTTAGGAAAATTCTGCCGACGCTCGCGAATGACGTCGAGAACTTCTATGTCCATGTGGATCTTGATGTGCTGGATCAGAGGGTGGCGACATCGAATCAATGGACGCCGCGTCGTGGGCGTAATTGGTGCTTCTTCGGTGAAACCTGTGACGACCGGGGGCAGCCAATCCAGGTTTGGCTGCGGCACGCCCGAAGCACACCCATCCAGCGACACGTTAAAGTCAAAGGTGACGCGAACCCCTATGACCCTGCCTATGAAATCTACTTCGAAAAACTCGAAGGAACCCATATGCAAGAAACGTTTCGGGGTACTCGCACGCTTCGCTTTCTCTGGCATGAACAACACGGGCTCTGCACTGTGTGCAAT
>Ga0070717_10000770_pt1 | contig 20953 bp, 20 predicted proteins | sample LARL113metaG_FD_71366 | JGI IMG/M metagenome (GOLD analysis project Ga0070717, IMG submission 71366) | Corn, switchgrass and miscanthus rhizosphere microbial communities from Kellogg Biological Station, Michigan, USA - LAR L11-3 metaG | ecosystem: Host-associated > Plants > Roots > Rhizosphere ... | reverse complement strand
ATTGTCCTTGTAGATGCGCGCCCCCGACGTGGTCCGGGTTCCCTCGAGGAGTTCGAGATCCTTTAGGAGAAACGGCACGCCCGTGAACGGGCCTTCGGGAAGTCCCTTGTCGATTTGCCGTTCGGCATAATCGACATGCTTGACGACCACCGCGTTGATGTGTGGGTCCACCTTCGCGGTGCGGGCAATCGCCTCGTCCAGCAGCTCCCGGGCGCTGACTTTTTTCTTTCGGACGAGGTCGGCAAGGCCGACCGCGTCAAAGCTGCCATATTCCTTGAACGCCATCTCGATTCCCGCTGACGTGAAACGCGCAACGCCGTTTTACCGGCTGGTCCGATAGCCATCACGCAAAAAGATCAGCCGAGCACGTCCGGATTGATGACGTTCTGGCGGATCGGCACACCGTCAAGCGCGCTCAGGATGTTGCGTGCGGTCTGCTCGCTCATGCGGTCGACGGCTTCCCGCGTCACGCCCGCGACATGCGGCGCCATGATGACGTTGGGAAGCGCGAACAGCGAATGCCCCATCGGCGGCGGCTCCTGCTCGAACACGTCAAGGCCGGCGCCGGCGAGTTTTCCCGCCACCAACGCCTGGTGCAGCGCCTTCTCTTCGACGATGCCGCCGCGGGCGGTATTGATGAGATAGGCCGAGGGCTTCATCCGCTGCAATCGCGTCGCGTTGAACATGCTGACCGTCTCGCTCGTCTTCGGGCAATGGATGCTGACGAAATCGGCGCGCGGCAAGGCCGCATCGAGATCAGCGACCGGCTCGCAGCCGGCCGCTTTGATTTCGGAAGTCCCCTTATAGGGATCGTAGACCAGGACGTTCATCTCCATGGCGAGGCAGCGCTTGGCGGTGCGCGTACCGATGCGGCCGAAGCCCACGATCAGCACTGTCTTGCCGAACAGGTCGAACGGCAATTTGCCGAGCCGCGACGCCCACTCGCCGTCCCTGACGAGGGAATGCATCTCGACCGCGCGCTTGGCGAGCATCAGCATCATGAACAGCGCCTGCTCGGCGACCGACGGGGAATTTGCGGTACCCGCCACCATCAGCGGCACCTTGCGGCGGGACAGCGCCGGCACATCGACCGCGTCATAGCCGACGCCGATCCGGGTCACGACCTTCATGTCCTTGGAGGCCTCTAACTCGGTCTCGCCAAAGCCCGTGGCCCCGAGCGCCACGCCGTGAACCGGCGCCTGCGCCTTCAGCATGGCCTCGAAATCCTTGGCCGAGATCATATTGGGGAATTCGATGAGTTCGATATCGTCCCGCTCGTTGAGGAGAGCGCGTCCCTGCTGTGACATCGATTCAGTGACGAGGATTTTCTTCTTGTTGGTCGCCATTTCCTTCTGACCCCCCGGGCAGTTTCTTGCGTTGCGATCGTCAAATGACGACGCCGGTCACCTCGTTTAGCAGGTGCATGTTATTGAGGTCCACCGCCAATCGGAGCGGGGCACCATCCCGCGCGCCGGCGTTCGGATTGACTCGCCCGCAGACCTGGGTGCCATCCATCGTAAAGTAGACCAGCGTTTCCATCCCCATCGGCTCGGTCACGTCAAGCATCGCATCGAAGGCTTCGACACCCGATTCCGGATGTGCGCTTGCTTCCGCGAGGTGCTCGGGCCTGATGCCCAGTAGCAATTTGTCGGTGCGCGATACGCTTTGATACCGCGCCGCACGGGCTCCCGGCAGCGGAAAGGCGATGCGGTCGGTCAGGCGGATATTGAGCTTGCCGCCGACATCCTCGAGCCGGCAGGGCAGGAAATTCATCGCGGGCGAACCGATGAAGCCCGCAACGAAGCGTGTCGCCGGATTATGGTAGAGGTCGTTTGGCGTGCCGATCTGCTCGATACCGCCCTTGTTCATCACCACCACGCGGTCGGCAAGCGTCATTGCCTCGACTTGGTCGTGGGTCACGTAGACCGTGGTGGTGCGAACCTTCTGGTGCACCTTCTTGATTTCGATCCGCATCTGCACGCGCAGCTTGGCGTCGAGGTTGGAGAGCGGCTCGTCGAACAGGAACACTTTCGGGTTGCGCACGATGGCGCGGCCCATCGCGACGCGCTGGCGCTGGCCGCCGGAGAGCTGCTTCGGCTTGCGGTCGATCAGGTCGGTGATGTCGAGCATGCGGGCAGCTTCGGTGACCCGGCTCTTGATCTCGGCTTTCGGGTAGTGTTTTAGCCGCAGCCCGAACGACATGTTTTCGGCGACCGTCATGTGTGGGTAGAGCGCGTAGTTCTGGAACACCATCGCGATATCGCGATCCTTCGGCGGTACGTCGTTGACGACGTCGCCGCCGATCATGATATCGCCGTCGGTAATGTCCTCCAGCCCCGCGATCATCCGCAGCGTCGTCGATTTGCCGCAACCGGACGGTCCGACCAGCACGACGAACTCGTGGTCCGCGATATCGAGATCGATGCCGCGCACCGCCTCGACCTCGTCATAGCGCTTGACGACCTTACGCAACATCACCTCAGCCATGCGATTTCAACCCTTTGTCGCGCCGGCGGTCAGGCCGGCAATGTAATAGTCCATCAGGAATGCGTAGATGATTAGCGGCGGCGCTGCGCCGAGCAGGGCGCCGGTCATGATCTGTCCCCAGTTGAAGACGTCGCCTTTGATCAGGGTGGTGATGATGCCGACCGGCAGCACCAGCTGGTCGGTCGAGGTCGTGAACACCAGCGGATAGAGAAACTGCGCCCAGGAGACTGTAAACGCAAAGATGGTCGCGGCGATCAGGCCGGGTAGCGCGACCGGAATGAAGATGCGCGTCAACGTCTGGAACCAGGACGCACCGTCGATGATCGCGGCCTCGTCGAGCTCCTTCGGGATCGATGCAAAATATCCGATCATGATCCAGGTGCAGAACGGCACCGTCAGCGTTGGATAGATGAACAGCAGGACGTACCAGCGGTTGATCAGCTGGATTCCGGTCCAATCGCCAATCACGGCGAACATCTTGAACAGCGGAATGAACAATAGCGAATCCGGGATCAGGTAGGTCAGGAACACGCCGGTCGCGAGCGTTGCCGAGCCCCAGAACCGCATCCGCGCCAGCGCAAAGGCGGCCGGCACACTGATCAGCATGGTGATGGTGACCACGAAGATCGAGACGAACGCCGAATTCCGGAAGAATGTCAGGAACTGGTTCGACGTCAATAGTTCGATGTAGTTCGACAGCGTCGGATGGAACACCCACCAGGGGTTGGTTGCCGCCGAAATCTCCGCGCTGCTCTTGAGCGAGGTGATCAGCATGTAGATCGGCGGCACCAGCGAGAAGATCGCAAACAGTGCGAGGAAAAAGTACGACCACCGCAGCGCCCACGCGCGGTCGCGGCTCATGCTGCCGTATTTGACCTTGCGCCTCGGCGCCCCCTTGTCGATCGCGAGCGTGCTCATCAGGCTTCATTCCCGCGTTTATTGACGTCACGCAGGATGAAGATCGCCGCGATCGCAAGGATCGGCACCATGAACAGCGAGACGCTGGCGCCGAGCGGAATATCGCTGCCCTCGATACCGATGCGGAACGCCCAGGTCGCGAAGATGTGGGTGTGGTCGAGCGGGCCGCCGGAGGTGAGGATGCGCACGATATCGAAATTGGCGAAGGTGACGATGAGCGAAAACAGCGTCGTGATCGCGATAATGTTGCGCATCATCGGCAGCGTCACATACCAGATGCGCTGCCACCAGTTGGCGCCGTCTATTGCCGCGGCCTCGTAAAGCTGTTCCGGCACCGATTTCAGCGAGGCCAGATACATGATCATGAAGAACGGCGCGCCGTACCAGACGTTGACGAGGATGACCGAGAAGCGCGCCCAGTCGGGGTCGCCGGTCCACGCGATTGGTCCGATACCAAAAAACGACAGCGTGTAGTTGAAGGCACTATAGGATGGATCGAACAGCCACAGCCACGCCAGTGTGCTCATCGCCGGCGGGATCACCCAGGGCACCAGCAGCATGCCGCGCCATTTGCGCTGGCCCTTGGCGGGAACGTTATGAACGAAATGGGCGACGATGAAGCCGATCAGCGCTTTGAAAATGACGGCGGAAATCGCAAAGATGCAGGATTGCCTGACCACCAGCCAGAAAGTCTCGCGCTTGAACAGGAATTCGAAATTGCCCAGGCCGACAAACTTCGTCATCGACTTGTTGAGGGTTGCCAGATGCAGCGAATAGAACGCGGGGTAGAGCACGAGGATTGAAATCAAAAGGATCAGTGGCAGCGTCATCAGAAATGCCGCGGTCGATTTGCGCTTGAGCGTGGTCCTCAGGCTGGCGCGTTTGCGGACGCTCCCGACGCTGGCAACGCTGCCTTGCTGAAATGCGACGTCAACCATGATGCATGTCCCTCTTGGGATAATTCGCGAAGAGGCCGGCTTGCAGCCGGCTTCCGATCAGGTGAACACGGCAGCGGTTGCGGCCGGCAGCCGGCGATTGGCCGGCTGCGGCGGCGCAACCGGAAAGCCTCAGGTTCGCATGAAGCCTTCGCACTCGCCTTCGGCCCAGGCCAGCGTCTTTTCCATCGCTTCGCCTTGGAAGTAGCGCAGGCACATCTTGGTCAGCGTCGCCTGTGCGTAGATTTGCTGCGCGATCTTGGGCGGCGCCGGCGATGTGGCGATTGACAACGTCTGATGGTTGTAGGGGTTGGGGTAGTGGAACAGCGTACCCTTCGGCGGCCCTTCCTCCTGCCAAACCTTGAGCGTCGTCAGTTTCGCAAACGACGGCAGATCGTAGCCGCCGCTGGCGACAACCATCTTCTCGATCGAGGCCGGCTTCGACAGATGGACCAGCAGGCTCTTCGCGGCTTCCTTGTTCTTCGAGAAATTCCATACGGACCAGAAATAGGGCAGGAACGGCGCGAAGCGGCCCTTGGGTCCCGACGGGAAACCATGGGTCCAGCACTGCTCGGCTACCTGCGGCGCGTCGCGCTTGGCGACCGCCCAGGCGCTGGGCGGATTCATGATCAGCGCGCCCCTGCCGGAAACCAGCCACTTGTTGTTGGAAGCGTCGTCCCATGCGGCAACGTCCGGCGGCAGGAAAGCGATCAGCCTCTTGTAATAGTCGAGCGCCTGTCGCACCGCGTCGGTCTTCACCGTAAGGTTGCCCTTGGCATCGACGAGCTGAGCGCCGAATGACTGGAAGATCGCCCCGCACGTATCGACGCTGTCGGTGGTTTCACCCAGCCCGATACCGAAGGGGAAGCCGCCCTTCTGGCAGGCTTCCGCTGCCTTCAGGAAGGTATCCAGCGTCCAGTTGTCTGCCTTCGGCGGCGAGCCGGCCGGATACATTTCCTGCACGTCGATCCCGGCGTATTTCTTCATCAGATCGATGCGGGTGCACGGCCCCTTGATCTGGCTGCCGACCGTCGCGGGAACGCCAAGCCACTTGCCTTCCGATTGGCCAAGATATTTGACGGTGCCGTTGACCTCGCCGTTCTCGGCGATGATCGGCCCCATGATATCGTTGACGGGTTCGAGCAGTTCCGAATTGGCGTGCGCCCACCAAGTCGGAATCGAAAGGATGTCGTGACCCGACTTCGCCTGGGCTTCGGCGGCGATCGTCAGCAGGTTTTTGTTGCCCTGGCTGGTGATGTAATCGATCTGAACTTCGACCTTTTCCTTCTCGGCCCACTCATTGACGAGATCGGTAGAGGCTTTGTTCGCACCGGGAACCCAGTGGTCCCAAAAACCCATCGTCAGCTTGCCGGCCGCGTGGGCGTTTCGAATGTAAGGCGCCGTGATCAACGCCGCAGATGACAGCGCGGTAGCGGCTACGAATTGGCGGCGAGTGAGCTTTCTCCGTGACATGGCGTTCCCTCGTTTATGAGCCCAAATGTTGTTTTTTGTTTTTTGTTCCTCCGCCCGGGCTCCCGCTGCAAGCGCGCTTGCGTGAAAGCCCGACGGAGATGTTCGTGTGTGATCAGAGCAGAATTGATGGCTTCTGTCGAGAAATCAGGTGGGTAGGGTCCTAGAACTAACGTTGTGTACAATCGCCGCGGCAAAATTTCCGCGCGCAAAGCGCGAAGCAGACATGCGCCGATATTGCGCCGCACACATCGGTGCGCCGCTGCCCCCGTCAGGGCCTGCGCAACTACGCCGCACTCGGCCGAGAGCTTGTGTAAGAGGTTCGTGTCACAAGCTTTTCTTGATCGTGGAGGAAACCCCGCCGCGGTAGACGCGGCTTAGGTGAAAACGGTAGAGTCGGGATCAGGCAGAACGCTGCCGCCCGCCAGACTACTTCCATTCCGAACGATCCAGACCGACCATGGAGATTAAATGATGAGCAGCAGCCCGACACTGACAGTGCGCGCGCGAACGAGATTGCGTTTTGCGCTTGGGGCCGTGGTCGTGATCTTTCTCGGCGCCCCGGCGCTGGTGGATGCGCAAGTGGTGCAGGGTGTCGAAAAAGGCGCGCGCGAAGGCAACAAGGCCGCGGGCCCGGTCGGCGGTGTGCTGGGTGGTGCCATCGGCGGCGTTGTCGGCGTCGTTACCGGCGTTACCGGTGTGCTGACCGGAAAGAGCGGACAGCCCGCGCCAAACGACACCAAGCCGAGCGACGCCAAAAAGGACAGCAAGGACACTAAAGACAGCGCCAAGTCGGCCAAGACCCCGAAGGGAACGAAAGTCGCCAAGCAAACGCCGGCAGTGCTCACCCAGGATGGCGCGCCGGCGCTGACCGCCGAACAGATCGTCGCCAACAGCGATGCCAATATCGATCGGATCAAGGCGGAGCTCAATCTCACGCCCGAGCAGGAGAAGAACTGGTCGCACTTCTCAAGCGCGATGCACTATCTCGGCCATAACGGCGCCGACCGCCTCAATTTGCGAATTGCCCGCGCCAAGCGCGATCCGCCCGACGACATCATCGAGCAGATGCGCAACGAGGCTCAGTTCCTCAACGACCGCGCCGGCGATCAGCGCAGCGTCGCCGACGCGGCCGAGCCGCTCTATACGAGCCTCGACGACAAGCAGAAGCAGCTCTTTATCGAGGAGATGGTGCGCTTGAGCCACGAACGCGGGCTGGATTAGAGCATGATCCCGGAAAGCATGCCCTCGGGCTTGATCCGAGGGTGGTACCGGTTTTCCCTGCCGACAACGCGACGCGTTTGCGCGGAGGTTGTGCTCAAACAAATGGCGCGCTGAGCGCCGAAGCGCCGGCGGCGAATAGCCGGGCACCCGCGCCCTGGGGTAGGTTGAAGGCACGGACCCGGCTATCCTGCCGCAGCGGCGCGGCTCTTTGTATTCGTCATGCAATGATGAAGAAAAGCTGGCCGACTGGCGCCGGAGTGATGGCTGACTCGGGGCGTTGTCAGGAACTCGCGTAAAACGTGTGCTCGTTGAACGAGCAAAATTGGCCAGCCTGGCGCCGGCCGATTTGTCGTCACCAAAACGCTTGGATCGCGCCCGGTTTAAGTACTGGCGCTTAGCCCTTGGAAAAATTCAATTCCACGCCGACGCCGTCGGGATCGTACATGAAGAATTGGGTGTCGCCGGTGCGCGGCACGATGCTTTCGCGGAATTTGACGTTCTTCGATTGCAGGCGCTTGCGCACGCCATCGACGTCGGTGGCGGCAAAGGCGATGTGATCGAGCCGGCCGGTGTCGTCATATTTCTTCTCGGTGCCGCGCACGACGATGCCTTCACGCGGCTTGCGCGTGCCCATCAGGTGCACGGTGGCGGTGCCGCCGGAATAGAGCCAGTAGCCGGGGAAATCGAGCGGGGGCCGGTCGCCAATCTCGAGGCCCAGCACGTCGACATAGAAATTCTTGGTGCGCTCGAGATCCTGGGGTTCGATCGTATAGTGCTGCAATCCGCCAAGCGGCATGGTTGTTCTCCTTGATTAGACGAAGGTGAGGTCGGCCTCGACGCCCATCATCCAGGCACCGACGGTTTCGAAATGTCTGATTTGACCCTGTAGCTGCTGGGTTACGGTATGGATATCCCGGAAGCGACGCTCCAGCGGGTGACCCTCGAAGATGGCGGTGGCCCCCGCGGCATTATAGGCGAAATCGACCGCTTCGCGCGCCTTGTGGATGGCGTTGGTCGCGGCCATGCGCACGGTGATGCGCTGCTCGACCGTGATCGAGGCGCCGGCGCAGAGATGTTTCCAGATATCGGCCATCGACTGCAACACGAAGCCGCGCGCGGCGCGCAGATTGACTTCGGCTTGCGCGAGGCCGGATTGCACCACGGCATTGTCGCGCAGCGTGCTCTTGGCGCCGCGCGGCACCTTGTTGCGCGCGACGTCGACGAAGCAGTCGAGCGCGCCGCGCGCGATGCCGCAGGCGACGCCGGCAAAGCCGACCTGATAGCAGGTGCCCGAGCCCATGCGATAGAGCGGACCGCTCTCGCGGCATTCGCGGTCGAATTCGCGGGTGATCGAATGATCCGATCGAACGAAGAAATCGTTGAGCGCGAACTGGTCGCTGGCGGTGCCGCGCAGGCCGACCGTGTTCCAGATGTCGGTCCACTCGACGTCCGCGCTGCGCACCAGCATGGTGCGCTCCTCCTGGGCGCCGCCCGCTTCCAGCCGCGGCGAGCCGTCGGCCGCAAAGATCGGGCAATGCGCGCCGAGCCAGGTGGCGTGCCGGCCGCCGGAGGCGAACGCCCATACACCGGTTACCTTGTAGCCGCCGTCGCATTCGACCGCCCTGACCTTGGGGCCGGGACCCCAGGCGAGCACCGCGCGCGGATCGTTGCCGAAGATCGCACGCGCTACCGGCAGGTCGAGATAAGCCGCCGACATCGCGCAGCCGCCGGCCTGGCTGAGGCACCAGGCGGTCGAGGCGTCGGCGCGCGCGATGGTCTCGATCACATGGAAGAAAGTGACCGGGTCGGTCTCGATCCCGTTCGACGAACGCGGCAGCAGAAGACGGAACAGTTCCGCCTCGTGCAAGCGGTCGAGCAGGGCCGGCGGCAGCCGTCGGTCCGCCTCGATCTCGTCGGAGGCGGCCGCGACCGCCGCGCTGACGGCGGCGGCCCGCGCGATCACGCTGCTGTCGCCGGCAAGGTCCGCTGAACTCGCCATCAGCGTTTCCATCGGCCTACGCCTGCCGAACCCTGGCCGTCGCCAGATCAGCCGTGACAGCCAGTTCCCTGTCGATCTCCTCGATCGACTTGCCGCGGGTCTCGAGCCCAAAGAAATAATAGACGAATCCGGCCATCAGGAACCAGCAGCCGAGATAGACGAACGCCAACGGGATTTCCGGCAGCGGTACATCGGGCTTGAGGTAGTTGTTGGACCCGACGATCAGCGCGAGCCCAACCGGACCGATGATCTTGCCGATGCCGCCGAAGCCATAGGCCGAGCCCATGCCGGAGGTGCGCAGGTGCGACGGCCAGACTTCGGCCGCGTAGGGCCCGACGATGGCGAAACCACCGTCGGCGAAGAAGAACGTGACCGCCAGGATCAGCCAGAACGCCGAGACACCCAGCCACATCACGTCGTAATTGTAGCCGGCCACGATGGTCAGGAGGCCGGCGCCGAAGCCCAGCAGGCCGCCCGCTTTGCGCCGTCCCATCAATTCGGAGAAGTAAGAAAACGACAGCCGCCCGATGAATCCGCACACGGTAAGCAGGATCATCATCTTGGCGGCTTGCTGCGGCGTCACCTTCAACAGCAGCACGAACAGCGACGGCGCCCACAGCGTGAGGCCATAGACGCCGGTCTGCGCGCCCGCATTGCCGAACCACGACACCAGAAGGCTGCGCGGATATTTGAAAAGATCAAGCCAGTTGCTCTTGATGATGGGCCCGGCGTCGGCCGCCGTCGGCATCGGCAGGGCGGAAGGCTCCATCTGCAATGCCCAGGCGAGCGACTTGCGCGCTTCCTCGTAGCGTCCCTGCCGGCACAGCCAGCGCGGTGATTCCGGTACCCACAGCCGCACCAGCAAGACGAGCAGCGCCGGCAGCACGCCGACCGCGAACAACAGCCGCCATTCGCCGGAGCCGATCATGGCGCCGAGCACCGCGCCGAGACCGACGCCGAGCGGGATGACGCAGGTCACAAGGCCGCCGACCCAGCCGCGCTTGGAGGAGGGCATGAACTCCTGCACCAGCGGCAGGTCGACGCAATAGAGGCCGCCGACGCCGGTACCGACAAAGAAGCGCATGATCGCGAGATAGATCCAGCCATTGTCCGGAGTGAAATAGAGTAGCCCGGTTGCGATCGAGAAGTTGAGCACGGTGCCGATGAAGACCACGCGGCGGCCGATCCGGTCGGCAAGCCAGCCCCACGCATAGGCGCCAATGATGGCGCCGATGCCCGAACTCATCAGCACGATGGCGGACTGACCGAAGGTGAGCTTCCATGGCCCGATCAGGAAGGCGAGCACGAAGCCGATCAGGAAGTAGTCGAAGAATTCGAGCGCGTCGCCGATGATGGCGGCGGCGAGGATCCTGATCTGGTTGCCGGTCAGAGACGTCCGGCGATCGAGCAACTCGAACATGGCGTTTCCCCTTGGCGCCTGTTCGTTTTTTGGGCGGGCGTCGCGCCATCGCAACCGCTTGAGCCTGAAAGCTACCCTGCCGATGCAACGAACGGCAAGCCCATCAGGACGCGGAGCTGCTGCGCTGGTTTTACGGCCAAGGCTCGCCTGACTGCTTGATCGCACCCGGTGACCGAAGATTGCAGATACGGCTTGACACGCGCCGAGATCGCGCTTCCGGCCCGATCTCGCATGGGTCGTTGCAGTGCGGAACGCGAAGGCGCCCGAATTATTTAAGGTTTGCCGCTAGTCTTCGGCCAGCGATCATCAAGGCAGAACGCGATGGAAGAAAGACGCAAGTACCCGCGAACCGAGATCGACCAGCCTGGCTACGTGTCGTCAGGCGGCTCGGTGATGAGCTGCATGGTGCGCAATATTTCACCCGAAGGCGCGGCGATCGACGTCGAGAACCCGGTCTTCGTGCCCCAGCGTTTTCGTCTGGTGATCGCCGACGACCGCTCGGTTTATGAGTGCAGGGTTGCCTGGATCCAGAAGAACCGGATTGGGCTAACCTTCGTCGAGGGGACCTGAATATCGATAGCGCAGGAAACCTCAGCGCTGCTTCAACAGCGGCTTGATCTTTTCTTCCAGCTCCTCGAACGACATCGAGCCCCTGAGCCTCTGGCCATTGACGAAGAAGTAGGGTGTCGCGTCGACCTTCAACTGTTCAAAAGCGAATTTTTGGTCGGCCGAGATCTTGTCGAGCAGCGGCTGGGTTTTGACGCAATTGGTGACCGCATCTTCGTCCATGCCAAAATGCTTGCCGATGTCGTTCATGGTTTCGAGCGTATTCTGAACGAGGCCTTCCTGCCGCTTGAACAGCATGTCGACGACCTCGAAATATTTCGGCGTATCGCCGTTGGCGACGCAGCGCGCCAGCATCGATCCGGACGCTGCTTTGAGGTCGAGCGGGAATTCGCGGGACACGAACCGCACCTTGCCGGTGTCGATATATTGCGATTGAAGCATAGGGAACACGTTTTGTTCGAATGCCGCGCAGTGCGGGCAGGTCAGCGACGAGAATTCGATGATCGTCACCGGCGCGTCGGCGGACCCGAGCGCCATGTCAGGCAGCGAGACCGGCTGCGCCGCCAGCGCTGCGTCCGCGCTTTGCTGCGCTGCTGCGGGATCGTCCAATGCCGCGCACGGGAAGGCGCTGAAGAGGCCGAGAATTAGCGCGGCGGCAAAGGTGCAGCGGACGTTGGTCAATTGCGGGCTCCAATTGGCGTCGATGCGCCGTCAATATGGGGCGTTCGCTAGCCTGAAACCCATAGCCTGGCAATGCCGCACGGTGACGCCAAAAGGCACAGTAATGAACACATCAAGAGACATTACCGAAAGAAAGAGCCGGCTGTCCTTTCGGGCAGCCGGCTTTTCAAGGAGATGTGAAAAAAGGCTTTTGGCTTAGATGACCCAAGCCGTGCTCAGATCGACGCCGGCGGCCATCAAGCACAATGACACAACCAGGCCGAAGCAGGAGAACAGCGCGATGCCCCTGAGAGACTGGTCGTCAGCCGTCACCTGCGGAACCGAAACGATCGAAATAACAGTCATAGTACCCCCCTTTGTTGGCTCTGAAGTCCATTCAGGCCGGGAGACGCTACGCCTGATGTATTTATAGGCGATTGCCAGGCATCGTTAATGAAACGGCAAAATGCGCGTCAATTGGTTGACGAAGCGCTGAAGGCAAGGACAGCGGTTGAGATCAGCGCTGCGATGCGCTGGAGGCTGAGCTACCCAGGACTTTGGAGATCGTGTTCGCGGTCATGGCCGCACGGTCGGAAGCATGCTGTGCCGCCAATCGATCCCTGGCGCGCTCTTCGATCAAAAGTGCGATCAGCGCCAACCGTTTTTTCTCATCGACCGCCTCCGCAAGCAGCTGCTGATAGCGATGATAGTCGAATTCCGTGTCCTGCTTTCGCATGTTACGCCCCCCAGCGAACACACACACTGCACCCGCGCAAAGTGTTTCCCACCCGACCGACGGGCGCAATAGCGCTGCGTTGTCATGCCCAAATAAGCTGTGGGTTTCGCAAGGTCGTGGCTTTCGATGCCGCGGCCGGGCAGGGAGATTGTGAACCGGGTCACATTCGTTGAAGGGCCCGCGGGCTATATCGAAATCCGTACAAATACGGACAGCCCAAAATGAAGAACAAATTCGACTTCGTAACCTTGGTGACCGCGCTTTGCGTCGCGGGCTATGTCGCCATCATGCTCGAATACGTTGCCAATGTGGACCTCGGCTTTTCAGGCGAGCAGATCCGCAACACGGCCGTGATCGGCGCGGTCGTCATGGCGATGCTGATGGCGATCGATTTCCTCGGCAAGCGGTTGGGCAAGCCCGACCGGCCGTGATAGCCACGTTTTCCAGCCTGCTGCCTCGATCCGGTCAGTCGCGGCGGCGGATCACCTCGCCGGCGTCGATCTCCAACCGTTGCCTTGTCCTGTTAAAACGTGACCGGTGATGTCGTTGTCGCCATCATCGGACACTCGCCAGGCAACGGAACCAAAATATACAGTGAGCGCCAGGCTCGTCACGATAAGAAACATCAGGGAAAGCCGACTCATTTCTGCAACCCCACAACTAAGCAATTTTGAGGCAGCAGCTCATCTTTCGCTGAGTCGGAAAATGCAGAGACACTGACCAAAGCGAACTTTTCCCCAAGAGCAGCGCGACCTCGCGATGACGATCAGCTGATCGGCGTGGAGAGCAACCCCAGCAAATTTACGGGCTATTCGTGTCCCGAGGCGCGGCGACGCAGGATTTCCGCCACACGCAAGGCACTCGGCCCAGTGAGGTGGATAGAATCGACGGTCACGAACGGCTTGCCATCTTCAATGTCTAACCATTCATACCTTCCCGCTGGCAGCTCGCGTTCAAGCGCGTCGCGTGCATATTCGAACATCGGGGAAGCCGCCAACAGCGGATGCATCGGCATCCAGAGCAAGACGACATTTACCTTCCGAGATCGAAGTGCATCGACCTGATTTCGCAGAACTTCCGCAGCTCGATCGGCTTGATGCCTCAACTCGTCCGTCGCTCGGCCGTGATGTTCGACAGTCCATGCCACCGAAACAGCCACGCCGGGGTCTTCGTTATCCTTGACGGCCGGATCAAGTTTCACCACCGACGGCAAGGGGTCGTGCAGCGTTCGAGCGGTGAGAAGATTGATCGGCCGATTTTCGTGGCGCAGGCCGGGCAACAACCGTCGAAGCGTCGCCCACGGCTCATCGGCGACATCGCCGACAAAAGACTTGTTGAGTGGACGCCAAAGCCAGTTCGTCTCGACGTACACCCTTTGCGGATATGCACTTCTTCGCAGCACAAGATCGAGCCCTGTCAGTGGGCCCTCGCCATCCAAGGCGAGATTTTCAAAGCCTCCATCGATATAACCTAATCGTCGGCTCATCGAACTTCCGACGAGGACCGCATTGGGTGCAGGCCTGAGTAGACACCGCTCGGCGATAATCACGTTGCGCTCGCCGGCCTCATAGTCGAGCGGAAGATTGGGCCGGATTGCGGCCACCACGACATTATAAATAGAGAAAAATGCCGCGAAGCCGAGGAACACCCGAATGAAGAACCGCGACTGCATCAGAACTGGAAGTAAATGAACGAGGTGGGGATGCCGCTGTTCAAAACCAGCCCGCACAACATCACGGCGAAAACGGCCTGTTCCGACATTCGCATTGCGTCGCGGTTAGCTACGAAGCCGGTCAGCATCGGCCAGACATGATAGAGAAAGACTAACGCGCAATAGAATTGGAGTGCCAACAGGTCGCGCGATGCCGCCGCCTTGCCGAAATTGCGCCACGTCGCCTCGAAGTAAGCCAGGATCTGTCCGAGATCGTGCAGCTTGAACGCCAGCCAGCCAATCGTGACGACCGTGAAGACCAGCGCCATGCGCAGGCATTTCAGCAAGACGACTTGCGAGGCAAAAAACCTTGTACCGCGGAACGGACGCTCGACCGCGAGCGCCACTCCGTGCAACAATCCCCATCCAGCGAAATTCCAAGCTGCGCCGTGCCACAGGCCTCCCAAAACCATCACCGTGAGTAGGTTCAGGTAAGTCCGGTGCCGACCCTTCCGGTCACCTCCCAGCGGAATATAGAGATAGTCACGCAACCAAGCCGACAGCGACATGTGCCAGCGCCGCCATTGCAGTGATCCAGGCCATCGATCGGCGTTGAGCTTTACCCAACGGCCGCAATGGTAGTCGGAGCAGTACGCCGGGGACGCCTGGCGAGCATCTCGCCAAAGGTGTTTTTTGGCGGTTGCGAGCAAGCATGCGGCCATCAAAGCGCCATCTCTGCGGGCGAGCAAATTGTGCATTAGCGGAAAGCAACATCTTGGCTGCAGTCGGTCGGGTGATCGAATGAAGGGTTTATTGGTTCTTCAAACCGTCCTTGCTCTCCGAGAGACTTCGCTGTGTTGTGTCGTTATCACGCTGATAGGCGGCGTGGCGCTCGCCCAGACGCCCGGCACGGTAGATCCGAGCCCCGCGCCAGCAGAACCTTCAACGAAAGAAGACATGCTGCCGCCCGGCGCCTGTATGCCGATAGGCGTGACCGTTTCAGGAGAAATCGTCTTCCCGTTTCAATGCAAAGATTTTATCGAACGACAGAAGGCCGCGGACCAGAAACCGGCCGCTGCGGAGGAGAAGCCTGCCGCCGCGGGAGAGAGACCGCCGGGCGCGCAAGAGAAGTCGACCGCTCCGGAGGAAAAGGCCGCCATAAAGCTACCGGCCACAGAGGAATCAGATAGCGGTAAACCGGCGGCTGAACCGACTGAAACAGGTGCAATACCAAAGCACCCCAAAGGCGAACATCGTGCGCGAAGCGTAACCGCACCTGGCTGCACCCGTTTTCGGACCTACGATCCAGAATCTGGAACCTACAGGAGCTATGACGGACATCGCCGTTCCTGTCCATGAGCCAGCGCTCGCATCATTAATGCACGCGAACATCGTCGGGCCGCCGAGCGTCGAATGACCTGCGTATCGACTATGTTGGAGCGAACAGTGGCGTAGCTAACGCGCGTTCACGGCAACCGCGGTTGCCTTGCGTACCGAAGCGCCGAGTCGACAACGCATTCTGTCACTTTGCCCGCATCACTGTGTTTCCGCCGGCATTCTTCCCGAATCCGGTTGATCTGATTGTGGTCGCGGCGCAGATCAAAGGCCGCGTAGACAATCGCGAGGAAAAAACCGCGAATACCGCGATGCCGATCACCATCATGCGCGCCTCAAGGTCGTAGCAACCTAGAGCTTTGACCTCTCCTTATGTCATCGTTTTCTGCAAAAAGTTATTTGAAACTTAAAATATCTAGATGTAGACCGGGGCGAATCTTGAAACCGGGACCTAGGATCAAATTGGAGTACCTGGACGAATGGGTCTGACCGCTTAAGTTAACCTATTAGCTAAGTTAACCTTTTTGCCTTCACTCGTTCGCATTTCCGACACTCTAACCTCCATTTGCGATTTGATTGTCGAGCATCGCTTGGGAGGCCGCGTCAATCGCCACTTTTTGCCTTTGCCGATATCCAAGCAGAGTGTGAATTAGCGGGCCCTGCCTGCGGTATCTTTTATAAAGGGTCAGAACCTGAATGCTATCTTCCTCCAACAAGATTGCGCTGTTCATCGATGGCGCCAATCTCTACGCGACGGCTAAGACGCTCGGTTTCGACATCGACTACAAGCGCCTGCTCAAGGAATTCCAAAGTCGCGGAACGCTCATGCGCGCGTTCTACTACACAGCAATCATCGAAGATCAGGAATTTTCGTCGATCCGTCCCTTGATAGATTGGCTGGACTACAACGGCTACACCGTCGTCACCAAGGCGACCAAGGAATTCATCGACGCCAGCGGCCGCCGCAAGGTGAAGGGCAACATGGACGTTGAGCTCGCCGTCGATGCCATGGAGCTCGCAGAACATATCGACCAGATGGTGCTGTTCTCCGGCGACGGCGACTTCCGGTCGCTGGTCGAAGCGGTACAACGCCGTGGCGTCCACGTTACCGTGGTCTCGACCATTTCCAGCCAGCCGCCAATGATTGCCGATGATCTGCGGCGCGAGGCCGATGTCTTCACCGACCTCGTGGAATTAAAGTCCAAGATCGGCCGCGATCCGTCCGAGCGCCTGGCTCCGCGCGAACCGCGCCATCACACGCCCCAGTTTCTGCAGCGTGGGCCTACAGCGGCGCCGAAGGACGATGACGCTGATTTCGAAGATTGAGAGAGATGCCCGCCGCGATTGCCTGATCCACCATCGCTCCCCATTTTGAGCGTCATCCGGCATGAAGGATCGAAAGCACGGCCCCGCCTTCTAGGGTCAAAGGTGTAAGGCAAGACCGTACCGGGCCACGAACGGGGGGCGCGCGTGGCCCAATTATAATAACGGGGACATTGCGAAAGTGGTTCCGGCCGCGACCGGGGTAGGCTTATGATTTAATCGACGCAGCGAAATCGCGATAGCGATCTGCGGGCCAACCTCGTCGACCGTGTCCGTTAGCTTAGCGGATGTCGGCGGTTCGATCCCGCCACCACCGCCGTTCCGCGTTATGCGCGCGTATCAAACATCTGGTCAGCTGCCGGTCGCAGTGGCTCATGCATTTGTTCTGATTCACCCCACCAGTGGGGTTGGCACATCTGCCCATGCAATTTGCGGCTTGATCCTCACATCGCGCGGCTGTCACTGCTTCCGCTGGGGAGTTGAGGAGCACTCCGGTGCCTATGAGGGTGATCGCGAAGAAAAGGTGCCGTACCATGGTCGAACCTCCTGAGAAAGGCGAGCGGGCCACTCTAAATCCTAACTTCTCGACGACGCTAAAACCTCCTCTTTTTTCCGATCAGGCCCTTGGGCGACGGGCGCCCTAGTGCAATTGCGACCCCAATATTTTCGGGATGACAGCGACCGTTCGTCAAAAGGCGCGACTTCAGGTTATGGCACGAACCGGACTTCAGTGATTTCCGCTATCCGGTCGCTAACGGGGATAAGCCGGACACGGTGCGGACAGCCCCAATTCGGTCGCGAATGACCCACGGGCCGGTTTCTTTGATCCGCCTATGCGTCGGAGCGAACCCTTACATAGGATCCCGGCGCGTCTTCGATGACCGACAAGCCCTCGCCGGGGGTCCGGGCCGCGACTTGTCCACCTGAGAACGTCGTCACCCACTCGTTCCAGTGAGGCCACCACGAACTCCGACGCTCGGTCGCAGTTTTGAACCATTCCTCGGCCGTCGCTGGATTCGATGAATTCGTCCAGTGGCCGTATTTCGAACCGGGCGCACTAATCACTCCGGCCATGTGGCCAGACGCTGACAACACAAACTCAACCGGACCGCCATAGAATTGTGTTGCCCGATAAGCTGATTTCCAGGGTGCGATATGATCTTCTTTAGTACCCAGAATAAAGATCGGCGTCGTAATTTTCCGTAGATCGATTGGCGTGCCATCGAGAGTGATGCCTCCAGGCTTGGCCAGATTGTTCTCCTGATACATGTTGCGCAGGTAGAACGAGTGCATGGCCGCAGGCATGCGCGTCGCATCTGAATTCCAGTACAAAAGATCAAATGGAACCGGCTCTTTGCCGAGCAGGTAGTTGCCTACGACGAACGACCAGATAAGATCATTCGCGCGCAACATGTTGAACGAGGTCGTCATGTCCTGCGCATCAAGGTAACCCTTCTCGTTCATGCGCGATTCGAGCGCCGCGAGTTGCTCTGTGTCGATGAAGACCGACATGTCGCCGGACTCCACGAAGTCGACGAGCGTGACGAAATAGGTCGCGCTCTTGACGCGATCGTCGCCTTTCGCTGCCAGATAAGCGAGCGTCGATGCGAGCAGCGTTCCGCCAAGACAATATCCGACGCAATTTACTGTGCGCTCGCCAGTGGCTTTCTCGACTGCCGCCATCGCCGCGATGGCGCCCTCCAGCATGTAGTGTTCGAAGCTCTTGTCTCGCAGACGTGCGTCGGGGTTAATCCAGGAGATGACGAAGACCGTGTGCCCCTGTTCGACACACCAGCGGATGAATGAATTCTTTGGCTGGAGATCGAGGACGTAGAATTTGTTGATCCACGGCGGAATGATCAGCAGAGGCGTTTTACGCGCTTGCTCTGTCATCGGCGAGTACTGGATGAGTTGGATCATTTCGTTCTGGAAAACGACCTTGCCCGGCGTCGTCGCAATATTTTCGCCGAGCCGGAACGCATTCATATCCGTCATAGTAACGCTGAGGCGGCCCTTTCCGCGCTGCAGGTCGTTAAGTAAATTCGTAAGGCCGCTGAGCAGGTTTTCGCCGCCAGTCTCAATCGTCTTTGATAACACTTCAGGGTTTGTCGCAGCAAAATTCGAGGGCGCCAGTGCATCGACGAATTGCTTCGTATAGAATTCGACCTTCCTGGATGTCTCCTCATCAAGCCCCTTTACGTCTCGGACGGCAGAGAGGATTGCCCGAGCGGAAAGAAGATAACTGTCGCGGATGTAGCTAAATATGGGGTTTTCAACCCATTCGGGGTGTTTGAAGCGTTTGTCCAGTGCGCCGACCGGCGGTGTCTCGCCGCCGAGCAGATGACGCAATGTCCGCGCCCACAGGCTGACGCTCTGTTCCCAAAGCTCGAGCTGCGCGCGCGCGATCGGTCGCGGATCGGCCATGAGCTTGGTTGTCAGCTCAAAGAAGGCTTGACCTATCTTAGCCGGATCGCCCATGCCGATATTGGCGACGTCTGGCCGGTCTGCAAGGAATCCCTGTACCGCGGCCTGGCTTTTGGTGGCCAGCGTCTGAAATCGTTCTGCCAGAACAACGGGATCCAAAGGCGTAGCCGTTTTGCTGTCGGTCATGGCAGCCAACTCCCTTTCTCGTTTCCATATGCGGGCCGGCGATCTATCTGCCGCCTTCTCGCTACGCCATGCCAGTGCCGGCACTGGATGTTACGCGCTCGAGCCCATGCAGAAGAAGGGCTAAATTCTCGGGCGTTGACACATTAAGCGGTATTACTGCTGGGCCTCTTTCAGCAGCTCAAAGCTCTTGGCGAGACTTCCCTTCTGTTCCATGGGCGGCGCGGCGGCCGATCGACTTTGGGACGCTGCGCGGCGAGATCGATAGCCGCGTTGAACTGGCCGTCGCCGCTCCACGTGTTCGGCACCGATTCGATCCATTGAGTCTTGTAAAACCGACATCGTCGCGGCCGTCGGGCTACGATAAACGTTCAATTGAACCGTCTCAGGCCTTTGGCGTGCTAAGGGGGCCGGGCTATTCCATTTCCTAATTAGTTTTGCAGTGTCGCTTATTGGAACATTTGCGACGTGCCAACTGTAAAGCGGACATCGCCAGTTCCATAACATCTGGCCTCGGAATCGACGTCGGTGCAGCGGACTCGAACCCGCACGTTCCATAACGCCTATTTTCCGAATGAATCGCCTGCCGACGCAGTTGGCGATGCTGACTGCCGCCCCGGATACGACGGCATCTCTAACGTTGGAAACGGCTTGATTAGTCGATCTCCAGAGGTTTGAATCCTATCTTGACGCCGGGAAGTCCCATGCACCGCTCGGATCTGACGATTTGCCTGATAACTGACGAAGTATCGCCTTCACTCGACGAGGGGCTTGAGTTCGCCCACGAGGAAGGTATCGGCACAATCGATCTACGTGTCATTGATGGTCGCAACGTGCTAGCGCTGTCACGCGGCGAGCTCGCTGACGCGGCGCAGCGAGTGCGCGCTGCAGGATTATCGGTGTCTTGCATCTGCACGCCACTTTTAAAATGGAGCCCGCTCGGCAAGACAGCGCGAAGCGAGGGCGATCAGTTCGGCTTCGAACTCGGCGATCGAACGCCGCACGATGTCTATGCCCAGGCCTTCGCAGCTGCGGAGATCCTCGGCGCGCGCAACCTCCGCGTCTTTAGTTATCTAGCCTACGACGACTATTGCGTGGATGACCTGCGAGAGCCCATTGAAGATCTGCTGGCTCTTGCGGAAAAGTTCGACATGAAGGTGCATGTCGAGAATGAAGGCGTGTGCAACATCGGGGGCCTCGCCGAACTCGAGGCGGTGATGACAACGTATCGGCATCCGCGTCTTAGAGCACTGCCTGACATCGCCAATGCATATCGAAGCTCTCAGCCGCCGTCAGCAGCCGATCTCACTCGGCTGTTGCCCTTCTCCGATATCCTGCACATCAAGGACTACTCCAATGTGGCGCGGCGTTTCGTCGCCGTTGGCGAGGGAGATATCCCGATCGCAACTCTGTTGGCTGCGACGCTGCCCACTCGCGAGGCGCCCCTGACGCTGACAATCGAAACGCATGCCTCCTCGGAGGCCGTCGCCACCACGCGACGATCAGTAAGCGGGCTGCGCCGCATGGTCGACTGTATCCGGCTCGCCTGAAGCTCCCCGTTTTCGTCCCCCACGTGGCTCTTTTGAAACATGCTGACTGGCGCTGAGGATGTCCGTTTACC
>Ga0070717_10000768_pt1 | contig 20979 bp, 24 predicted proteins | sample LARL113metaG_FD_71366 | JGI IMG/M metagenome (GOLD analysis project Ga0070717, IMG submission 71366) | Corn, switchgrass and miscanthus rhizosphere microbial communities from Kellogg Biological Station, Michigan, USA - LAR L11-3 metaG | ecosystem: Host-associated > Plants > Roots > Rhizosphere ... | reverse complement strand
AAGCGGCAAAGTATCCTGAATCCAAGCTTCCCCTTGTAGATGCGCAAGAAGTGAATGTGGAGTGAGACCCAGACCGTCCCATTCTACATCAGCACCGACACCTCATTGCCTAACACCCTGCTTACGCATCTACCAGTACGTCTCACTGGCCCCCAGTGCGATATCCATATCTACCTGCGCCGGATAGATTTCTTCAAATGTGGAACTGGAACCGTCTATATTACAGACCCGTTTAACCCAATAGATAATTTAAGTCGTAGGACATCGTCTTCAAACGTCCTCGAACTCTTTCCTATCCGTGTCCATGAAGACGTCTATGATACAGGAGTCGGCTGATGCAGCGGATTGTGCTCGGTTCCCTTGCCTGGTCTGACACCTTTCCTCAACCTATCGCACCAAAGCCAGAAGAAGCGCTCGTCAGTCTATTACTACGCTGTGACGAAGTGAATGGGTGGGCAAGCGGGACTACCCGTGCTCATCTGAGAAAGGTAGTCAGGGTCTCACGCCACTTCTTTTTCTCGCGCATCTAGAAGTAGAATACCTCTCCCTTGTACACGAAACAGGAGACGGCGTCCATCGGGTAAATGCGGCTGTTCTTGGGCGACCTTTGCACACAGCGCCTCCAAATCGCGATTGAGGGCACAGTCATTAAATCGCTTGAGTTCAACCTCGACTCGATCTCGTCCCCAGAAGATCCGCCCTGGCAACTGAAAGAAGAGCTGTAAGCGCTGCCAACCGGCATGGGCGTACTGCGCAGGAAAGTACCGATCACGTACCCACATGCCGAGATTCGCTAGAGCCACCTTGAAGACGGTCATCACCTGATCTTTTCGGTTATCCAGTTCGTACATCTCGCGTTCCTGTTGATCCAGATCTGCAAGCGCTCTGAGCAATTCACGCTGCTTCCGGCAGTACTTCTCGCACTTGGCAAACTCTTTGTTGCTCGTGTGATAGGCTTTCCACTGCCGTTGCTGGTACCCTTCAATTTCGGCGTCTGCCACGGCCTTCTCTTCTTTGATCGTTTTCCGCAGGAGCCAGTGCTCTACGCTCTGCCGTTCCATCTCCATTTGATGATCATTGAGGGTGCGATAGAGTACATCCGCGCGTTCTTTGGTGTCTTGACAGCGTTTCCGGTAGAGCTTGCTGGCGTTGTGCATGCGCTTGCGGGCTCCATCCGTCCACCGTTGCACGTTCTCCAGTCGCCTTTGGAGCGCTTCTCGCTTTTTTGTCACTTCGGAATTGGCAACGATGGTTTTAGCATAGCCATGATTGGTGTCAATGCCAAGCGGGATAAGCCAGTCGCGAATGGCGTTCTCCTGTGCAGGCCAGCGTCGGGTGTAGGTCTGCACCAGTTCTACCGCCTCTGCCTCTGCCGCCGTCGTCACAATAGGGATGAGCCTGGGCTCCATCGGAGGCGCAGGCAACGGTGTGGCCTGCCAGTTCTCATCTAACCAGTATTCATGCGTCCCATCGGGTTTCTCATCCCAGCGCAGGGGCCGGTCTTCCTCCTCTGAGGATAGTTCTTTGGGAACCAGACGGCGCCAGTCACGGATCAGTGCCACTCGCACTTCCAGCTCTTGTCCAGGGTGTTCAGGCAAGGGCAGCGCGATCTGAGCCAGCGCAACCTCCCGGATCACCTTTCCCTGTCGGTCCATTTGTAACGGGATAAACTCCCCGACCTCCCGAAACGACCGCACGCCAGTATATTGATCTGTTCGTAGCACTGTTACCACCGTCCGCCCTTCGCTTACCAACGCTGCTAGGAATTCAGCCGCCATGCCTTCGCGGTCCACGACGATGCGCTTGAGGTTCTCCAAGCCGGTCGCCTGCTCATAGTGCGTGAGCATGGCTGGCAGTCCCATCGTCAGATGCTGATCCCCGCGATGAGTGGTGACAAGCAAGGGATGACCTTCTTGATCGTGCAAGACAACCAGAGCGCGACATCCCAAGACTTTTCCCGTGCGCCCGATCAGCCCACGTGGGATCAGCGCATTGGCATAGACGGGCTTGCGGTGTCCATCAACATAGAAAACAGGAACGAGGTTCTCTCTCCCCTGTGGCCTTGGTTCCCACAGCGAAGCGGTCCAACGTGCGAGCGCTTCGGTCAAGAGCGCATCGGCTCCAACGGAGGCAACCTCCGCCAGAAATCGTTCGGTATGGCGGTAGCCGTAGGCCCGATGCCGACCAGTGAGCAGTGCTAGAGCCTGACCGGTGTAGCCTCGCAGATCCCAGGTTCGTCTGAGTCCGACAGCCTGCAGGAACAGGAGTGTGAGCAAGAGACAACGCAGGGTTACAGGTTGGCTTCGGGCGACACGCAGCGATGGACCAGACGTGGAGAGGCTTGAGGTGAGAGCCCTCTCTAGACCGGAAAGCAGTTCTGTTTCTTGAACAGCCGCCAGCAACAACAGGCAGCCTACTCCTTCTTGCCACTCTGGCCGTGAGGAAGAAGCCCCTGCTTCGCCCGTTTTTTTTCTCGCGGTGATCGCTTGGCATGATTGCTTATGCCAAGCGCGGCCCGGACACGGTTGATCTGGCTCACGCTCACCTGGAGATCAAAGCGCTCTCGCAGAGCCGCCTGCAAGGTTGGACTCGGCGTGCAGGGAGCATCTCGACAGCAGGCTTCGAGAAAGGCTCGTGCCTCTCCACGCAGTTTGGACGGATGTCCATGTCGCCCATCCTGTAATGCGGTGGTGCCTCTGGTACGAACAGCACGAAGTAAGCGATACGCCATTGCCCGCTTCACTGGCGGCGATGACCCTGCGCTTACTTCCCGAAAGGTGCGGCCCTCTAACATGGCGGCGATGAATTGCTCACGGGCTTCCTGACGTTGGTTGCTCTCTCCATAAACCACTGTGTGCTCTTGCTCCATAACCCTCTCTCTTGATGAGTATGCTGGCCCTTCACGCCATGCCATGCGCGTCTTCTTCAGGTGGGAACCGCTGAGATCGACAGCGAGGACGCGCTGAATCAACCCGCTCACCGCCTCTCCATCACGCTAGGGAAGGACAGCGGATTGTGCTGCGGCTGATGGCTCGGCCAGCGCGTTCCACACCCGCTTCTATCCAGGCTTACGGGCACGAACGAAGGCACTGACAAGCTTGCCATCGATCTCTGCTCGCTCGGCCTCTGAAAGGGAGGAGAGCGGATTCTCCTCACCCCAGTCGCTGAGATCCTGCACGGAGTAGCGATGTGTCACTTCGATCTCAATCGCTTCAAATCCGGCTTCTGTGAGCAGGCAGCGATAGGTCTCCTCCTCCAGATCGCCAGCCACACAACCCGCCCAGGCTTGCATACCTGTGCGCAGCGCCTCCGAAACCTGGCCTTGGAGCACAACATCGGAGACAGCGAAGCGGCCTGCAGGTTTGAGCACACGATAGGCCTCACGCAGCACCTGTCCCTTGTCCGCCGAGAGGTTGATCACGCAGTTGGAGAGCACCACATCGACGCTGGCTGCTTCCAACGGGATATCTTCTATCACCCCTTGCAAAAAACGCACGTTTTCGACCCCGGCCTCCACACGGTTGCGCTCCGCCAACTCCAGCATGGCATCGGTCATATCCAAGCCATAGACGAAGCCATCAGGACCAACGCGCCGAGCGGAGAGCAGCACATCGATCCCCCCGCCACTGCCCAGGTCGAGGACGTGTTCACCTGGCTTCAACTCAGCCAGTGCCGTCGGGTTGCCGCAACCCAGAGAAAGCTGGACCGCTCCTTGCGGCAGACCCGCCAGTTCTTCCTGGCTATACAGGTCGCTCGTTCCGACATCGCTCTCTGCGCGGCAGCACGAGGAGTTTGAGCCGCAACAGCTGCTCTGGGTCGGTGCGCTCTTCCCCTGCGTCTGGGCAGCGCGCGTATAGCGATCACGCACGGCTGTGCGCAGGTGTTCCGCGTCTTCAGGGACATGACTCATCGTGTGCTTCCCTCTTTTCTTGCTTGCTTGGTTACTCCAGAGCTTTCGCCTTCTCCTTTGAGAGACGTGACTCTTTTCCAAAGGATGCAAGGGCTAGTTGCCTCTGCACTCTGAGCCACAGGCGCCGGTGACAGGCAGCAGGCACGCTTCGGCTCGTCTCCAGAGTAAGAGGCTTTTGCTTCTGCCTCCTTTCCGAGGCTTTCTATCCCAACAGTCTACCAGAGTGTGGTGTCTATGTCTAGATGCGTTCACTATATCTGGCGGGAAACCCTGGTAGTGCATCACCCAGTAAATCTGCCTGACTTGATCGTGCCATCTTTACTGCAAGTGGAAGCGCTGGCACATTGGCTCTCTGTGCCAACAGGCACGATTGCCGCGACCACCTACCTCTCGGAGCTGGTCCGTTTCTTTGGGACGGCGACACCTAAGCCGGGAGATCTCTGCTCCTGGTTTGTCTTTCATCTATGTCCTGCCTGCATCAAAGAGCACCGTGTCCTGCTGCGCTGTCATTTCCTGCTTGGAATGGCTTCATGCCAGCAACACCAGCTCTCATTGCTGTCGTCGTGTACCTGTGGTGCGGTACTTCAGCCCTTTGGTCCCCAAACATCCCCATTTACGTGCTCTCGGTGTGGGAAAGATTGGGGAGAGCTTCCTCATGTTCCTGCTGCATTGGAAGATCTCGAAAAAGAGCAGGAGATCCTTGCCTGCTACTCCTGGTGGCTCAGCTACGCAGATCAGGCGTATCTGAAGGACATCTTGCTCCTGCTGATGTACCAAGATGTTGTGTCTCCCTACACATCTCGCCCGAAGAGATCGTCGCGCTGGTCACTTGGAGAACCACGAAGAACGTCTCTTCTGAGTTCATCGGGTATGGGTCCATTGAGTACGTTGGTGCGTGGACTTGATCAGAGGAATCAATCGTTTCGCTTCTCTGAGAAGAAAGGCGAGAAAGAAGGGTGCAAATAGGAAGACACCCAGGCACCAGATGCCTCGTCTCTCTGATACTATCTGGTGGTATACCTTTCCTTGTCGTGTGACTCCCATGCCTGATGAGTGGCTTGTCGAGCTGCTGTTGCGCTGTGACAATAGCAACCACTGGGAGTGTGGAACAACGCTGTAAACGTCAAGCTCGTTTCCTGCTCAAGGATTGGCGCAAATTACCACAAGAAGAGCACTCATGGAAATCGCCCTAGTTAAGCTGGGATAGGAATGCCTTGGGATGGACCTATTTGGCTCTCTGGACCATTTAACTGTCTTTCGTCTGAGCTGATGGAGATAAGCAAACGTTGGTCCGCTCTCCCAATGGTTCATCGCAGCGAAGTAACAGGCCTGTAAGCCACTCGTCATGGAGCGGCGTAACCCTGTGCGGAAAGGTGATGGTGATGTGCCATTTGGGATCATGAACAGGCACTCGTTGCATCAACTGACTGCCTGCTCAGGTGGTGGCTCTTTGTTTGTGGGATCACCGTCAGCGTGGAAGAGAGGGAAATCACCATCAATGTGAAAGGGATCATCACGGTGCTGGATCAGCAGTTCAGCCGTCTCTTTCAGGATTTGGCCATTCACATCTCTCTCTCCTCGGTCATAAGCACGCCGTACTGCGCTCGTCACAAACTTTGTTAAGTTGTCCATCGTCACACGTCTGGATGAGTCAAGATCAAGAATCTGGTTGGTAAGCTGCTCGTAAATGTATGGAGCCCAGCGGCGCAACCGCAAATCTGGGAGCTGGCTCCGATACAGTTTCTCAAAGTTCGGCAGAATCTCTACTATTTCAGCCTGCGTATGCCCATCGACCACACAGAAAGGATGCTCTTTGTCCATTCGCCGGTAAAACTGCTGCCAAATTTCATCTGGTTGCTTAATGATCTCTATGAGCGGGATTGTTCCACCGCTATGTGCGGTAACAAGACAGAGACCAACCAGCCGCTTGTAGGGGAATGCCGCCAGATTATCTGTCAATTCCTTGAGGAAGCTGAGAGTTAGCCTATTTAAATCATGTGCATCATCGACAATGATACATTCGACCTGGAAGGAAGCCATAGCTCGGACTAACCAGGTACGAAGTCTACTCCATGACATTGAGGGGATCACGCCAAAGGCCGACGACAACGCCTCGCCAAGAGCCGATTCTCGAGCATTATTCTTTGGCGAACGAATGGCAAGAACAGGAAGATATGCACCTGTCTTATCTTTATAAGCACCACTCGTACGAACCAGTTCATCGATGCCGAGCGATTTACCGCTTCCGGGAACAGCTGAAATGACGTGCCAGTTCCTCTCCTGCCATGCATACCGCAGATGCGCCAGAAAGCGCCGTTCAAAAGGCGTTTCGATAAAAGCTCTCTGGAGGGCAAATGGGGGCCTTAACGGCTCTGAAATAGTAGTGCCCATGTTACTCGTTCCACCTCCGCATCGGCAAATGAATTACGGGAGATTTCTCTAACTCATCATCGGGTTCAGGGAGCGGTAGAGGTTCTAAGGAGATTGGGACAGGCGAGGAGACTGGAGGCTTTAGCTGACCAAGCTCTTTTAACTTGGTTTGAACGTGTTCGGGGTGAATATCCGCTTGTTGTCTGTCCATTTGCCTTTGTTTTTCTAACTGCACTACTTCACGCCGGTGGGCGCGGCCAGATCTTCTTGCCTGTCTTTGGGTCCGCTGGCGCCCCGCCAGTGCTTCTGCTTCAGCTTCCTTCTTGGGAGCGGCATCAGCTTTACGTAACGCATCTGCCTCCCAGTAGCTCACCCTGCGTCCCATAAACTCAGGACAATAGGCCTCGCCGACATACTTTCCCTCTAAGAAGAGGTAGATAACTCTGATGTCGCGCCGATCATAATAAATCGTAATTTCCTTGCCCACCAGCATGTTCAGCAAAGGCTCGTTGACATACCTGCGCCCGAGAAAGGAAAGGCCCTGATACGGTTTCAGCTTATAGCGCCCGGTTGTCTTATTCTTGCGGTTCACAGCCTTCATGAGCAGGAGCTTGAGATCGTCCTTCGACCCCAGCCACTTTGGAACGCCTTTCTCTTTGACGGTATGTTCCCAGAGTACAGCAGGCCTCTGTCGCCGCAGGTCATTCCAGTCTTGCATGTAATCGTCCACAATTGCCTGAAAAAAGCACTGCTCCAGCAGGTCAAATGTGATTCCTGCTTTTTCAGCCTCCCGCAGACTATTGTATGCTCCGCGGTCATTGGGCGAAGTCTTTGTCGTCCCATCGGAGCGGTGTTCAAATCTTTTTGTCATCCAGGCAAAAATAGCCTCCACTGTTCCCTTCGCTGAGGGCGCGTAGGGAGGGGCCTGCCCAGTAATAATTTTAAAGCGATCCACCAGAACGCTTCTGGCTCGTTCGGAGGTGAAAATTTTGCCACGGTCGTGGAAGATGACCGAAGGCTTGCCATAGCAGGGCCAGGAATGCACGCAATCAAAGCGCTTCACCAGATCGTCTTTTCTCTCCATTGCCTGTTTGACCAGCCGCATATAATCCTCTTCCTTCAGGCTGTCGAGCGAGAGAACTCCGGCGAGGATGGCCCCGGTTTTGACACACACCATGACCGCAGCGTGAACACGGCGTCTAATGGGCGTGCCGTCCTGCGCGACGATGAACATGTCTATGGTGTGTTCATCAACCTGGCATTCCTCAGCGGGGAAAGGGATGGAGAGCGTATAGGAGTACGGGGACATTCTATCCCTGGGTGGATGCTTGAGGCCAGAGCGCGCCTCAGTTACTGCTTTCTCTTTAGAAATCGACTCGATGTAGTACCAGACTTGCCGATAACTGGGTACTAAAACAGGAGCGCCACTCGATTTGGTCAGCTTATCCGCGAGATCTTTGAGTTCTAAGCTTTCGTGTATCGCCTTGATGGTCGGACGCACTGGTTGGGTATACATCTTGCGAATCTGTTCCTGGAACTCAGGACGCAGCGGCAGCGGTACCCTGCGATGGTACTCTCCGTAAGAAACGCAGGCGATCTCCCCTTGCTCTGCGACGCGTTTTACCAGGCGAGAGAGCGTTGGCGCGCTCATTGAGCAATCCTTTGCGACTTGCCGGAGTGTTTCTCCACTCAGAACCCTGGTAGCCGCAGTGAGTTTGTTGTCGAATTTCTTTCTCTCTTCCTCTGCCATGTCGGAAGTATCGATGGTGGGTCCCGGAATAAGACTCACTTCTTCGAAAGGCGCATCACTGCCATCATTGGCAAGGGGAGGATGTTCATCCTGATCGTCCGCCTCCAGAGAGGAAGGGAGAGGGTCCGGCAGAACGGGAGGTGCGGCGGGATTGAGGAGCGCGAGGGGTGCTGAGAGCGAGAGTTCGACATCTGTGAGATTAAACAGGAGGCGCCCCTCTGCTGCCGCGTCTCCCACGATCTTCCAGACAGCGGCCTCAACCTCATCCTCAGACCACCGACTGCCCAGCAGTTTCACAAATTCTTTCACGGTGCGGAATTCACCCCACGGCCAGTTGGCGAGGAGTACCGGAGCTATCTCATGAAAAGTCTTAAAAGATTCACGACGACTGTGCAGGTACAGTAGATTGTGGTGGCGGCTCAGGGGGAGGTTTTTCTCCGTGCCGATCCAGTAGACACCGCCTCTTTCTTGCGCAATATTCCGAGCAGCCTCAGCCTTCGCCAGCGGCTTCCCCGTGCTCTTTTCTTCTTCGAGACCAGCTTCAGCGGTCAGTAATTTTCCGTCGACAAGAGTGCCGATGTAATCGGGTAGATAAACGTGCTCGTTCCCATCGTACACATACTTAATCTTGCGGGGCGTCTCAAGGGGCGTTGCGAGGTTATATGCTTCAGCGAAGGCCTTGCTGACATCACCTCGCTGGTAGGTACGCACATGAGGATGGTACTCCAGGTAGAGACTTAGACGTTGTTCCACTTTAGAAGCGTACGGGATCTTGACCCTAACGAGATCACCCGTCTTTCGGCTTGGCACCCACCCGGAGATTGATTTTCCCGCCATTTTGAAAATATCAATACCCGGAGTTCCCTCACGTCCTGGAGCGTTCGCCGGTGCAGATACCGAAGCCTCCATTGAACTTCCTCCCCGTTCGAACGGAACGAATCGAGGCTACTTCCGTTCGGAACAACTAGCGTATGAGGACTCTTCATAAGGGTTTTATCTCACTGATGCTCGCTTTGCAAGCACTAAGGGGAAGTATAACACACACCAGCCGGAAAGTCACGGGAAATCCGGATGAAAAAGGAGGCATCGGGCTTTCAGCGTTCGCATAAAATCTCTCCGCAAGCCGGTTGATATGGTTCGTGATTCGTTGTCCACTCCAAAAATATACTCAGCTGTTAGAAGGTTCGTGTAAATGTTAGAAGATTCGTGTGAAATTGTTAGAAGATTCGTGTGAATCACCAACTTGTAAGTCAAGCCTCTTGCAACCAGGTCCAAAACAGTAACATTGACGTAAACGGCAAACTTGTGGTATATTACATATATAAACTCATATCCTTTTAGCATATTCTGCATACCTTGGGGAGGATTAGGAAACCTATGATTGCTACTGGTGAACACTACTCCTCATCTGGCACTGACGGACCAGGCTTGTTTACTATTGAACAGGTAGCAGCACGAACGGGATTAACGAAACGCACGCTGCGCTATTATGAAGAGGTTGGGCTGTTAGTCCCGGCAGACCGCACTGAAGCAAATTACCGGCGCTACAGCGAAGAAGATATTCAGCACCTGGAGCGCATTAAGAACTTACGCGACCTGCTGGGGTTTTCGCTTGCCGACATCCGCAAATTACTGGAAGCCGAGGACGAAAGAGGACAAATCAAAGTTGCCTACCAGCAAGAGACGGAAGCAGCAGCCAAAATTGCCCAACTGGATCGAGCCGATGAGCTTATTCGCGGCCAACTCCACCTGATCGAACAGAAACTGACTGGACTCGAGCAAATGCGTGCTGGGCTTCTGGCAACACTCGAGCGGCACCAGCGTAGACGCGAGGAATTAACGAGTAATCGATAGAAAAGATATTGTTAAAAACTAGATTGGATTTTAATGAAAACTCTGACTCCCGATCAAGGGGAAAGTTCCATTCCCCACGTGGTTAACGAACAGCAGCAGGTTAAAGGCCTGCTGCGAACATTTATAGCCCTACGCCAACGTAATTTCAGGATTTTCTGGTTTGGTCAGCTTATTTCACTGATCGGCACCTGGATGCAAACAACCGCTCAAGCCTGGCTCGTGCTGCAGCTGACCCATAGCGCCTGGTTACTGGGCGTCGTAGGCGCATTGCAATTCTTGCCAGTGATGTTCCTTTCGCTCTTTGGCGGCGTTCTGGCCGACCGTTTGCCTAAACGGAAAGTACTTTTATTCACGCAATCATCCGCCATGCTCCAGGCTTTTATTCTCTGGGTGCTGGTAGCCACTGGCACGGTGCAAATCTGGCACATACTCTTGCTTGCAAGCCTGCTGGGACTTACGAACTCAGTCGATATGCCCACACGACAAGCCTTCGTCGCTGAAATGGTGAGACGCGAGCATCTACCGAATGCCATCGCACTGAATTCATCCCAATTCAACATGGCCCGTATCCTCGGGCCTGGACTAGGGGGTCTGCTCATCGCCTGGCTCGGTCTCGCGCCACTTTTCCTGCTCAATGCAATCAGTTTTATTGCCGTGATCGTGGGACTGGCACTGATCAACATGAAAGATCTCTATGCACAGGCAAAGCGTTCACCCTCACAGAAAGTTGAACCAAAACAGAGCACGTTGCAGAGCTTACGTGAGGGCCTGGCATACGTCGCCCGAACGCCTTCTGTGCTTTTGATCATTGCGGTCATCGGGGTGATTTCCCTGTTTGGCATCAACTTCAACGTTGTCCTCCCACTTTTTGCAACCGCTGTGCTGCACAGCGGACCGCAGGGATTCGGCTTCATTTCCTCGGCGTTTGGTCTCGGTTCGCTCTTCTCGGCGCTCTGGCTGGCATGGGGCAATAACAGGCCCAGTATCAAGCGGTTACTTATCGGCTCATTTGCATTTTGTGTGCTTGAAATCCTGTTTGCCGTCTCACACCTCTACGTGCTTTCACTCGTCTTAATAGCAGCTGTAGGTTTCGCGCAGATCGCATTTACGGCAACTGCGAACACAACCCTGCAGACCGTTGCGCCCGACTACCTGCGCGGCAGAGTAATGAGCGTCTACATGCTGGTCTTTGCCGGAACCATCCCCCTGGGCAATCTTTTTACCGGCGGGATAGCGCACCTGTTCGGCGCACCCATCGCACTTTTAGCAGGCGCAGCCATTAGCTTGATAGCAGCAACAGTTGGTTGGATACTACGCAAACCGGCGGAGAAGAGTCTTGCAGAGGCATCACCTATCACTTCATAAGTGGCAGGTGCTGCCACTCACTATCGCTCCGCAGCAATACCACATTGACATGAGCGAGCGGCTCCTCTCAACGGTATCAGCGGATGAACCGCCAACGCTGTACTGGTCCCAGGCAGACTCGGCAGGACTTGTGCTGGGCTTTTCTCAGAAACAAGACATTCTCAATCCGGCCGCATTAGCTGCTCAACAGTTGCCCATCTATCACCGCCGCGCTGGCGGGTCTGCCGTAATGGTGGGTCCCAGCTTGCTCGGCCTGGACGTGATACTGCCAGCAAGCCATCCCCTGGTGTTGCCAGATATCGTTGAGTCCTATCGCTGGCTTGGCGAGGTGTGGGTAGAAACCCTACGGCGTTTAGGAGTTGAGACGCGCCTCGTGACACCCGGCGAAGCGCATGGACAACGCGCTCTTCTTAAACTAGAAGAAACACACACTCGTGAAACTATTCTACGCCGTGCCTGTTATGGCTCACTGTCATCGTACGAAGCCGCGGCAGGACAACGTAAAGTTGTTGGGCTAGATATGATCCGCCGCCGCGCCGGTAGCCTGCTACAGGCAGGCCTGCTTCTCCACTGGGAAATCGAGCCAATAGTACAATTACTAGGGTACACATTAGAAGAGCAAGCAAGCTTGCGCGAAGGACTGCTGGAACGCGCTGTGGGATTAGACACGCTGGCAGGGCGAGTCGTGACTGCGCGAGAGGTGATCGCGGTATTTGAAAGTGTGCTCTTTTCGCTGGAGTAGACAGCGCTTCGCAACAGTCGAGTAGCCTGAGTTCAGGGCATCCAGGTGGATAGAAAGCAATCTCACCCAGCCACTCGACATCAACAGCAAGGTCCAGCCCTGTCATCCTTCGCTGCGCTCAGGACCTCGCTACCGTTGTCAAAAGACTACCAGGTTTCCGGTCAGTGCCGACTGTCATCCTGAGCGAAGCGAAGGATCTCGCTGCCGATCGCGACGGACCTTTCGCGGAGTTTCCCCTGAGCACAGCGAAGGGGTGACACGGGGTGACTATTCAAACGGTCAAGGACTATTCTTCACAATTGAACCTTGCCTAAGATACACATTATGCCCCGACAAAGGCCATGATGTTCCAAAAGTCAGCGCCACCGGCCACCCGTGCTCGTCCTGCCTGGCTGCTCTCCGCTGAACTCCCCGCTGTGCGCCTACTGCTCTCGTTCAATGTTGGTTTGGTGGCAACCGCCAGGGATGGTCTCTGGAGGGAACAGATCCCCCGCTCCTGCATGAATTGCGCTGCGGTGACTGAGTGCGACCCCAGTCCGTTATTCTCTGTCGCGAGCTGCTCGCCAAGGTCCCCCTCTGAGGAGGAGAATACGCGCAGGCGCTCCTGCGGAAGGTCATGAAAACGTCGAAGAAACTGAAACACGGCATTGAGCGAACTGAGCGTCGTTGATTTCCACTGCCAGGTAGGTGATGCATCCACCTGGATCGCTACACGATAATACATGCTTTATCTCCTTTTCCGCGAAGCGAGGAGCGTCCCTCCGTTCGCAGCGCGGGTACTAGACGAATCTCTTGAGGGTAGTCTAGCATGCACACCGTGACGTAATCGTTACGAAAAGCGTTACGAACTTCCAGATTTCAGTGAAAATTCAGCAGGAACGCTCTCACTTCACTTCAGGTGGTACATCAATTCCCCTCCTGTGCAGAAACTGCTCAAACCAGATCAGTGAATCATTCTCCTTCGATCCTGTCGCATTATCGGCACGGTAAAAACACACGTAGAGGGGCAAGGAGGAGCCTATTCTTGCAACAAGCCGGCTTGCCCGCTCTTCTGCCTCCTTCCATCTACCCTTTACTGCACCCAATCGCCAACTATTGAAAGCTTCATCATGCAGCTCAATTATTTCCAGCACCGCCAGGTTGTCGAGATAGCGTTCGGCAAACTTGCGGGCAATGACCGCGTGATGGTTAGGCCCGGTCTTGGGTTGACCCGGATCAACACGATACTTAAATGTATCATGGATCAACGCTATCAATCGCAAGACCCGTCGCTCTTCAGGAATTGTCGCCAAACGATCAACATTTGCCAGTACCTCTGCAATGTGGTACATAACCACACCTTCACTGTGCCCCGGTCGCGGCTTGCCCCATACAGCACCTTTCTTCCATTCGGCATCAGCACAGATGCGTGCTTCCAGTTCCGTTTCAAGCGTAAAAGGAAGGTCCATTTTCTTACACCTCCAAGACATTTGCTCCATATCGTGGAAGAAGCTGTACGCGTAGGTGTACAGGTAGATGTTCGCTCCTATGCAGCGTGAGGACTCTTATAAATAAAGTCCCGCTCCTACAATCATCTGGCCGCTTGCAGGAACGCCCTGGCCAGCGGCGGCATCACACCTTTCAGGGCCATGCGTTCCGGCTGGAAGAGCGTTGCCACAAAGAAAGGGTGCCCTTCCAACTCAAAAACGCGTGCCTCGCCGTTATCATCCACCCCGGTAATGTGCAGAGCACCCTGGTCGAATAACGACTGGTACTCGGGATTGAGGCCAAAGCGACAGTGATACATCTCAACGATCTCGCTCTTCCCATAGATAGTGGCAACGCGCGAGCCCACTTTCAGGTACACGGTACCCTGCACCTCAACGAGCGAGCAGCTAAGGGACGCGATAATCGGCAGCGATGTTTCTGCGTTCGATTCGGCGTGGTCGGCCTGCTCAAGGCCGAGGACATTCCTGGCATACTCGATGATGGCGTGCTGTGAGCCGCCGCAGCTCCCCAAGAAAGGGACGCTGTGCTCGCGGGCAAAGCGGATAGCGCGGAGCGCGCCCTCCATGCTCCTGTACGGGCTGGCCGGAACGCACCACAGCGCGTTATAACCGGCAAGCAGTTGCTCGGTATCGTACTCCAGACTGGGTGTAGGTAGCCAGATTGCTTCAGCATCACACTCCAGGTCCTGCGCCGCCAAAGCAATGGCCCGGGGAATGGCAATATGTGCCGGCACCTCGGGGTCGTAGTCACCAATAAGACCAACGCGTATCATTAATTACACCTTCCCCCGGCTATGGAAGCCGGCCTATTAGCTTTGACAAAACATTTCTTATTCTATAGCAACAGCCCCTCAATATGCCACTCCCTGAACCCCTGAATCTTGAAGAGGCTTATAGTTTGAGAGAGCTTCTGAAGAAATCTACACCGTTTTCCTCCTCGCGTCAACATTTTTCCTTTTGTTCTGTTAGTGTTCTATGATTTTGACAGGGTATGAGAAGTATTGGAACAGAAAGTTGGATTAAGCTCGGAAATCCCTTCCCAGGCTGATTGATTTGGCCCTTCATACGAATCACTCAGAGGACCTTTTATCTTTGCCTCGGAGAGAAAAAATGACACTCCGGAGAAAAAAATAGCCACTCAGAAAGATTCTGATGAGGAGAGCAAGAGCTGCCAGGGACAAAAACACGTACTTCACGATGTCGAGCGTTGGCATCCCATGAGCCGGCTCGATGAATTGCAACACAATCACCACGAACAGACACATCAAACTGATGGTCAGAAGGTAACGCTGTAATCTTCTCGGAGGACGGACGAGGCGAAACGTTCGCTGCTTTGATAGGAGCGTGTCCTGAACTACGGGAGGCATGTGCTTCCTGGCGGCAGCTGCTATTCTCTGAAAGAGTCGACCGACAATGATGAGATCGGCTAAATTATCCCACCCCAAGCGGTTACCAACATATATCATAAGAACAGCAATGGCGAGGAGCAGGACATCGAACCATATCCCATTCCTGCCTACTCCAAAATTTAGTAGGAAAAATAAACGGTATAAGCCAAATATTAGTACGAGAGCACCGGTCCAGACTAAAGCGCTTGTCACTATCCTTTTCATGGGAATCCCCTTTTAGGCCATAGAAGGATTGAAACGCTGCAATAGCGCTTTACCGATCCTGCGTATTTCGCTCGTTTTTAGAACGAGCGAAATGGGCTTTTGCTACTCCCCCGAAAGCAATGGCACTCGTGATCAACCCGAGGGCGCCGATAATCACTTTATCCAGATGCCCACCGAAACCCTCAGAGGAAAAAAGAGCCCCGTCAAGAAACGTCAGACCGAGCAATAAGAAAGCTATCGCTGCTACCAGTTCCATCGAATTGTAGCGCATTGCTCTTTTCTCACTCTGTAAGTGATGAGGTGGTACTAGCTGTCTATCCTGGTGTTCGCTCAGCGTCGTTTCTTGTACTGGAGAAGATGGTTGGACATTGAAGAATGATTTCTGCGTTTCAACAAATGGGATAGGTTGATGAAGGACATCAGCATATTCGGTGTATTCGTCATCGGCTTGGGCAGAACCCCTGGTTGGCACAGGCGTTTTACACATTGGACACACAGTCGTACCGGGCAAAAGTGTCTTTCCACAAGAGCTACATTGCATCGTTAGTTCTCCTTTCAACGCACCCGTCTTAGCGAGATCCAGAACTTGACACCCTGCTCTGCTTAGAGCCTACCTGAATAACGATCCAGCTATGCCGAAGGGAGATGTGAGAATCAATTTGGGGGATTTAAGGGGTTGTGCCAGTTCACCTCGATCTCAGGTAGCCTCCTCTTCTGAACTCTTTAGCAGCACCACCTCACCATCCATATGCAGGGTTGCATCCCAGGTGACAGCGATGGCATCCTTCACGCTCTGGTGCGCGGGGCAGCCGCTGGGATGGGCTTTGAGCGCCCGTTCAGTTGCTTCGCGATACTCGGGAGGCACGGTGAGGTCATAATGCACAGCGATTGAATAGATGCGAATGGTTTTGCCAATGCCGGCAATACGGCCATCAACGGTAGCGGTGTATAACTGGCGGTCAAAGGGAATCTTGCGCCCTGACAGGGCACCGGCAAGCGTGCCGTACATTCAGCCAGCGACCGCGGCGATGATGTGATCGAGTGTCGAGGCGATTGGGGGCCCTTCCTTAGTGCCGTAGTATTCACGCAACTTCCCCTGGACGCCGTAGATGACCGGCTCCGCTACATCACCGAGATAGGCGTTGCGATAGCCATCGTGGTAGACAAGGCGGGCGTGGGAAATGTATTCGAAGTCGTCTGCCATAGCAGAATTTCCTCCTCTTTCGTTCAGTTACTGCTTCCCTTTTCCAAATTATGTAACATGTCTGGGCATAGGCGCAATGCATCATCCTGGGTTCCTGATTGGTACTCTGGTGATTACCCATAAGTCAAAGGGGAAAAAGGGAAAGGAAGAGCGAGAACAAAAGAGAGGGTAGCATCGGTGATAAAGACGAAGATCCGATCTTCTCTGAGGCAACGCGGGGGTGGCGAGGCAGGTCATGCTCCATGAAGAGCAGTTTCTTTCTGCCGGGCATAGCGCCAGATGTCGCGAGGATTGCTCATGCCTTTGAGGTGCGCTTCCTGTACCCACTCATACATTTCATACTTATTCTGAAAGAGCCGGTTGCCGCAAAAGACTTTCCTCCGCGCAAATGGCGTTGGGGTAGCTTTAATGCGATGCTGGAGTACGACTGTATCGGCAAGATTGATGATGTTGTCCCCGTACCAGGGGGTAGAGAGCGTATAGTAAGGTTCATAGACCCACTCTGGGCAAGATACCCCATAGCGGTCGCACAGGAACTCAACCGAGGCCGCGCAAAAGGCTCCCCAATGGCGGGTATGCTCGGTGTCCGGTTCCCGCTTTCCCAGTGGTTCACTGACTAAGGCAGCACGCATATCCTTGGCATAGTCATACCATGCGTTCTTAAAGTTCCCAAGAGCCGTCCAGGGTTCTTCCCCAGCACAGATCTGTTGGTACGCCCATGCCATGGTTTGAATCGTTTTCGGCATCATGGCTCCCGCTCCCTTTCTGATGCGAAAAGCACGTTCAGTGAGTGCTCGATGGTTTCGGCTTCGTCCCGTTGTGCGTCGGGCAGCACATAGCGATCTAACACCCTTTGGGCCTGCCGGCGTGTTCTAATGTGTGTTTGCGGCAGGAGAATCCTGCAATCCACAATATCTTGATCACGTCCCGCCAGGATTTTCAGCGCTAAGATGTACTCCTTGGGAGGGGCATACACATGCAGCGGCCCGTAGCGTTTCCACAATTTGCCTCTCGGCATGATAATCTTATCATAGATGAGCATCTGTGTGAGATAGTTGAACCAATTTGCTGGGAGTGCATACTTGCTGGCAATGCTTTGTACACCGTCTCGCAATGCAAGACGAGCTTTTCGGAAGTCTTCGCCTTCTTCTAGCCAGAATATGTCAATATCATCAGTGGTCCGTGGTGCGTTCGCAAGAAGCATCATGTAGGCTCCTCCTATCAATAGCATGCGAACGGGCTTTTTGATGCCCTGGCTTTGTAATGCTGCCCCTAGCTCGGCCAGGTATTGCTCTATTTCTTGTGATTTCACCCCCAACTACCTCCTGCGTGCCTATTATAGCATGTCATGCTTTCGGCAGGAAGACCGTTCACGCACTGGACAACAAGAAGGATCAGGAAGTATAATAAGCACGCAATGAGCGGTTACATCATAGGAGGTTTGAAGAAAATGGGCGGAATGACTCGTCGCCTACGACACGGCTAAGCGGAGCCCATCGCGGGTTTGCTGCTTGAGCGCGTCACGCCCCACGGCCTGAACGTGGGCGATGCGTGCTGCTTGCCTCATCACCGTCCTTTCAAGATCGGGCTTCGTTTTTTGTCGCATCAGCTATGTGGCTATGCGGCTTTTTTGTGCCCTCTTCCCTGCATCTTGAAAGGAGTGTTCCATGTCATCCATTGTCCAGCGCAGCATCCTGTATGCGCAAAACTTCCTCAAAAGCTCATGCCTGGTCGATTCCCTCCTCGACAGGTACGGCATCAGTCCCGGTGATATACTCTACGAGATAGGCCCTGGCAAAGGCATCATTACGGAATGCCTCGCCCATCGTTGCAAGCAGGTCGTAGCAATCGAGAAGGACCCACAGCTCGTGGCCGCCCTGCGCCGCAGATTTGCCAATACTCCTAACATCACCATTCACGAAGGCGACTTCCTGCAATTTCGCCTGCCGAACGTGCATTACAAAGTGTTTGCGAACATCCCCTTCAATATCAGCGCTGCCATCGTGACCAAATTGACGACAGCAGCCTGTCCACCTGGCGATAGCTACCTGATCATGCAGAAGGAAGCCGCCGAGAGGTTTCTCGGTAAACGAGGAGAATCACTCTATGCCGTGCTGCTGAAGCCCTGGTTCGAGCCGGAAATTGTCCATCGCTTCAAGCGAAACGATTTTGTGCCGGCGCCGCGTGTTGATGTCGTGATGCTCCGCCTGCGCAAGCGAGGACCGCCACTCATTAAGCGAAACGATACCCAGATGTTCCGCGATTTTGTCGTCTATGGTTTCACGGCATGGCAGCTATCGTTACGCAGTACCCTCAAAGGCATCTTTACCTCGCGGCAGTTCAAGCATATAGCAAGGAGCCTGGATTTCGATCTCGATGCAACGCCGTCATCGCTACGATTCGAGCAATGGCTAGGCTTGTTTGATTACTTCAAGCGCATCGGCAATGGACAATCATTGCAGGTCATTATAGGCAGCGAGCAGCGCCTCAAGCAGCAGCAGGCAGCATTACAGAAGATTCACCGGTCACGAGTACAAAGGAAAAGAGGGTCGGAGTAATGTGGCATAATGGAGTGGAGCTGTGCAACGAATACTTTGTTGGAGCGATGAGAGCACTATGAGCCCATTTGAGAGAATAGTAAATAGACGTAAAACTCTGCCTAAAGTAGACCTGGCGCAGGGACGGAGTATCGCCTACTCACGGAGCACCACCAGGAGGCTCATGGAATTGATCGATGCGAATGCCCACGGGAATGTGCATGGCGGCGTCATTATGCGCATGGTTGATGAATCTGCTGCCCTCGTGGCGATCAAGCACAGCCAGAGTCCCACAGTGGTCACGGCCAGGGTGGAGAGATTTGATTTTCTGGCTCCCGCTTTCATTGGAGATGTAGTCTCTGTCCACTGTGAAATGCGCTATGTTGGGCGAACGAGTATGGAGGTTGGCGTCAGGGTTGTGGCTGAAGACCTGGTAACAGGAGAAACACGTCACATTGCCAGCAGCAACGTGATTTATGTGGCGCTGGACGAGAATAGGAAACCAACTCCTGTGCCTCCACTTGTGCCTGCTGACGATGAAGAGAAAGCGATTATTGAACGGGCGCGTACTCGTCGCACGCACAGGCAGAAGATAGATGAGGAATTGACGCGGACAAAAGACTGAAGACTAGCCACTTAATTCGGCGTCACAATCGCCGAGAAGCCTTCCCACCAGGCGAGGAACTGCGCGCGCGAAATTGCATGGCGATTCCAGAGGGAAGAGTCGGCAACAAAAACCTCGCTGCTATTGCCGCCAATCACCACGATCAGATGGCCACCGGCATACCTGTCGGGTGGGAAGCCTACAATCACAGGCTTCCCTTGATTTGCAATCGCAATAACCTGGTCAAGCGTGAGATTATGCCCCCAGGTCGTCTTGAAACCAAAATATGCAACGGTTCGTGCTATACCAACTTCTTCTAACAAGCCCAACTGGGGGGTAATTTCTCCGACGCGCGCCTCTACTTGCAGCACATCCGTGACACGATAATGACGCCCATAAGCATCCATCACCTCTGCCATCGCAGCGGTCGAGCAAGTAGAATACGCCCAGAGATTATATTCTTGCGAAGAAGTATACTGAGCTGGATCGAGCTGGCCGATACGCACGAGATGTTGTGCTACCTGGTAGATTGGCGCTGGTTTCTGCGGTGGAGCAGCGGAAACATCCTGGTTGAGTAGTACAAAGCTCGATAGAGCACGGTGTGGCAGTACGAAGTTCAACGTGAAAAGGCCGAAGATGAAAATGCAGACAAGGCCAATCGCGATTACCTGCCGATTGCTCGGCTCACCCGCCTGGCGCCCGCCAAGCGGCCCCAAATTAGCCGGGATTGAAATCGACCTCGCAGCGGGCAATTCTGTGTCTATAGCATAGCGATGCGAGCGTAATGGTACCGGTGTATGCCGTCGAGTCATTGATGCAGTTTCAGCGACACGCCGCTCATAAAATGGGGCAGCATCGATAACTTGCCGCCTGGATAAAGGTCTGGCTTCAGCAGGGCTTCTTCGACTATACGGCTCTATAAAGCGGCGACTGGCATGCTGGTTGCGCACTCGCGTTTTCGAAGAAAGAAAAAAACCGGTTACCGTCACCACGGTGGCAAACGTGAATAACGTGATCAGGAAGAAGGTCATAAAATATACGCTCCTGGCTGGCAAGCGATTTTGTAGCAAATACGGACGCTATTTAGAACATATATTCTATGTCCTTGTGGCGAAGTATACCACAACATTTCACGTAATGCAACGGTTTTTCCCATGCACCTGGCATCCGCGGATGCCACTACATTTCTGCCTCAAAAACCTATCTGGACTAACCAACAAGTACACATGGGTAGAAGTCGCTGTATGATAGAATAGGAGAAAAAAGCGAGTCGGCATCTTCATGTTACACCGTTAACCGAGAGGGAGCTATTTCACGATCCTTCTAGTAGAAGGAGATACTACCACTTGTTACTCGAACTGGCTATTGGCGATGCATATGGAGCTGGTTTTGAATATGTAGATAGAGAGATGATTCGCCAGCATAACAACCTTTCCTGTTATGTGAAACATCCCAGGCATAACATCCAGCCTGGTTCCTATACCGATGACACACAAATGAGCCTGGCCATTGCCGAAACCATTGTTTCGGGTGAACCCTGGAA